>ENA-ORTQ01000425-ORTQ01000425.1-human-gut-metagenome-genome-assembly--contig:-NODE-425-length-54559-cov-4.487304_pt1 | contig 54559 bp, 51 predicted proteins | sample MGYA00241912_ERZ509188 | MGnify/ENA primary metagenome ERZ509188 (study PRJEB26280, sample SAMEA2338849) | human gut metagenome | biome: human gut; feature: human-associated habitat; material: faeces...
ATCAAGGTTTTAAAAGAATTTTAGAACAATAAAATGGGTAGTTTTTGACACTACCCGATGGGGGAGGGGGGAGCATTACTGATAAAAAATGCAGACATGATAGAAAATGCGGAAATACTCCGTGAGAAGGGAACAAATCGAAGTAAATTTTTTAGGGGGCAGATAGATAAATATACATGGGTGAATTTTGGCTCATCATACCTGCCAAGTGAATTGAATGCAGCATATTTATGGGCTGAATTAGAAATAGCTGATAAAATCAATGAAGACAGGCAAAGAACGTGGAGTCTTTATTACAATGGATTAAAAGAATTGTCAAAACAAGAAAGAATCAGCATTCCTGTTGTGCCGGCAGAATGCACTCATAATGCCCATATGTTTTACATAAAAGTAAAAGATTTGGAGGAGCGAACAAGATTTATATCGTATATGAAAGAACATGAGATAGACTGTGTCTTTCATTACATTCCGTTACATTCAGCTCCTGCCGGAAGAAGATTTGGAAGATTTAATGGGGAAGATAAGTATACAACAAAAGAGAGCGAGCGCTTAGTCCGCCTTCCAATGTATTATGGTATGAGAAAAGAAGATGCCGGACGGGTAATTGACACAATAAGAAAGTTTTACAGATAGAATGTCAAAGAGGAGAAAATGTGAAAAAAATAGCAATTATAGGAGCCTCTTATCTGCAAAATCCATTGATAGAAAAAGCAAAGGAAATGGGGATTGAAACACATGTATTTGCATGGGCAGCAGGTGATGTGGGAGAGAAAAGTGCGGATTATTTTTATCCGATCAGTATTGTAGAAAAAGAAAAGATTTTGACACAGTGCAGGAAAATAGGCATAGACGGTATTTGCAGTATCGCAAGTGATTTAGCTGCGATCACGGTCAATTATGTTGCTAATGAAATGGGATTAGCAGGAAATACTAATAGATGTACAATGATGTCGACTAATAAACATTTGATGAGACAGACATTTGAAAAGAATGGAGACCCATCTCCCCGAAGCATTATGGTATCATCCGGAGAAGAATTAAGTAGACTCAAATTGCGATATCCGGTTATTGTGAAGCCGACCGATCGTTCGGGAAGTCGTGGAATTACGAAACTGTTATCTGAGGAAGGTTTACCAGAGGCTGTCGATATGGCACAAAAAGAGAGCTTTGAAAAAAGGGCTCTTGTGGAGGAATTTGTGGAAGGACAGGAATATAGCGTGGAATGTGTTACATTTCATGGTGAACACTTTTTTTTGGCTATGACAAAAAAGTATACTACAGGCACACCGCATTTTATAGAAACGGGACATTTAGAACCTGCACCTGTTTCATATGAGGTATTGCAAAAGGTAAAAAGAGTGGTATTTCATGCGTTAGACAGTTTACAGATTACTGATAGTGCATCACATTCAGAGATTAAAATCACTGAAAATGGAGAAATTTATTTGATAGAAATAGGTGGACGTATGGGCGGAGATTGCATTGGAAGTGATCTGGTACAGTTATCTACAGGAATTGATTTTGTTAGAAATGTAATTCAAATTTCACTTGGGGAAAAACCGGATTTAGATTGTAAAAATAATGAAAAAAAAGTAGCAGCAGTTCACTATATTTTGGGTGAGGAGGATTTTGCTGTGCTGGAAAAACTAAAACTGGAGCATCCTGAGTATCTGGTAAGGGAAGAGATGACCTCTCAATGCGAGGGTAAAATAACAGATAGCGCAAGCCGATATGGGATGTTTTTAATGTGTGCATCAAAAATTGAGTGCTTGTCCAAGTATTTGCCTGTGTGAAGGAAACAGTTTTTGTGCTTTTTATTTATTGACAAATTGTGCAATGTGGATATATCTTATATGGCAGGGACGGGTTAATGATCATGCTTTGCATGATACAAAAATATATGGTGGATTTATTAACAAAGGCATTGAATGAGGAAGAAGGACAAGCAGTAAAGGTGGAGCAAATTGATACAATTACCGATGGAAGCTTGCAGGTAAATGTATATAAATTTAAAAGACAAGAGTAGAGGAGTTCCAAAAAAAATGAAGTTACATATAGAGAAAAGAAAAATATGTTTGTTAGTAATAACTATTTCCTATTTTGTTGTTGTGAAAGCTTGCCTCGGAATGATAATTGGCACAGATGATGCATACATACAATCAATAGTTTCCGGAAATTTATTGGGAAAACCGGATGCACATACTATGTGGACAACATATTTGTTTGGAATCATTTTTTCAAGTTTGTATAAACTTATTCCCTGGATCAACTGGTATAGTATATTTGTGCTTGCCTCTTTTTTTTGCTTTATGTATTTTTCTATGGTTCTGATTACGAAAAATCAACAAGGCACAGTAAGCAGGATAGTATTGTTTTTGTTATTATTTACAATATTTATACTTCCACTTATGGTTACAATTAATTTTACATATGTTGCTCAGATGTATTGTGGATTGTCATTATTTGTAATTTATAATTTAAGTAAAAACAATTGCAGGAACTATATCCTTGCAGCAGGTCTGTTTTTGCTTTTAGGATGTTTGGTAAGAGTGGAAGTGTTTTATATGACAATTCCATTTGTTCTTTTAGGAATATTATATAAAATTGTTAAAAAAGAAATAACAAGAGATGCTATAGTACGGCTTATATTTGTTTGCGCAGCTTTTTTTCTCGTTTTTTTGGTGGAAATAGTAGGATACAGCAGCAACGAGTGGAAAAAATTTCAAAATAATGAATTCTATAGAAGTGTTATTTATGATTATTATGGCTGGCCGGATTATGAAGAGAATAAATCTTTGTATAATCAATTTGGGGTTTACGAAGAAGAAAAGATGCTGCTGGATGCCAAAATCTATAATATTGATAATGTTGATGTCAACGGTCTCATTGAAACAATTGGAAAAAATCAAATAGAACAATACAGAAGTCACGTAAGTTTTTCAAAGGTTGTAGAAACTGTCATGAATTTTTACGGCTTTTTGATTTCTTCTGACGCTATAATTTTCAACATGATATTAGTTGGCTTTACGGTATTGGCTTATGCTCGATTGAACAAGAAACAACAATCAGACTGGAGTGATTTCACATGTGTTTCAATAGCGATTCTTTTGTTTGTGGCAGAGATATTATATCTGTATTGGATGGGACGAGTGATTTTCCGAGTGATATTTGGAGTTCAATTTATGCTGTTGATAACTGTTACAGGGCTGATCAATTTTCAATCGATGGAACAAACAATCGAGAATAAAGGAAAAAAATTTGATAAACAGTGTAGCATGTACATTATATTGCTATTTGCATTGTTGTTTTTAGCTATGCATTCAATATGCAATGCATTTGAAAAATCAGATGAAAATAAAAGACTGGTCAGTCATTCAAATGAAGTGATTCATTATTGCAATGAAAATGAAGACAAGTTTTTTATTATTACCAATGGAGTGGGAGACTATTCATGCAATTTTGTTTCAACAAAAAATATCATGAATCAGATAGGATTTGGATTTATGAATAGATCGCCATTAGTAGAGGAGTTTTTAGACCAAAAAGGAATACATCTGTTGAAAGATGCTCTTATTAGTGATGGAATATATGTAATTGATATGAAGACAGATAGATCTAAAATTCAGATTGACACTATCTTAATTTATATACAAAAAGATTATCCGGATGCAGTTTGGGATATTATAGATGAAAAAGATAGTTTTGCGGTATTGAAAATAAGAACAGAGTAAGTCTGATGAGAAGATGGAAGGAGAAGAATGAACTATAATTATGTGATTTTTGCAACGGATTATGACTTATATAAATATACGTTTCAGGATGCAGTTCAACAGTGTAATGCGCAGTTTTATTGTGATGTGAAAGACTTGATGAATCCCATTGAAAAAATACTCTATAGAGTCTGTTTTAATGAAAGATTGAATCAGAAAATAAATGTTCCTTTTAAAAAGCTATGGAATAGAATTATTTTCAATAAGATACATTTCACGGAAGATAAACCAATTTGTATCATATGGTTTTGGCACTTTCAAAATATAATTGAAAATGGATTTGTGGAGTATTTAAGACAGATGTCACCTGACGTGAGACATGTTTTTTTCTTCAGCGATATAAAAAAATTTAAGTAAAACAGATCTTTCGGTTATGAAAAATCGAATGGATATTGTAAGTGTTTTTGACCGGGACGCAGCGGAAGAGAATAATCTGAAGTACATGCCACATGTTTATTCATCAAGTATCGCAGCAGAGTCTGGTAATGAGGAAATATATGATCTGTGCTTTGTTGGATATAATAAAGATAGAAAAGAAAAATTAGAGAAGATTGCCCAAATATGCAAAAAAAATGGTTTGAAAATAGCGTTTTATATTATTTTTTCTACGAATGAGGCAATAGATAATACGATTGATGGAATTCATTACCAGAAAAAACCGCTTACCTATCCAGAAACCGTTGAGATTATGAAACGATCACGCTGTTTATTGGAATTAAAGGCTTCAAAGTATGATGCCTGTACCTTAAGGGTGCAGGAAGCGGTTGTTTTGGGTAAGAGGATATTGACTGATAATGAAAAAGTAAAAAGAATGCCATGTTGTGATGAGTGCGATGCTGTCTCAGTATTTGATGAGATTGAAGCTATAGATATTGAATTTAAAAAAAAGCAATCGAAAGCGGACTATGAATACCATGAAGAGTATTCGCCGATCACTTTTTTAGAAAATATTGAAAAAAAATTGGAAGTAAAAGAAAAGCGGAGAGAAATTAGATGAAGAATGATAGAAGCATAACAGTTAATAAGGTGGTATGGAGTGTTTTAAAGCATTGGAGAAGCATTGTTATTGTTGCTTTAGTTTGCGGCAGTGTTTTAATGGGAATGAGATTTTATCAGGATTATAATGCGGCAGTGGCAAGTGCAAATGCTACGCCACCGGCATCATTGTCTGAGATCAGAGATTCCTTTTCTGCCAACGAGTTGCGTGAGATCGAATATGTGAGAAAATATCAGAATATTATTGACAGTGCTGACCGGTATTTTGCGGATTCGATATTAATGCAGATTCCATATGATAAAGTTGTGAAGGTGACATTGCAATATCAGGTGGTGCCTGAGGAAGGCATAGATGTATCCACGGAGGCGTTAATTGCAGCATATGACAATTATGTGACGAGTGGAGAAATGAGTGATGCTATTGTAGACAGATTGCAGGATGACATAGAAGCACAGTATATTACAGAAATATTATCGGTACCGACAAATGAGATTTTTACCTCGAAGAAAGGAAATGCAGTGATATATAATAGCAGTGAGGTGATAGATAGTATATTTACAGTTTCACTTATTCATTATGACAGGAATCAGGCGTTAAATATTGCAGATATAATAAAGGATGTCTTGCAGGATTATTCTACGAAGTTAAACAAATCGATAGGGGCGCATAGCATGGTGTTCCAGACGGAAAACATCGGCGTGGAAGCAGATTATTTATTATTGGAGACACAAAATGAACGTGTCGATGCATACGATATTGTTTCGGGTAGCTACTTAGGCAAGCTAGGTAATTTAACGGAACAGCAGACAGAGGTATACAATAATTGGGATGATATAGATGACGGTGAAAATCTCCATGAGGATGTACCGGAAGATGGCGCTATGACAATGCCAGCGGTTCAGCCAAGCCTGAGAATGTTTGGAATAGGTGCTGTGGCAGGAGCATTCGTAATGATCTGCTTCTGGATGCTGGCGTATATGTGTACAAAAAAAGTGCGTGGAGAAATGGATTTTGATGCTTGCAATATCTACAGATTAGGAGAAAAGCAGGTGGAATCCGGACGGAAGAGATTATTTTCAAAAGTAGATCGGTGCATAAAAAGATTAGAATATGAAAATGAACGAAAATACTCGGAAGAGCAGATTGTAAAATTGATCTACTCTAATATTTATTTAAAGTGTAAGAAAAAAAATATAAGTATGTTGTGCGTGACGGGTTCAGCAGGAGTGCCCTTTGCTACAGAAGCATGGTATATGGAATTGAAAGAATTGCTGAAAACAAAAGGAATTATGCTAAAAGAATGTGAAAATATCGCACATTTTGCGGATGCTTTGTTAGAGGCATCTGAGATAAAGAATATCCTGTTGGTAGAAACAGAGTATCATTCCGAATTCGACAGTATGGTTGAAGAAGTGGAAGTATGCAAAAATAATGACATTGATATTCTTGGTGGTATTATGTTACATGCATAAATGAGGACAGAATGAGATTTTGGAAAAAAGTAATTCGAGAAAATGAGTATGGTGCATTAATGCAGCTGTGCCTGTGTATGGTTATAATTGTAATTGTTTTATGGGGCATGAACTATATGGGACTTCTGGTATGGATAAGCAGTATTGTCTCCGTGATGTTGATTGGTGCAGGCAGCATTCTGCTTATCTGGCATTTGGGCAGGATGAATCTTACAGCAGATCAGGTTATGATTGTTTTTACAGGATACCTTATTAGGATTGCAGTCATGCTTATAGATATTTTTGCGTCAGATTATATTACGATTATGCATTCCGGCAGTGATGCATTAGGGTTCTGGAAAGCGTCAGGAGAGCTTTATACAACAGGTACAACGGAGATTGATTCAAGTTATGCGCAATTATTGAGTGATTTTTATCATGTGATAGGACAAAACAGAGTGCTTGCACAATATATTAATATATTATTTTTTGCAGGCACTGTGTTCGTCGTTCTATATACCTGCAGAAAGTTCTGCGTGGAGAAAAAATATGTGACATGGGTGTTGCTGTTTCTTTGCTTTTTGCCCAATTATATAGTGATCTCATCCATATTATTGCGTGAGAGTTCAATGGTTTTTTTTGATGCATTTTCATTTTATTTGTTTTTATGCTGGATGGAGAATAATAGGACAGAATATATGCTTGCAGCGTTTTTGGCAGCAACGCCTGCAATCATATTGCATTCCGGCGCTATGGGGATGTGGGTTGGTTTTTTTCTTGTAGGATTATTCTGGAATGCCGGGAAACAAAAGAAAGGTATAACATGGATCACAGTATGTCTGATTGTACTTGTCATGGCAGGAATAACAGTGATAGAACTGATCCCGGAGCTGAGAGATTTATTAATGGTGTATTTTCCAAGCGAGTTGACGATTGAAAGCATCACAGGAAGATATTTTGTTCCGGGAGGTTCCGATTATTTAATGGATCTGGAGGTGCATACATGGGGCGGTGTTGCTATTTGGACTGTTATCAGAATGATATATTTCGTGCTCTCTCCAATGCCGATGGATTGGCGTGGGCTGGGAGATGCAGCAGCTTTTTTCATAGACTCGTTACCTGTATTAGTGATACTTTGTGGGATCATGAAGGAAATGCACAATAATAGGAACAGACCCTGGATTTTTTCGGGATTAGCAGCATGTCTGGCAGTATGTGCAATATTTGCATGGGGAACGTCGAATGCAGGGACAGCCATGAGACATCGGGCTATTATAGTTGGAGTATATGCAATGACTTATTGCGTGAGCAAAGGAAAAAAATATGAAAAGAATATATGATACAATTAAGTACAATGGTAAGCTATATCTGATGAATACAGGATTACTTCTCGGAATTTACATGATCACTATGAATTTTCAGATTACAAGTGATGTGCTTTATAGTGAGATGATCGGAGAACTGGATCATGCGCCGAGTTTTACAGAACATATAGCATCCGGACGATATACGAATTACTTGATTTCATGGTTTTATCGTTTTTTGAATTGTCTGGGTGTAAATAAAATGCACTATCAATGGGTATTGCAGTTATTAGGGATTCTTGTATATAGTGCTGCTGCACTCCTGCTATATCGGATGTTTGAAAAAGCCATGAAGTTAACAAGGTATTCATTAGTTTTAAATGCATTGATATTAGTATGCTTTGTAAATCCATTTATTGTAGAAACCTTTGTATATGTGGCATTTGATTGGGCAGTTGGAATTTTATTAGCAGTGCTGGCAACACAGTATATTACGGAAAAAAGATATGTAATAGGCTGGATTTTAGCTTTTTTGGCAGTATCTGCATATCAGAGTAATATTATTATGACATTGCAGTTCTGCATAGCCATAATATTTATTACAGAATATGATAATATAAGACAGCTTATAAAAAGAGTGTTCATAAGTGGATTGCTCTGCGTGTCTGCTGCCGGTGTTAATATTTTAATACCAAAGCTTGGTCTTGCATTACATGTTACAGATGAGATCGTGAAGCAGACAGGAGTTCAGGGAGCATGGTCTGAGCGTATCTATCAGATTAAAATGATCATCTGGCTGAGCATTGTAAAAGCTTATGGAATGTTGCCGAATTATTTTATTCCACTGGTTATTTTACTTGCATGGGGAACAACTGCAATTATTATCTGGAAGAATGCAGATGGATATAAAAAATTTTTAAATATTGTATTATGGAGTGTTGCTGTGCTAAGTTGTATATTAGTGCCATATGCTCCGTGTTTTGTGTCAACGATCATTGGTTATCCGCAGCGAACGTTGATATCTATGTTTGTGGGCTTTAGCATGATCTTGATCTGCTGTTATTATTTTTTGAAGGACACAGGATATTTATCCGGATTGTTTGCAGTCGGAACTGCACTCGGAGCAGCCATTATGGTATATAGCACACAGACAGGTCTTCAGGATTGCTATATTGCAAATGCCATGGATTTTCATGAAGCCAGACAGATACAGGAAGCCATTGATCAATATGAGACAGAAACAGGAAATGAAATCCATACCATTGTAGTGCATCGTATGGGATCTATTCATTATATATATGAGGAACAGCATTTTGAATATGTTTATACATTATATGCACACAGATTGTTTTATGATGCATGGGCAGATGTGAATTTATTAAATTATATGTTTGATAGGGATTACGAGAGAGTTAATATGGACGAGCTTTACACTGATAATACAGAATATTACCAGAGTCTGATACAACAATATTGGGAAGGTAAAAGCTGGACCCATTTGAATACAGAGGAACAATTAGTTTTTGATGGAAACACAATGTATTGGGCATTATATTAACGGATAATGAGGAATAAAGATGAAAACAGTAGAGATTATTGTTCCCTGCTATTATGAGGAATTATGTATAAAACCATTGTATGATGCAGTAAATCAGGTAATGGGTGAATTACAGGATTATAAGACAACGTTATTTTTTATAGATGATGGGAGCAGGGATAATACACTAAATGAAATCAAGAAGTTAGAAGAAGACAGGGTTAAAGTAAAATACCTGTCTTTTTCTCGTAATTTTGGAAAAGAGGCTGCCATATTCGCAGGGTTATCCAATGTGACATCAGATGTTGCGGTACTGATGGATGCAGATCTTCAGCATCCGCCTGAGCTGATACCGGAAATGTTGAAATATCTGGAACAAGGTTACGATTGCTGCGGTGCAAGAAGAGTTGACAGGAGAGGAGAGCCGCCTGTCAGGAGTTTTTTTTCAAAGCTGTTTTATCGATTTATGAAAAAAAGTACAGGTCTTGATTTTGTGCAGGGCGGATCAGATTTCCGTGCGATGAAGAAGACTGTTGCAGATGCGGTTGTTGCACTTCCGGAAAAGGAACGCTTTACAAAGGGCATTATGTCCTGGGTTGGATTTGATATGAAATGGATCGAATACGAGAATGTTGAACGCAAATATGGGCAGACAAAATGGAGTTTTATTGGACTGGCAAGGTATGCGCTAAATGGTTTTTTGGCGTTTTCTACAACTCCGCTCCGTGCAGCAATATATCTGGGTTTTTTGATAGACGTATTTGCGGTTGTATATGCAATTATAACGTTGGTTTCGGTCGTTAGTTCAGATGCTCCGAGAACCGGATATGCAACTATATTGTTAATGCTGATGTTTTTAGGCGGAACTATTATTTTGATTCTTGGCATTATCGGAGAATATATAGCACGGTTATATAATGAAATTAAAAACAGACCGGTTTATATTGTCAAAGAGAAAAATTTTGACAAAAATAAAACAGTAGAAAAGGAATAAGAATGAAATTGGCTTTATTTATGGTGCTGGTAATAGCACCTGCCTTGATTGGCAGCTATGTGGATGACGTAACGCTGAAAACGAAAGAGAAAAGCTTATTTTTTGAATATGTAACAGGATGGATCGTAATGCTGGCGGTGTTTCAATTGCTGGCAATTCCTTTTACGATTTTACAACGTAGTCTTACAGAAATTGTAGTAGTATTTAGTATTTTTTTGGCAGTTGCAGGTATAATTGCATTTGTTCATATAGTCAGGAACAATCTCAAAAATAATTTTTACGTTAACGAGAAGTGGCATTTATACATTATCCCGATTCTATTGATTCTATTTCAAATTGCAGTAAGCGTTATCTATAATCCGGAGTATGTGTACAGTGGAGATGATACTACATACATTACAATGGCAAATGATATGAATGAGACAGATAAGATTTATTTGACAGATTATTTGACGGGTGAGGAGTGCAGTCTGGGAGATGTATCACCAAAATATACTTTGACATCGTATCTTATTTTTACCGCTTATCTGGCAAGGATTTCAGGACTACATGTACTATTTGTGTGTAAAACGATTTTGCCGGCAGTAGTTATCATAATGGCATACGGAATCTGGATGTCGATGGCAAAACAGCTCTTTGGCTGGAATTCAGAAAAAGTGGCTATTTTTATGATATTACTGTCTGTATTGAATTTGTTTTGCGGTTTCTCCAATTATACACTTACTTTTCGATTACTCGTATGTTCGTGGCAGGGAAAAGCAATTTTAGCGGTGGTAGCATTACCATATCTTTTTTTGATAGCGTGGAAAATATTTCTGAAGGATTGTCAGAAAAGTGAGATGTTTATTTTGGCGGCGGCTATGCTGGCTGCGTCAGCGGGAAGTGTATTTGGAAATGGACTGGCGGTCATGATGTTATTATTGATAGCTTTTATATGTGCTTTATACACAGAAAAGTTCAGTAAAATGCTATATGCAGGTATCTGTTGTATTCCAAATCTTATATTTTTGCTGATATATATGAGGTATGGAAATATTTTGACATGGTTTGGAGTATGAGAAAATGAGCATTGTAGAAGAAAGTTTCCGCTTGTATTGGGGAAATAGTGAATACTGGATCCTTTTTGTACTGTCATTGATCGTAATTTTGGCAATTACCAGGGAAAAAGATATAAAGTGGATGTTTTCAGGATATGCGATTATGATTATATTGGTTATTTTAAATCCCATGTTTTCATTTGTGATAGACAGGTTACATCTGATAGATTCAAGCACAACATACGTCAGGGTCTATTACTTACTGCCGGTCACAGTAACAATCGCCTATGCAGGAACAATTGTGATAGAAAGGCAGAATAGTAACTTGCGCAAGGCGCTGACACTGATTTTATTCTGTGCAGTGATCGGATTATCAGGAGAGTCATATCTGGAAAGAAATGCATATCAAAAGACAGAAAATCAATATAAAATACCTCAGGAGGAAGTGGATGTTGCTGAGAGCATACTGTCTGATTGTGGAGATGGTATGAAGGCAAGAACATTGGTTCTTTCCTGGGATGATAACTGGTATCTGATAAGACAGTATACGAGCAGGATCGTGAATGCAGGGAGTGCAATGCCACCGGAAAGGTATAAAGATGAGACATTTACCTGTCAGGGAGAACTGAATCCGTATTTTTTATTTATGAAGAATAATGGAGTGCAGTTTGATTATGTGATCCAGCTTAAGGAGGAAGGCATGAAAGAGGAATGTATTGCAGGTGGACATACGATTTTGCTTGAAACGGATAAATATCTGGTGATCAAAGTCGATCAAACAATGTAAGCTTGAATTGGCAATCGGATAAAAATGTGTTATATTTAATAGGTTGAGTAAAGGAGGATGGCATAAGATGGAAATTATGGCAAATCGACTTGATAGAGGGTTCTATAAATATCAAAAAGAATTTGAAGGAAAAGCATTGGAAGTATTACGCTCTGGCTGGTATATATTAGGAAAAGAGGTTCAGGAATTTGAGGGGGAGTTTGCACAGTATACAGGAGCAAAGTATTGTGTGGGACTTGCTAGTGGACTGGATGCGCTATGGCTTGCATTTCGGGTACTTGGAATCGGTAAAGGAGATGAGGTGATCGTACAGGGTAATACATATATAGCCAGTGTGATGGGAATTACAATAAATGGTGCGACACCGGTCTTTGTTGAACCAAACGAATATAATAATATTGATACTTCTAAGATTGAAGAAAAAATAACGGAAAAAACAAAAGCAATTCTGGTAGTACATTTGTATGGACAGGCATCTAAAATGGATGATGTTATGACTCTTGCAAAGAAATATAATCTCAGAGTAGTTGAGGACTGTGCACAGTCTCATGGAGCATGTTATAATGGAAAGATGACAGGAACCTTTGGAGATATTGGCTGTTTTTCATTTTATCCATCTAAAAACCTTGGAGCATTCGGAGATGCAGGTGCAATTGTTACAGATGATGAACAGATTGCAAAAGATATGAAGATGTATCGTAATTATGGCAGTGAGAAAAGATATTATAATAAAGTTGTAGGAGCAAATTCAAGACTGGATGAGATACAGGCAGGGTTATTGCGCGTGCGCCTGGGACATTTGGAAGAATTGGCAGAGGAAAAGAGAAAAATTTGCGACAGATATTTAGATGAGTTGGACAATCCTAATTTTGAACTTCCAAAGATACAGCCGGGAGCAACCACAATATGGCATCAGTTTGTCATTCATTCTAAGAGGAGAGATGAGCTGATGAATTACTTAGGGGAACGTGGAGTAGGAACAATTATCCATTATCCGATTCCACCACATTTGTCGGAGGCATATCAATATCTTGGTTTGAAAGAGGGAGATCTGCCAATTACAGAAAGATTTGCGAATGAAGTATTATCGATTCCTTTATATAATGGAATGACAGAGGAAGAACAGACCTATGTGATCGACGTGATGAATCATTTTGAATGATAAGAAAAGAAAACCGGAGTGGAGAATAGGAAGAAAGATGAAATTAGTTCATAAAATTAAGATTTTTTTAGGAAACAGGGCGAATGCGAAGTTTATGGTACTTTTTTTTATGCCATTGATAGGGTCGGTGCTGGAAGCAGTCGGGATTTCTACAATTGTGGCATTCATATCTATGATCATGGATGAGACCGCCTTTGAAAGTAATGTATACATTAATGTAGTTTATAGATGGACTGGATTTGATAATGTTCAAGCTTTCATCATTGCGATTGCGGTAGGTTTGATCTTTTTTTATATTTTTAAAACAGCATATTTAATTGGTCAATATTATGTTCAGAACAGAATGGTAAAGGGGATTCAGCAACGTCTGTCAGCAGATCTTCTTCATATTATTTTAAAAAAGCCATATGAGTATTTTGCTAACATCAATCTTGCTGAGATTACCAGAATCGTAAGTGATGATGTGCAGAGGACAGGGGATTATATTTTAAACGCAGTGCAATTGTTTTCAGAATTTTTGACAGCAGGAATGCTGATCATTATGCTAATGGTTATTGACTGGAAGATGACATTGCTCATATGTACCTTTTTGTTATTGTGTATGTTAATAATACGATCTGAGTCAAAAAGAAAACTGAAATCTGCAGGAAAGAAGCAGCAGCAAAATTATAAGGAACGTCAAAAATGGTTGAATCAGTCTGTATATGGTATTAAAGATATTAAGATCAGTGACAATCAGGACTATTTTGAAAGAAAATTCAATGCGGCAAATCTTAATTGGAATAATACTGAAATTGTTTACAGTATGTGGAATAAGGCACCAAGCTATCTGATCGAGTTTGTGATCATGATGACAATTTTGATCTATCTGATCATAATTCTTGTGTCAGGAAACAGTGTTTCATCTATGCTTACAAAATTATCGGCATTTGCATTTTCAGCAGTACGTCTTCTTCCGGCATGTAATCGTATCTCCAGTTATCTGACCACAATGTCTTATAGGCAGCAGTCGTTTAATCTGATATATGAAATGGTTACAGAGCAAAATGAATATGCCCCGGAAAATAAGACAGAAAACACAGAAAAGTTTGAAACACTGACAGAGGGGATTGAATGCCAGAATTTTTCTTTTCAATATGAAAATGCAGATAAAAAAGTATTTGATCATTCCAGTATTGTAATTCCAAGAGGAAAGTCTGTGGGAATCATTGGACCATCCGGTGCCGGTAAAACAACAGTGGTTGATATTTTGCTTGGACTGTTAAAGCCACAGTCGGGACTGGTAAAAGTCGATCATGTGAACATTGAAGAATGTTACAGAGAGTATTTATCAAAAGTTGCATATATTCCACAGACAATCTTTCTGACAGATGACACGATCCGCAACAACGTTGCTTTTGGAATTGATGATGAAAATATTTCCGAAGAAAGCGTGTGGAGGGCTTTAGAAGAGGCACAGATCAAAGGATATGTGGAAAGCCTGCCGGATGGAATTGAGACAGTAGTGGGGGATCGCGGAATACGGATCTCAGGCGGACAGCGTCAGAGGATTGGTATTGCAAGAGCGCTTTACAGTAATCCGGAGATATTAGTATTTGACGAGGCTACATCTGCTCTGGACAATGAAACAGAGGCGGCTATTATGGAGTCTATTAATTACTTTAAAGGCAGGAAGACGATGATCATTATTGCACACCGCTTATCAACGATAGAAAACTGTGATATTGTCTATAAAGTTGAGAATCAGACAATCGAACAGATTAGATAGGAATACGGATTATGAAGTATAATTTTGTGATGTTTGCTTCCAATATGGATTTTTATAAATACATGTACCGTGATGCAGAAAACATGGCTTATATAAAGTTTTACAGTGGAACAGATGGATTGCTGAAGAAGCCGGAAAAAGTATTGCATTCTATCCATGTAAATAGGAATCTGAACAGGAAGTTCAAAATTCCATTTAAGAAGGTATGGTATTATCTGATTCTGAAACGGATCAGGTTTCAGGATAAAAAGCCGGTTTGCTATATATGGACAACATTCTTTATGAAAGATATCGAGAGTGGTATGGTAGATTATATCAGAAAAAAACAGCCGGATTCAAAACATGTATTTTTCTTTACAGATGAAAAATTTGTAAGGCAGGATGGCGAATATTTAAAAAAGAAGATGGATGCATTGACAGTATTTGATCCTGCCGCCGCCGAACATTATCATATTGGCTTTGTGCCTAATGTATATCCTTCTACTCCTCATCAGACAGACCGGTGTGGTAATAAGCTGCTGTATGATATTTGCTTTATAGGTAATGAGCGTGGGAGAGAAAAAAAACTACAGGATATTGCGCTATTATGCAATAAGACGGGATTAAAAACGGCTTTTTATCTGAAAAAAGAAGGTAACGCAGAGTTTACAGATGATAAAACAGGGATTCATTATATCAGTAGTTATATGCCATATGGGGAGGTGCTGGATATTGTAAAAGCTTCAAAATGTGTATTGGAGCTGATGGTAGAAACGAACCGGACTTGTTCCCTGCGGGTACAGGAAGCGGTGATATATGGAAAGAAGATTTTGACAGATAATCCGTGCATTACACAGATGCCATGCTGTGATCATCATCAGAATATATCAATATTCCAAAACGTAGAAGATATCAATATTAATTTTTTAAAAGAATATAGTGATGCAGATTATCACTACAATGGAGAATTTTCACTGGAAAAATGGCTGCATATGATAGAGAAGCTGATCACAGAAAAAGAGGGGGAATGAGGAATGCTTAGAAAACTAGAACAGAAGGATGTTCCGTATATGATGGAATGGATGCAGGATCCGGAAGTTACATGCAATTTCAGGGCAAATTTCGGTGCCATGACAGAAAAAGATGTGATAGAGTTTGTAAATAATAGCTTTACAGACGAAAACAAAAATTTTGCCATTGTGGACGAGCATGATGAGTATATGGGTACGATCAGTCTGAAACATATTTCAGACACAGACAAGAATGCAGAATATGCAATTGTGACAAGAAGAAAAGCACATGGAACAGGAATGGCATATGATGCAACAAAAGAAATTATAAAGTATGCTTTTGAAGAATTGGGATTGCATAGAGTATATTTGAATGTGTTGGAAGAAAATGAACGTGCAAATCGCTTTTATGAAAAAGCAGGCTTTACATATGAAGGTAAATTTAAAGATCATTTATTTTTGGATAATACATACAAAAATCTGAACTGGTACGGAATTTGTAAGTAGAAAATATACGACATGGAGTTGAACGATGTTACAGTACGATAAAATAATTATTGGCGCTGGCTTGTATGGGTTGTATTCAGCGCATTTTTGTGGAAAAAGAGGAGAACACGTTCTTGTAATAGAATGTGATGACAAAGCATTTGGACGGGCTACTTATATTAATCAGGCACGCGTTCATCAGGGATATCATTATCCGAGATCAATCTCGACAGCCATGAAGTCGGCGGGATATTTTGAACGGTTTAATAAAGACTATGATTTTTGTATTAACCGTGAATTTGAGCAGATTTATGCAACGTCAAGCCAGTATTCATGGTCTGATGGGGAGCAGTTCAAGAAATTTTGTAAAGCAGCAGGGATTAAATGCGAGGAATTGCATCCGGGACGTTTCTTCCAGAATGAGATGTGTGATGGGGCATTCCTGACCAGAGAGTATACTTATGATGCTCAGATTTTGTGCAGGTATTTCTTAAATGAAATTGCGGAACTTAATAATGTCGAGATAAAATACAATACGAAAGTAAAAAGTATAGAAAAAGATAATAGCTCTTATGTGCTTGAAACTGAACAGGGAGAAAAATACCAGACAGGTTTTTTGTTGAATGCAACATATGCAGGCACAAATCAAATATTGCAGATGCTGGGATATGATTCTTTTAAGATTAAGTATGAACTCTGTGAGATCATACTCTGTGATGTAAATGAGAAATTGAAGCCATATGGTTTTACAGTAATGGATGGACCATTTTTTTCTATTATGCCATTTGGAAAGACAGGTTTCCATTCGCTTACATCTGTAACCTTTACACCGCATACAACAAGCTATGATGATGTGCCAACATTCCCGTGTCAGGCAGAAAGTAAGGGATATTGTACGACAGGACGGTTGGGAAATTGCAATAATTGTATCGCAAAGCCTAAAACGGCATTTCCATATATGGCAAACCTTGCAAGAAAATACATGAGGGAAGAGTACGGATTTACATATCGTGAGTCACTGTTTTCCATGAAACCGATTTTGATGAGTTCAGAGATTGATGATTCCAGACCAACTGTCGTCAGAACATACTCGCAGAATCCAACTTTTGTGGCAGTACTTTCCGGAAAAATAAATACAGTATATGATTTAGATGAGGTGCTTACAAATGAATAACAGAGAGAAAAATTTTATATCTGCAGTTGTGTATGTGCATAATGCAGAAGAGAGGATCATTCCTTTCCTACAGATGCTGATCGCAGAACTGGAAACAAATTTTGAACATTCAGAGATTATATGTGTAAATGATTTTTCAGAAGATCATAGCGTTGAAAGAATCAAAGAAGCCAGTAGTGTGGCAAAAGAAACAAGTATCTCAGTACTTAATATGAGCAGTTTTCATGGGGTAGAATTATCCATGAATGCCGGAGTGGATCTTTCTATCGGCGATTTTGTGTATGAATTTGATTCTACCATTATGGATTATGAAGCAGGCGAGATTATGAGGATTTACAGAGAATCTCTTCAGGGCTATGATATTGTGAGTGCTTCTCCGGACAGAAAACCCAAATTATCATCTGAACTGTTTTACAAGGTGTTTGACCGGCTGACAGATGCATCCTATAAGATGACAACAGAAAGATTTCGGATTCTGAGCCGTCGTGTGATCAATCGTATCAGCAGTATGAATAAATCTGTCCCATATCGAAAAGCGATTTATATGAATTGCGGATTAAAAACTAAGAATGTGACATATAAGCCGGATCATACGGAAACGCATAAAGATGAGAAAGAGAAGAAATACCGGAAACGGCTGGCAGCAGATACGCTTTTATTATTTACCGACATGGGATATCGCTTCTCTATTACAATGACTTTAGCAATGATGTTGATGACAGTTATTATGATAGTGTATACAATTGTAACATATGTGATCAGTACGCCGGTAGAGGGATGGACAACAACGCTGCTGTTCTTGTCCATTGCTTTTTTCGGTCTGTTCGGAATTTTAACAATTATTATAAAGTATTTACAGCTGTTGGTTGAACTTGTGTTCAAGAGAAAAAATTATAGCTTTGAAAGCATTGAAAAACTGACAAAATAAGGAGAAAACCATGAAAAAGGCATTGGTTGGTTATACAGGATTTGTAGGAAGCAATATTTGTGAAAATGAAGTGTTTGATGGATTGTATAATTCAAAAAATATTGAGCAGGCATATGGAACAAAACCTGATCTGTTAGTATACGCCGGATTACGTGCAGAAAAGTATCTGGCAAATCATGAGCCGGATAAGGATCTGGAACTGATCCGGCAGGCTGAAGAGAACATTGTAAAGATTGAGCCAAAGGAGGTAGTGTTGATATCGACAGTAGATGTACTTAAAAATCCGGCGGGAGCGGATGAGAATGCGTTGATCGATACAGAAAACCTGAATGCTTATGGTGCGAACCGATATGTTCTAGAACAGTTTGTCAGAGAAAAATATCCTGCGGCGTTAATTGTCCGTCTGCCGGGATTGTTTGGTAAGAATATTAAGAAAAACTTTATATATGATTATATGACATGTATTCCGTTTATGCTGACAGAAGCAAAGATGCAGGAATTATGTGAAAAAGCACCTGGTTTAGATGAGTATTATCAGCTGCAGGAGAATGGATTTTTCAAGCTTTCTGAATTACAGGAAAACGAGAGGAGGCTGCTCAAAGAAAAGTTTGATATGATCGGGTTTAGCTCTCTTAATTTTACAGACAGCAGAAGTGTATATCAATTTTATCCATTACAGCGCTTGTGGAAGGATATTGAAATAGCTTTGGAGAATGATATCCGGTTGCTGCATCCGGCAACAGAACCTGTCTCCGCAGGAGAATTATATCAGTACCTGACAGGGAAAACTTTTGAGAACAAGTTGGCTGGAAAACCGGTTTATTATGATTTTAGGACGATCCATGATAAGATATATGGGGGAAAAAACGGTTACATTTGTTCTAAACAGGAAATTATGGAAGAAATCAGACAGTTTGTAAATAGGTAAAGATGTATGTATAAAAGAAAAACAATAAGCTTGATGATCATTTCTGTAATAGCAATATTATGCATCTATTTGATCGGACCGGGAGATGTGTTTGTTAATGGATTTAATTGTAGTCCCGTAGCATATGATCAAATACCAGCGGAGAAAATGTATCATACAGTTTCATTGGAGAATCAGACTTATGAAACAATTTTCGTGCCGCAGGAAAAGCATTTTGCAGGAGTGGAAGTAATATTAAATAATCCGGCTGGAAATAGCGGAAAATTAATATTGGAAATATGCAAATTAAATGGAAAGATCATAAAAAGAACAACGGTACAGCTAAATAAAGTTCCTTCTGATATGTGGTATAGTGTCTATGCGTCAGCAGAATTAAAACCGCAAACAGAGTATATGTTAAGAATTAAGGCAGAAGAGTATAAATTCGCACCAGAACTTTATATGGTAGATGATACATATTTACCTGTAGAAGCTGCATCGGGAAATCTTTTGATCAGCTACGCATATGCAGAATCATCCCTGACACTCAGTGATAAGATTTTGTTTATTTTATATGTGATAGTCTTTTGGCTTGCGGGCTGTACGATAATATTAAGAAATAGTAAGTATGCCAAAATAGTCAAAACGTCAACAGTGTTATTGTTTCTGACAGTACTCTTGACATGGAATTACGTATATAATTCTATGGATGATCAGAATAGTGCATTTGGAGATTTTCAATCAGACAGTGAATCAATAGTGATGAATGTGTTAGCTGCGGAACATAATGCGGTAGAGGTGTGCAATTTTGGATTAGGATTTTACTCAGATGTTACAGGAACATGGTATCCTTATAGTTATGCCAGAGCCTCTGTAACAAATGATGATTTTATAAATGGATATTCCCTGTTAGAAAGCGCAATAGGATTGAATGAGAGCGAATATACAAAAATGGCTGCGCTGACAGGTAATTATGTGTCTTTTCCCAACGGAGATGTCTTAAGAATAACAGACGTACAGCCAGAACAGGTACAAAATGGTGATAAAGTAGAAAAATATTTAAAAGTATATTTGGATACAACAGATATTATGGATGAAAACAGATATGGGAATATTAATGGCATAACATTTTTAAATGCACAGAAAGAATCGTATCCGGTAGGAATGCTTACACCATATACTTCGCAATATGGTTTGCAGGGAAAAGTATTCAGGCATTTAATGCATTTTATTAAATATGAGAATGCGGTAACAGTTTTTCATGTGTTATGCAGTATTGCGGCAGCAAGTGTTTTTGTTATTATTGTATTTATGCTTTATAAGAAATATGATTTATTATTTGCAGGGTGTTTTTATATAACATTTTGGTTATCTCCATGGATTGTTAATTTTGCGCGTAATTTATATTGGCTTGAATTTTTGTGGTTTGCACCTATGGCTGTTGGATTGTTTTGTGCATGGAAAATTAATAGCAGAAAATGTAGAATTGCAAGTTATGTTGCTGCATTTATCGCAATTACTGTAAAATGTTTGTGTGGATATGAATACATATCCAGTATTATGCTTGGGTTAATTGCTTTTTTGCTTATAGATTTATTGATAGCATTGGCAGCGAAACAAAAGAAAAAGCTGCTGTTACTTTTTAGAACAATTTTAATTATTGGTGTGATTGCATTACTTGGATTTTTTGCAGCGATTTGTATGCATGCGGTATTCAAAGGAAATGGTCAGTTGCTTGAAGGAATAAAAAGAATTATTCAGGAAGATGTCCTCAGAAGAACAAGTGGAGGTAATTTGAGTGATTTTGATTCTGCAAATTGGCCAGCTTTTAATGCTTCTTATTGGACTGTTATTTGCAAGTATTTTAAATTTTCAACACAGATTATTGTTGGGATTCAAGGAAATGTATTTCCGGTGTTATGTTCGGTGCCAATTTTAATATTTATATATGACATATGTAATAATAAAGTGAATATACAGTGGATGAGCATGTATCTGGTATTTTTTATAACAGCAATATCATGGTTTGTGTTAGCAAAATCACATTCATATTTCCATACGCATATTAATTTTGTATTATGGTATTTTGGATATATTCAAGTATGTTTTTATATTATTATCCAAAGGTGTATTCAGATAATTAGAAAGAGATAAAGCAGGAGAAAAAATGAAACTTTCAATTTCAAATATTGCATGGGAAGAAAAAGATGATGCACAGGTATATAAATGGATGAAGAAGTATGGTTTTACCGGATTGGAGATTGCACCTACAAGAATCTTTCCGGACAGACCGTATGAAAAGGTTGGAGAGGCAGAAGCATGGAGTAAGAAGCTGCTCGCAGAGAATGGCTTTGTAGTTCCTTCTATGCAGTCCATCTGGTATGGGAGAAATGAGAAGCTTTTTGGAACAGAGGAAGAAAGAAATATATTAAGCACTTATACCAGAGAGGCTGTCGATTTTGCAGAAATAATTGGCTGTAAGAACCTTGTATTTGGTTGCCCGCGTAACAGGGCAGTACCGGAGGGCGGTAATGCAGAGATGGCAGTTTCTTTTTTCAGGGAAATAGGTGACTATGCAGATGAACATGGAACAGTGATCGGAATGGAGGCAAATCCGCCAATTTATAATACCAATTATATCAATGATACATTATCAGCATTGGAACTGATCCACAGGGTAGATTCACAGGGATTCCGGTTGAATCTCGATGTTGGAACCATGATACAGAATGGAGAGAAGGCAGATGAACTGGTGGGAAATGTGAAGCTTATAAATCATGTCCACATCAGCGAACCAGGGTTAAAAACAATTGAAAACAGGGAGCTGCACCGGGAACTATGCAGGATTTTAAAGGAAGAAGGATATGATGGTTTTATTTCCATTGAGATGGGGAAGAAAGAAGACATCTCGTTTATAGAAGACGTGATGAAGTATGTACAGGAGATTTTCAGATGATATATCAGAAAAAGGCAGGTGTTCCGCAGTTTGAATGTACGGAATATGCAGAGAAAACAAAAGATTATGTGGTGCTGATCCCGATTATAAACGAAGGAGACCGTATCATAAAAGAATTAAAAAGAGCATATGATGCAGATATTGCAGATTATGCAGATATTGTGATCTGTGACGGTGGATCGACAGATGGATGCACGGATGAGAAAATGCTGAAAAAGTTACAGGTCAATACATTATTGGTAAAGCAGGATGCAGGAAAACAGGGAGCACAGCTCCGCATGGGTATCTGGTGGGCATTGGAACGCGGGTATCAGGGAATTATCACAATTGATGGAAATAACAAAGACAGCATCGAGAATGTGCCTGATTTTATCAGTAAATTAGAAGCAGGATATGATCTGATCCAGGGATCGAGATTTGTAAAAGGCGGCAGGGCGGTCAATACCCCTTTAGTACGGCTGATCTCTGTTCAGCTGATCCATGCACCAATCATCTCATTGACCGCACATCAAAGATTCACAGATACGACAAATGCATACCGGGCATATTCAAGACGCTATCTGGAAGACAAGAGAGTACAGCCGCTCCGGGATGTATTTATGACTTATGAACTTCTGGCATATCTGTCAGTGAGAGCAACACAGCTTGGATATAAAGCGTGTGAGATACCGGTTACAAGAAGTTATCCGAAAAAAGGAAAGACACCAACTAAGATCAGTTTTTTTAAAGGAAACAGTGAACTGATGAAAATTTTGGTGAAGAATGCATTTGGAGCATATAACCCAAAGTAGGATTGGAGATATACAGATGAGAGAATCTTTTCAGAAAAATAAAAAAGGAATTCTGCTGATGCTTCTTTCTTCCATATGTGTCTGTGTGGGGCAGCTGTTGTGGAAACTATCAGCGCAATATGGTATACTTGTGATGCTGGCAGGCTTTTGCTTTTATGGTATCGGAGCACTTGTAATGCTGGCAGCGTATCGGTTTGGCAAGCTGTCGGTGTTGCAGCCAATGCTAAGCCTTAATTATGTACTGAGTATCCTGCTTGCAGCATTTGTATTGAAAGAAAGCATTACACTTTGGAAATGTGTGGGTGTACTGGTCATTATAGTAGGCGTAGTACTGATTGCAGGAGGAGATGAAGAATGATATATTATGGAATCCTTGTGATCATGACGTTGATGGGAGCGGTTGCGTCCCTGTTTTTAAAGAAAGCATCTGCAGCAAATGGAATTTCAGGGCTGCTGAGAGATTTTAATTTATATATTGGAGGAGGATTGTATTTCCTTTCCTCGCTGCTGAATATATTTATTTTACGATATCTGGATTATTCGATCGTACTGCCGCTTACATCTATTACTTATATCTGGACTATGGCAATCTCAGCATTTTCTTTGAATGAAAAGATCACGAAAAAGCAGGTGGCAGGAGTGCTTCTGATCGTGTTGGGAGCTGTTCTGGTAGCCAGATAATGTTTGGCATTATAGAGTTTTTGTGATAAAATAGCTGTGTTTGTAAGAGATATGGAAAGAATTTAGCACATAGTAAGGAGAATATAAATGAGCAGAGTTGCATTAATTACGGGAATTACAGGACAGGATGGTTCTTATTTGACAGAATTATTGTTAGGTAAGGGATACGAGGTGCATGGAATTATCCGTCGGCACAGTACACCGTGTACAGACCGTATTGACCACTTGTTAGAGGACGGGCAGTATAAAGACAGATTGTTTTTACATTATGGTGATCTGACGGATACAAGCTGTCTGTCTAATATTATCAATACTTATAAACCGGATGAAGTGTATAATCTGGCTGCACAGTCTCACGTGGGAATATCTTTTGAAGTTCCGGAGTACACAGCGGATGTGACTGGTGTTGGTACTATTAGAATTTTAGAGGCAATTCATCAGAGTGGATTAAATTGCAAATATTATCAGGCATCTACTTCAGAATTGTTTGGAGGCCTGCCGGAGACAGCGCCGCAGAGCGAAGCTACACCATTTTATCCAAAGAGCCCATATGGAGCGGCAAAGCTGTATTCTTACTGGATCACAGTGAATTACCGTGAGTCCTATAATCTGTTTGCATGCAATGGGATTTTATTTAACCATGAATCGCCTAGACGCGGAGATAATTTTGTTACAAGAAAGATCACAATTGCGGTAGCCAATATCATGGCTGGAAAACAGGAAAAATTATCTCTCGGAAATATGGATGCAAAGCGTGACTGGGGATTTGCAGGCGATTATGTAGAGGGAATGTGGAGAATCCTTCAGCAGGATAAACCGGGGGATTATGTTCTTGCTACAAATGAAACACATACAGTTCGGGAATTTGTGGAACTTGCCTTTGCGGAGGTCGGCGTTACAGTAGAGTGGAAAGGAACCGGCGTGGAGGAAAAGGGATATGACAAGGCAACAGGAAAGCTTCTTGTGGATGTCAATCCGGAATTTTTCCGCCCGGCAGAAGTAGAGTTCTTATGGGGAGATGCGTCCAAAGCAGAAAGAGAACTTGGCTGGAAGCGTGAAGTAAGTTTTCCACAACTGGTGCAGATGATGGTAGACGAAGATATGAAGAAGTTAGCCGGGATTTCAGCATCTGAATTTCGAAATCGTTCATAAATAATTTATATAGATGTAATAGAAAAGAAGGGTTAAGTCATGGAAAAAAATTCTAAGATTTTTGTCGCAGGACATAGGGGAATGGTCGGTTCTGCTATTGTGCGTCAGTTAGAAAAAGAAGGGTATACCAATATTATTACAAGAACACATCAGGAATTAGATTTATGCAGACAGGATGCTGTTGAAAAGTTTTTTGCGGAGGAAAAACCGGAATATGTTTTTCTGGGAGCTGCAAAAGTTGGTGGAATCATGGCAAATGCATCTGCATTGGCAGATTTTATGTATGACAATATGATCCTTGAGATGAATGTCATTCATGAGGCATGGAAGAATGATTGTAAAAAGCTGATGTTTCTCGGCTCATCCTGCATTTATCCAAGAATGGCAGAGCAGCCGATGAAGGAAAGCTGTCTGCTCACAAGTGCATTAGAACCAACAAATGAGGCATATGCACTGGCAAAAATCAGCGGCTTGAAATACTGTGAATATTTGAATCGGCAGTATCATACAGATTTTATTTCAGTAATGCCGACAAATCTTTATGGACCAAACGATAATTATCATCCGGAACACAGCCATGTATTACCGGCTTTGATTCGTCGTTTCCATGAAGCGAAAGAGAACGGTTTGACAGAAGTTACATGCTGGGGAACCGGTACACCATTACGGGAATTTTTATATGTTGATGATCTGGCAGAAGCCTGTGTTTATCTGATGAACCATTACAGTGGAAATGAGACAGTCAATCTTGGCTCCGGCAAAGAAGTCAGCATTAAAGAACTTACAGAGCTGGTTGCAAAAGTCGTAGGATACGAAGGAACAATCAAATGGGATACAACAAAGCCGGATGGAACGCCTAGAAAGTTACTGGATGTAAGCAAACTGGAAAGTCTTGGCTGGAAGTATCACACAGAATTAGAAGAAGGAATCGCATTGGCTTATGATGATTTCTTGCATAGTGAGATAAGAGTGGAACGCTGATGGCGTTCCACATTGTGGTTAAATAAAACAATATAAAAAAACAGGATTAGGAGAAAAAAGATGCAGATAGCAGTAGCAGGAACAGGATATGTAGGTTTAGTAGCAGGTGTTTGTTTTGCGGAAGTTGGACACAATGTAATGTGTGTAGATGTGGATGAGAAAAAAGTGGAATTGATGAAATCCGGTGTGTGTCCGATTTATGAGCAGGATTTGGAAGAATTAATGCAGAAGAATTATAAAGAAGGAAGACTGGATTATACTACAGATTATGCAAAAGCGTACAAGAATGCAGATGCGATTTTTATTGGAGTCGGAACACCGGAGAAACCGGATGGATCAGCAAATCTTTCTTATATTGCAACAGTAGCAAGACAGATTGCGGAAAGTGTGGAACATGATTGTCTTGTTGTTGTAAAATCTACAGTTCCGGTTGGCACGAATGATAAAGTGGAGCAGTTTATCCATGATTTCTTAGATAAAGATGTAAAAGTTGAAGTCGCAAGTAATCCGGAATTCTTAGCACAGGGAACAGCAGTACATGATACATTACATGCAGCACGTATTATCATTGGAACAGAGAGCAGAGAAGCAGAAGAGCTTCTTATGAAGATCTATGAGCCATTCCATCTGCCAATCGTTTCTGTAAATAGAAGAAGTGCAGAAATGATCAAGTATGCATCCAATGATTTCCTTGCATTGAAGATTTCTTATATGAATGACATTGCAAATTTATGTGAATTAGTTGGTGCCAATATTGAGGATGTTGCAAAGGGAATGTCTTACGATGCACGAATCGGAGCCAAATTCTTAAATGCCGGAATCGGTTATGGCGGAAGCTGTTTCCCAAAGGATACAAAAGCATTGAATTATCTTGCAGAGCAGAATGGATATCATCTTAGAACAGTAAAAGCGGCGATTGATGTGAATAAAGAGCAGAAAACAATGCTGTTTAAAAAAGCATCACAGCGTTTGATCACATTTACTGGTTTAAAGGTTGCCGTGTTAGGACTCACATTTAAAGCGGGAACAGATGATCTCAGGGAGGCACCATCATTGGAGAATATCCCATTGTTATTAGAGCAGAAAGCAGATATTTATGCTTACGATCCGGTCGGTGAAGAAAATTTCAGAAAGAAATACCCGACAGAGATCACATATGTTTCTACACCGGAAGAAGCATTAAAAGGAGCAAATGTTTGTTTCGTATTTACAGAGTGGGGAGAGATCAGACAGCTTGCACCGGCAGATTTTAAAAACAATATGAGAACTGCCTTGGTTTATGATGGAAGAAATATATTTGATCCAAAAGAAATGCAGGAAGCAGGAGTTGAATATCACTCAATTGGAAGATAAATCCGTCAATATGGAGGAATAATAGTGTTAGATAATTATAAAGCGATAAATGGAAAAGAAACGATTTTAGTGACAGGTGGAGCTGGATTTATTGGATATCATTTAAGCAAAGCATTGTTAGAACAGGAATGTCATGTTATTGGGTTTGATAACATGAATGATTATTATGAAGTGTCTTTAAAAGAAGCCAGATTAAAAAATTTAAAAGAATATGGTTCTTTTGAATTCATAAAGGGGGATCTTGCAGATAAAAATGCATTGGAAGAGATTTTTAAAACCAGAAAGCCTGATTATGTAGTTAATCTTGGTGCGCAGGCAGGTGTAAGGTATAGTATTGATAATCCGGATGCATATATGCAGTCTAATATGATCGGTTTTTATAATATATTGGAATGTTGCAGACATTATCCGGTAACACATCTGATTTACGCATCTTCCAGTTCAGTATATGGTGCAAACAAAAAAGTTCCATTTTCAGTAGAAGATAAAGTGGATAATCCGGTAAGCCTATATGCTGCAACAAAAAAATCGAATGAGTTAATGGCACATGCCTATAGCAAATTATATGATATTCCTGCAACCGGTTTGAGATTTTTTACCGTATATGGACCTATGGGAAGACCGGATATGGCATATTACAAGTTCGCAAAGAAAATCGTAAATAATGAGACAATTCAGATTTACAACAATGGCGATATGATGCGGGATTTTACGTATGTGGATGATATTGTAAAAGGAATCTTAAATATAATTCCAAATCCACCTGTAGAAAATGAGGCGGGTGCAAAATATAAAGTTTATAATATTGGAAATAATAAACCGGAAAAGTTGATGGATTATATTTCCACTTTGGAAAAATGTCTTGGAATGGAGGCAAAGAAGGAGTTCCTTCCGATGCAGCCGGGGGATGTGTACCAGACATATGCAGATGTAACAGAGTTGATGAATGACTTTGATTTCAAACCAAGTACAACGATTGAAGAGGGACTTGGAAAATTCGCTGAGTGGTTTAAGGAGTATTATAACATTGGATAAGAAAAAAAAGTTTCTTTCAGGTGGGAATATTAAAACATATTTATTGCTTCATATAATATTATTCTGTTTTTCACTTTCAAGCGTGTGTTCAAAAATGGCAGCTCAGCAGGAATTCTTATCATTTAAGTTTTTCTTTTTTTACGGATTGGTATTGTTGATCTTATTTGCATATGCAATCGCATGGCAGCAGGTTTTAAAAAGACTACCACTTGTTACAGCATATGCGAATAAGGCAGTTACAGTAATTTGGGGACTTGTTCTAGGGTCTGCATTTTTTCAGGAGAAAATCACGTTGCAGAAAGTAATTGGGGCGTTCATTATTATTTTTGGAGTGTATTTAGTAGTATCAGAAGAAGGGGAGCGTGAAGCATGACATTATATATTTTTTTATTTGTGTTTTCTGTATTTATATCTTCTGTTTCACAGACAATTTTAAAAACAAGTGCAGAAAAAAAATATGATAATCGTTTGCAGGAATACTTGAACCCGAAAGTGATCATAGCGTATGGTATTTTCTTTTTATCTTCATTAATTACGGTTGTAGCATATAAATATGTACCACTTTCTTTAGGACCGATACTTGAATCATGTGGGTATATTTTTATTACGCTTTTAGGATATTTCATATTACATGAAAAAGTTGGAAAGAAAAAATTGATTGGCTTAATAGTCATTTTGATGGGAATCAGTATTTTTAACATACAGTAAGAAAGTGATAGGGAGTAAAGAATACATAGAGATAACTTACATTGAATGTAATAAATCAGGTAATTAAATAGGAAGGAAAATCATGAAAATATCGGTTGTAATACCTGTATATGGATGTCCAGGGGCATTAGAGCCATTGTGGGAAAGATTAACAGAAACATTATTGAAAATTACAAATGATTATGAAATCATTTTGGTAAATGATGGGTGTCCAAAAGGTTCGTGGAATATTATTGAAAAAATATGCAAGCAAGACGCCAGAATTGTCGGAATGAACTTATCTAGAAATTTTGGACAAGTCAATGCTACAAATGCGGGAATCGAATATTCTACAGGGGACTATGTAATCGTGATGGATTGTGATCTGCAGGATAAGCCAGAGGAAATTTTGAAATTATATTTTAAAATACAAGAAGGCTATGATATTGTATATGCCGGAAGAAAAAATAGAAAAGATACTAAGTGGGTAAAGTTTTGCTCGGTACTGTATTATCGTGTTTATAACCACGTTGTGGAAGGATACTACAATCCATGTATAGGAAATTTTTGTATTGTAAAAAGAAAGATAGTGGATGAATATTGTGCATTGCCAGAGCATAATAAAGCATTTACAACTGTGCTTGGGTGGATGGGATATAATTCAACGATCGTTATGATTGAGGGTGATGAACGATTGGAAGGCAAGTCATCTTATAATATGCGTAGAAAAATAAATATGGCAATCGAGCAGATTACATTTCAGTCTAATAAACCATTGTTTTTCTTTATTAAACTTGGATTATTCATTGCGATGATTGCTCTTATATACATTAGTTATCAATTGGGCAAATACTGGCTCATTGGTGGTGCACCAGATGGTTGGATGAGTTTGATTGCAGTGGTTAGTTTATTAGGTGGTGTACAGTTAGTTTCGATTGGCGTGATTGGAATTTACATAGGAAACATTTTTAATGAAACAAAGAATAGAAAATCATATTTTGTTCAAACAATTTTAAATGATAAGAATAAATCGGAACTTTAATTATGGAAATTCAATGTAAAAAATCAGCCTTATAATTCTTAGTATCTAATACTTAATTAAATAATTTTAGCATTATTCTTGAATATTAAGAAAAAACTAGAAATTGAAAGATTTATCGACAAAAAAGTTGTGTTATAACTGAAAATTCGTTATATTATAAGTATTAAAACACAAAAAGAGAAATAGGTGAGATACAATATGGCAGTATATGTTGTCGGTGATTTTTTGAGAGAAACCAGATTAAGAAAAGGGTATACGCAGGAAGAAGTCAGTTACGGAATCTGTACACCTGCGTCTTTGTCGAGAATTGAAAATGGAATGCAAAAGCCGGGAAGACTTATTCTGGAAAAATTGTTTGAACGATTGGGTACGGAGAATGATTTATTTAATACTTTTGTAAGTCGAGAAGAAATGGAGTTGTATTCAGCTATTCAAAGTTTGATTAGAGATATAACAGACGAAGATGTAATCAGGCTTGAAGAACATATTAAACTTGTGGAAAAAATGGCAAAGGATGCATCAGAATTGGAACATCAATGTCTATATTTTGCAAAAGGAGAACTTGCAAGACAAAAAGAAAAAGATGCGACAAGAGCCATGGAAATGTATATGAAGGCTATCAAAATAACATTACCAGACTTTGATGGGAAAAAACCACTGAGAAATAATTTATTAACTTTTGACGAGATTATGATTATTAATTCTATTGCTATACTGTATGGAAATAATGAGGACATTATTACAGCAATACAACTTGGAATGTGGTTAAAAGAATATATGGAAAATAAAATTGTTGATGGAAAAATGAAAACAGCAAAATATCCAATGATTTTATATAATTTAAGCTGTTGGTTTGGAAATGAGTGTAGTCATAGAGAAGCATTAGATATGGCGAGTCGAGGTGTGGATTTTTGCGTGAAATATGGTAATTTGTCGGCTTTTCCGAGACTGATATTAAACCAAGGAATAGCATCTGCTGAATTAGGAGAAGTGGAAAATGCAAAGAAATATTTGCACCAAGCAGTTATTATTTTGGAAGTTATGAAAAGAATGGATACAGTAGAATTTATAACTGCTTGGTGTAAAAAAGAGTATCAGATTGAAATTTAATATCCACCAGCCATAGGTCCAAGGATATAAGCAACTACATTAGAGTTATCCACAACTCCTGTACTTCCAACAATAGTAGCGGCTGCAATAAGTGCACATAATGTGATAGCAAAAATTTTCTTTTTCATGGTTTTGTACCTCCAATTAATTTTGAGATTATGGTAAATTCCAGAAGGCAAATAGACCATTCGATGTGACGTAAATTTAAATTTACGCGATATCGAATGGTCTTTTTGCATGAATGGGAATAAAATTAATTAATTTAACAGGTTGCTTTGGGGATTAGGGAAACTGTTAAAAGAGATTGAAGGAAATGAAAGGAAAATGTGAGTTATGGTAAGACCGGGATTACGTCGCAGCGAAATTGATTGGGAGAATGTGGACATTCATATCTCCAGAGAAGAAATGGAGAGAGAGCAGGAGCATGAAGCGGCAATACAGCAGGCAAAGCAGTATCTGATCAAAAACTTTCCAAAGTTTTGTGCAATAAATAATGGCTATTATGAGACAGAGACATTTAATCATGATGCAGGGATGTATGAAGTAATGCATGTGGATCATATTGTGATCGGTGATCAGGCGATCTATGTGATCAAGACAGTGAAGTTTCCGGAGCATGTTGAATTATACGGAAGCTCAGACGCAAAAAACTGGTATTATGCAGAGAACACAGATAAACAGGAAACGCATAAGCACAGAGTGGACAATGCGGATAAGAGAAACCAGAGATATTGTGAGTATATACAGATGCTGGCAAGAGAAGCTATCAGACGGGATGTACCGGCGATTGCAATTGTCAATATTATTGGACTTACAGATGAGCAGATCCATTTGGATATAGAATCAGGGCATGAGGTTGTGACAATGGATAAACTGGCAGACAGGATCCGGTATTATGAGAGTACAATTGACAGTGATCGTGTGGCGTATGAACATAGCGATGATCTGATAAGAAAGTTCAAGGAAGAAGAGGTGTATGATAATATCATTCCACAGATACGGGATGTGGAGTTGAAATACAGAATTTATTTGAAATTGTCTGATAAATTTGGTGAATGAGTATAAGCAGAATAGATAAAACCGGGTGCTGTAAAGTATCCGGTTTTATTAAATATAGTGAAGTGGAAATAAATATATCTTTTCTATTTAAATACGGTATTGTTATGGTATAATACACGTAATGCTATTATTTTGTGATAAAGTAATATAGAATAACGATAAGGAAATAATTGATATTATGAATAAATTGACTGATAGTACAAAAACAACTATTTTAGCTTTGTCCTGGCGTGATATCCGTTCACCGAAGATGGGTGGGGCGGAGACACATACCCACGAGATGCTGCGCAGAGTCGATCATGAGAAGTATCGTGTGATTCATTTCGCACCTATGTATCCGGGATTGCTGGAAGAAGAAAATATAGATGGTGTGGATTACCTGAGAAAAGGAAATATTTTTTCAGTTATCTGGTATGCCATGATCTATTATAAGAAGAATGCCAAAAACATTGATTTTGTAATAGAACAGTGTAATACGCATCGTTTTTTTACACGGTTCTGGGTACCTGCGAAGAAGAGAATATTTTACATTCATCAGTTGACAAGAGAAATCTGGAATATTGAGATGCATGGGATTTTTGCAACGATCGGTAGAAAACTTGAAAATCCTATGCTTCGTCTGCAGAATAATGATTATGCAATTACCGTGTCTGATTCAACAAAGTGTGAATTGATCGAGCAGGGATTTCAGCCAGAAAAGATTTTTATTGTCAATCCGGCAATTCATACAAGATTATGGACACAGGAAGAATGGCTTGAGAAGGATGAAAATCCTACATTTGTGTATGTTGGCAGGTATGCCAGATATAAAGGGATTGATGTGGCAATTGAAGCACTTGGAATTGTAAAAAGAGAACATAAGAAGGCAAAATTATGGATCATTGGAAAAGAAAACAAAGAATATGTGGAAGATGTATTGAAGCCGCTATGCAGTAAATTGCATCTTGAAATAGGACATGATGAATATGCCGATGTAGTATTATGTGGATTTGTCAGTGAAGAGAAAAAGTTAGAATTACAGAGCAGGGCGCTGGCACTTTTATTTCCATCGATAAGGGAAGGATGGGGGCTGATCATTACAGAGGCTGCAACGGTGGGAACGCCGAGTATTGTTTTTGATGCACCTGGTTCCAGAGATGCGGTCAATCTTGGAAAGGCAGGGTATTTATGCAGCAAAAATGATGCAGGACATCTGGCGGAATACATGGAGAACTGTATCGAAAACCCGGAAGAGTATGAAAAAGTCCGTAAGGCGGCATATGAGTTTTCCAGTCAGTTTACATGGGATAATATGGATTACTGTCTGGATCATATTATTGAAGCGATTAAAGAAAGAGAAGTTTAGATGAGTGAAATAAAGATTTCTGTTATTATTCCAACTTACAATTCACAACAGACGTTGGAATGTACGTTAAAAAGTATTGTGGAGCAGAGCATTGGCAGGGAGAAAGTAGAGATACTTGTGGTAGATGGAGGGTCTGGCGATCAGACAATTTCCATTGCGCAAAAATATGGAGCGATTGTTCTGAAAAATGAAAAGAAATTACCGGAAATTGCAAAACAAATAGGTTTTTTGCATGCAAAAGGAAAGTATGGCATGTTTTTGGATTCTGATGAAAGGATGAAGGATCGTCATTCTTTTGAGAGAAGAATTGAATTTTTGGAGAAACATCAGGATATTAAGAATTTTGTGTCGACCGGAATGATCTGCGAGGAAGGTGAGAGAGCACTCATACGTTACACAAATCATGTGGCAGATCCATTTTCTTTTTTTGTATATCGATATAATGGGTGCAACCGATGTGAAGATTTACCAAAACATTATCAATATAAGAAAGAGGGACATGCTTTCCTATTTTATTTTAAGGAACATGATGTTTTACCTCTTTTTGATGCCGCTGGAAATATGTTTGAGATGGAATATGCCGGAGAGCTTTATGAGAAGGCGGAAAATAAAGAAAATTTTGTCGCAACAATTTTTGACAGTATGGTATATGAGACGAGATGCGCAGCAATCTTTGATGATGATTTTGTTGTGCATAAGCCGGGAATGACAGCCAGGGTATATTTTAATAAATTGAAATGGCGAGTGAAGAACAACGTATTTCCAGAGAAAAATGAAGCAATTGGATTTGCGACAAGACGTGGAAAAAGTGATAAACTGCAGAGAAGACAGTATTTGTTTGTGCCGTATTGTTTATTTATCCTACCGGTGTTATTCGACTCGATATATCAGGCAGTCAGGAACAGGGATATTATATTTCTGGCGCATATCATATTTGCAGAGTATACGTTTTTCTGGATCGCCATTTATATGGCTGCAAAGATATTGAAAATTCCGGTTACAGAGAATAAAGGTTATGGTAAAAAATAAATGATAAAGAAATTGTTTGATAAATACAGCAGTCTTTTTTTGATGGCAATGATGATAGGAGTTGGAGGAATTAATTATTTATTTCAGATTGTCATCGGGAGAACACTTACAATCGAAGAGTACGGAACTGTTAATTCCCTGCTGTCATTGACAAGTATTATATCAGTGCCGGGAACGATTCTGGCAATGATTATTTCAAAACAGATTTCTATTGCGCTTGCAAAGGGAAATACTTCGGCAGTGAAAAGTCTCGCAAGAATATTTATTATCACAACCTGCCTGATCGGATTGGGATTGGTTCTGATAGAAATATGTTTATCCGGGTGGATCGGAAGATATTTGCACGTGAATGAAACTGGATATGTGGTTATCTGTTGCGTCATTAGTGGACTTACCATCACATTGCAGTCTTTTGCAGGAACTATTCAGGGAATGCAGAAATTTTTTGAATATGGGTTTCAGTCTTTTATCACAGCTATCTGCAAGATAGGATTTAGTGTTTTGCTGATCATATCAGGATTTAAGGTTGGCGGTCCGTTATGGGGAATGTTGATCGCACAAGTGGCAACACTATGCTATTGCATGCTGGTATTGCAGAGAGCGTTTTCCGGAGAAAACTATATACCGGTTGACATAAAACAAACATTATGGGATTGCAGCAGAGATCTGTGGGTGATCGCACTTGGACAGCTGAATATCAGCATTCTGACAAATTGCGATTTGATTTTAGTGAAACGATTTTTTGATGAGACAGATGCAGGAATCTATTCAGCAGCCATAATTATTGCAAGGCTTGTGATGTATGTTTCAACGATGCTGATTTATGTGCTGTTTCCGAAAGTGGCGAATCAGACTGCACAGGGAAAAGATACGCAGAAATTATTTTTAAAATCACTTGTGGCCAATCTTGTGATTATAGCAGCAGGATGTGCGGGAATCGCATTATTGGGAAAATGGATTATACAGTTATTTTTGGGAAATGCTTATTTACAATCTTATGACATGATTAAAATTGCACTGGTATATATTGTGCCGGTATCTGTTTTTACCATAATTACCAACTATGTGTCTGCAACGGATAAAGTATGTTTTTTTACAGTGAGCAGTACGGTGGGGACAGTGTTGGTTTTGACCGCAGCATGTGTTTTTCATGCAACGATCATGCAAATGTTGCTAATAATGGGATTCATTCTTGCAATGGTATGTATGGTTAACATAATCCATATTTTAGTTAGAAAGTGAAAGAGAGAAATGGCAATGACAATACATATGTTAATTAACTGTTATTGGGGAAATGGAATCAGCGGTGGAGATAAACGTTCATTGGAGTTTTTGAAACGCTGGCAGGATCAGGGACATGACATTATAATTTATACAACCAGTGGATACAAAAAATTACTGGATCAGACAGGAATTACAGAATTTCCAATTATACTGGTGGATTCGGCAGAAACAGAAAATACAGGAATTATTCAGGCATATATGCAAAGAACAAGAAATTGCAGGCGGAAGATGCATGTGAAAGCAGGGGATATTTTATATTCTCCAACAGATATTATGCCGGATGTACTGCCTTGCTTTTATTATAAATTACGTTTTGGGAAAAAAGTCCGCTGGGTAATCGTGAATCATCATATTTTTGAAACATTTTACAAACGACCGGGAAAACTTTTGACAAATTTGATATCGAATGCACAACAACGATTTTGTCTGTTTCTTGCAAAGCATTTTGCAGACTGCAAACTGACAGTCAGTACAGTTGTGTATGCTTATATGAAAAAGCATCATTGGGATATGAATAAAGTTTATCTGGCGGGAAATGGAATTGATACGAAATTTATCCGCGAAACTCCGGTCGCAGAAAACGGTTATGACGCAGTGTTTCTGGCACGATTGAATAACAGCAAGGGTATTTTTGAATTGCCTGAAATATGGAAGAGGGTAAATGCTGGACTTCCGGAAGCAGAACTTGCCATTATTGGTACGGGGCCGGAAGAGAATATTAACAGATTAAAGGCGCAGATCAAAGACCTTGGAGAAGAAAAAAACATAAAGCTTCTTGGTTATTTAGACTCACAAGAAATTTATGGTATTTTAAAAAAATCAAAGACATTTTTATTTACCAGCCATGAGGAAGGCTGGGGGGTGGCAATCGCAGAAGCAATGGCATGTGGATTGCCTGTTGTAGCATATAATCTTCCAGTATATAAAGATGTCTTTGCAGGAATGGTCAGAGAGTGCCCCCTTCTTGATGTGGATAAGATGGCACAGGAAGAGATAAAGCTTTTGAGCGAGGAAGATACTCGCAGGAAGCTTGGAGAAAAATGTCAGGAAATGATTTGTGGACGTTATTCTTTGGATAAAGTTGCTGCAGAAGAGATGAAACTATTACTTGGTCTATAGTGAAGGAGAGTATGTGAATATCGTATTGTTATCCGGAGGATCCGGAAAAAGACTTTGGCCGCTTTCAAATGATATACGGTCAAAGCAGTTTATCAAAATATTTAAAAAAGAAGATGGAACCTATGAGTCGATGGTGCAGCGGGTTTATCGTCAGATCAAAAAGGCAGACAGGAATAGTTCTGTAACAATTGCAACGGCGAAAACACAGGTATCGGCAATATACAATCAGTTAGGTGAGGATGTCGGAATTTCGATCGAACCATGCAGAAGAGACACATTTCCGGCAATTGCACTGGCTACTGCATATCTCACAGATGTGCTTCATATATCAGAGGATGAAGTTGTGGTTGTTTGTCCGGTAGATCCTTATGTGGATGAGAAATATTTCGATGCCTTAAAAGAGTTGTCTGCTCAGGCAGAAAAAGGGGAAGCAAATCTGGTATTAATGGGAATGGAGCCGACTTACCCAAGTGAAAAATATGGTTATATTATTCCGAAAAACAATGAACACATCAGTGAGGTTGCAACATTTAAGGAAAAACCAGATCTTGAGACTGCTAAAAGCTATATTAGCCAGGGAGCACTCTGGAATGGTGGCGTATTTGCATATAAGATGGCATATGTGCTTAATAAGGCACATGAAATGATTGATTTTGCAGATTATGAGGATCTTTACAGAAAATATGCGACGTTAGAGAAAATCAGTTTTGATTATGCAGTAGTAGAAAAAGAGAAAAAAATACAGGTAATACGTTTTTCGGGACAATGGAAAGATCTTGGGACATGGAATACGCTGACAGAAGCAATGGAAGAGAGCATGATAGGCGATGCCAGAATGAATGACACCTGTAATAATGTACATGTTATTAATGAATTAAATATTCCGATTCTTTGTATGGGTTTAAAAGATGCTGTTGTATCGGCAAGCCCGGAAGGTATCCTGGTTTCAGATAAAGAGCAGTCAAGCTATATAAAACCCTATGTAGATGCCATTGACCAGAGAGTTATGTTCGCGGAAAAATCTTGGGGAAGTTTTCGGATCCTGGACGTGGAGGATGAAAGCTTAACGATTATTGTTACTTTGAATTCGGGACATAAGATGAATTATCACAGTCATGAGAGGCGGGATGAGGTCTGGACGATCATTTCCGGCACAGGAACGAGCCTGATCGATGGAGTGAAAAAGAGAGTACAGGCGGGAGATGTGTTGACAATGCCGGCAGGGTGCAGGCATACACTACTTGCTGATACAGAATTAAAAGTCATTGAAGTACAGATCGGTCACGAGATAACAGTACATGACAAGATAAAGTATGATATGGAGTAGAAAAAGCATTTGGCAGGGTGGAAATATGATGAAACAGATAATGAACCTGATAAGGACGTATGGTGTGAAGGATTTTTTCTGGAAGTCATATGAAAAGATAAATAGTCCGATGAAAAAATATTCCACAGAATATCAAAAATATTTACCGGATGAACAGGAAATACAGAAACAGTGGCAGACGAGTTTTTCTCTGGAACCAAGAATCAGTATTGTAGTTCCTGCTTATGAAACAAATGTTGTTTTTTTAGAGCAGTTAATTCAATCTATAAAGGAACAAACTTATCCTGACTGGCAATTGTGTATAGCAGATGGCAGCATTTCTGATACAGTAGAAAAATACATTGATTCACATTGCCGATCAGAGGAAAGGATCATCTATAAACATTTGCGGAGCAATGGGGGGATTGCAGCAAATACGAATGCAGCAATCGAGATGGCTTGTGGTGAGTATATCTGTTTTGTGGATCATGATGATATCTTGACGCCGAATGCACTATTTGAAATGGTCTCTGCGTTGAATGAACATCCGGAGGCAGAGGTATTTTATTCGGATGAGGATAAAGTGTCAGAAGATTTGAACGTATATTCAGATCCTCATTTTAAACCAGATTTTAATGAAAAATTACTGCGTTCTTATAATTATATCTGTCATTTGGTGATGATCTCCAGAAAATCAGTGGATCGTGCAGGAATGCTCCGTGGAGAATATGATGGTGCACAGGATTACGATTATATGCTCCGATGCACAGATGGGGCGGCAGAAGTGATCCATGTACCAAAGATTTTATATCATTGGAGGATCTGTGCAGGATCCACAGCGGGGAATAGTTTTAATAAGACTTATGCAAAAGATGGAGGAACAAAGGCATTAGAGTCATATCTTTCAAAGAAGAAAATCCGTGATGCAAAGGTGGTAAGCCGTGTAGATTCTGGAAGTTATCAGATCAGCTATCCGGTAAAGGACGATGCGAAGGTTATTATGTTAAGACCGGAAGCGGGACATGAAGAGATATTAAATTCAGTGGCAGATTATATCATATTTGTGGATGAAAATATCGAGTTGTCCGATGGATGGGAACAGGAACTGCTTGGAGTGCTGAGTCTGCCGGAAGTTGGAATGGTTGGTGGAAAAATTATTGATGGGAAAAAAATCGTAGTGAATGGTTTGTATTCCGATAACGAATATGGGATTATATGCGGATTTGAAAATCTTTCTGTTTATTATCGCGGATACCAGAAACGCGCTGTGCTGACACAGAATGTAGAGGCTGTTTCACTTCGATTTGCAGCTGTCAAAAAAAGTGTGTATGAAAGAATAGCAGAAATTCAAAATGAGAAGAAGGAGAGTTTGCAAGATAACGTATCGGTAGAAGAAGCCTCATTGTGGATGGGAAGAGAGATATGGAAACTTGGTCTCGAGGTAGTGCAGGTGCCGGCTGCAACAGCAAAACTCATAGATAATAAAAACAAAAGAGAAAAAATCATAAGATTTGAAAGAAAAAATAGTGTGAATTCTGACGGAAAATATATGCCACAAAATCTTTTTCAGGGGAAAGATGGACAATGGTATTTAAAGAAATAGTAAATGTTAAAAAAATATTAATTTATTTTACAAAAATTTTATGATATAATGTCAACATAGTTTTGTTGGACATACATGTAGAAAGTATGTTTTTACAGATTAAGAAATAGAAAAAACGAGAGTGAGGATTTTACAAAGTGAAGAAGAGATTAGCACTAATAATGGCTATGCTGACAGTTACATGCTCATTTGCAGCCTGTGGAAAAGATGCAGACACAGTCAACGATCAGGTCACGGCAGATGTGACAGCAGATGATAATGCTGCGGCAGATACTGTAACAGAAGCGGAAGAAGATGTGCAGGATGATGCGCCGGAAGGATTTTATCATAGCGAGCTGACAAATGAATTGATCGATGAAAGTTTAAAAGATCAGAGACCTATCGCAGCAATGGTAGATAATGAGTTATATGCATTACCGCATTATGGTTTATCAGAGAATGCAGATGTTGTATATGAGATGATGAACAGTACAGCTAACGGAAGAATTACCAGATTTATGGTTCTGGTAAAAGACTGGGAGAAGATTGAACAATTAGGAAGTATTCGAAGTGTCAGACCTACAAACCTGATTCTGGCAGCAGAATGGAATGCGGTTGTATGCCATGATGGTGGTCCGTTCTACATTGATGAGTATCTGGCACATCCATGGACAGAGCATTTTAGTGGAACGTTTTCACGCGTTAATAATGGAAAACCTAGAGAATATACAGAGTATATTGTATCAGGTGATTTAGACAGAAACTTTTCAAGCACTGGTGTTTCTACTACTTATACACAGTATTATGAAGGAGCTCATTATAAGTTTGCAAGCGAGTCAGAGCCTGTAGACCTTTCTTCAGCAAATGATGCAATAGAAGCAGCTTCTGTAGATCTTCCATTTCCTCATAATGGATCATATTTAGAGTATGATGAGTCAGAACAGGTTTATAAGTATTCTGAGTATGGTAAAGCACATGTGGATCCGGGTAATGACAATACGCAGCTTGCATTTAAGAATTTACTACTTCAGTCCTGTGATTTTGAACAGCTGGATGAGCATGGATACATGATTTATAACTGTATTGCTTCTAATCAGGATGGTTATTATGTGACAAATGGTGAGGCAATTCCAATTACATGGACAAAAACAACAGAGACATCTCCAACACGTTACTATGATATGTCAGGAAATGAGATTAAAATCAACACAGGTAAAACCTATGTTGCTTTAGTTCCGTCTGATTCATGGGATGAATTAGAAATTAAATAGTATTTTTCAGGTGGTACCAAAGAATGGCTACCACCTGTTTTTTTAGAAAGTGAATTATATGAAAGATATTGTTTCGAAAGTAATCCGTGGCTTCCATTTTCTCAGATGTTATGGGGTAAAAGACTTTTTTGTCAGATTACGGGAAAAAGGTGAAGAACAAGGGATTACATATGATGAATGGAAGAAGTTACATTCACTTACGGAAAAACAATTACAGGAGCAGAAAAAGGCGGCAGAAAGCTGGGCAGATAAACCGTTTTTCCGTATTGTAATAAGCAAGGAGCCTGAAGAAGAAATCAGTCCCGCAACATTAAATTCTCTGAAAAATCAGACGTATGATCACTGGTCCATAGAGGAAAACAAACGAGCGGCAATGATTCTTTTCCTGAATAATGGGGATGTTTTAGCAGAGCAGGCTTTGTACAGGATTGCTTGTTCGAGTGATGAAACAGATTTGATTTATTATGATGATGATAAGGTCACAGATGTAAAAGAAGAGGCAGTTCCTTTTTTTAAACCTGATTATAATCTGGATTTACTGCGGACAGAGAATTATTTTGGGACATCGTTTGTTGTAAAGTGCGAGTTTATGGAGAAGGCAGGATTACAGGAAAAGCTTTGCAATATAACCGGGAAAAACAGAATTTATGAAGAAATCCAGAACAGGACACAGAAGGCTGCAGAAAGAGAAATACAATTATATGAATTTATTCTCTGCTGCATCGAACATACAGAGCGCATAGGACATATTTCTGATATATTAGTGCATCATATGGAAAATAAGAATATGGATCCAATATATTGGGATTATTATCTGCAGAGACATTGTGAGCTTGTAGAGCAGCATTTACAGCGAATGGGAGAGAAGGCAAAGGTTACGGTAGAAGATCAATTGCAGGCATGTTCCGTTCAATATTATGTCACAGAGCACGAAAGAGTTTCCATTATTATTCCAAATAAAGATGAAATAGAAGTTTTACAGAAATGTCTGGATGGAATTAAAAAGACAAATTATGACAATTGTGAGATTATCATTGTTGAAAACAATAGCTGCAAAGATACGTTTTCGTTTTATCGCAGAATTGCACCAGGAGAAGAAATGGTGCATGGCGTTCAGACATTTCAGGGAAAATTGTCTCACAACATTGATATTAAAGTGGTTGTATGGGAAAATGAATTTAATTATTCAAAGCTGAATAATTTTGGCGTTCAGTTTGCAACTGGTAAGTATTATATTTTCCTGAATAATGATGTTGAAATGATTGGCACGGACTGGATCTTAAGACTGTCAGGCGACTGCCATAGAAATAAAGTGGGCGTTACCGGTGTAAAGTTATATTATCCGGATGATACGGTGCAGCACGCTGGGATCGTTATAGGGATTGGTGGAAGCAAGCGGGGAATTGCAGCCAATATGTTCCAGGGACTGCCGCGGGAGGAACATGGGTATCAAAACAGGGCTTCCCTGCAGGCAGATTACAGTGCGGTTACCGCAGCGTGTATGATGGTAAAGAAAGACGTATTTGATGCAGTAGATGGATTTACAGAAAAGTTACAGGTGGCATTCAATGATGTGGATTTCTGCCTGAAAGTACGAAAACAGGGTTATTTAGTGATGTACGATCCAAAAATTGAGGGGTATCATTACGAATCAAAATCCAGAGGGGCAGAGAATACGCCTGAAAAAGTCCGGCGTTTTCAGGGGGAAATAGATACATTTCGTGTTTTCTGGAAGGATATTTTAAAGGATGGAGATCCTTATTATAATCGTAACTTTTCGTTGGTAAGTAATCAGTATTTACTTAGAAAATAAAGATCAGATGCGAAAGATGTCGGTATTTGTCATGAAAAATGAGTGGGAAGCTTTTTTGTCTTGTGCTATAATATTTTTATCGCAAAGATGAAAAAGAGGACAAATGCTTATGATGAGAGTATATATATGTCCGGACTGTGGGTGGATGCGTATGGTTTCGAGACGTAAGAATGTAGAATGTTACAAATGTGGTGTACAGGATATGACGCTTGCCAAGGTAGATTTTGCTACCTATGTTTCGTGGTCAGAAAAAGAGCGCGAGGAATATGCGGCGGCCTGGATGTATATACACAGCAAAGGAAAGAAAAAGTAAAAGAAGTTGTATTTATCAAATTCATATGCTAGTATTAAGAGTACTTTGATTTAAAAATTATATAGATGAAGGAATGTAAGTATGATGATGAAAAAATATAGCTTGGTAATTATGACTTTTATTATAATATTATTTATTGGGCTAAGTTTTTTTTCGTGCTACAGTTTAAATAAAAACAGGTTATCAGACAACATTTTACCTACTGAAGGAACTGAATATTCTGTAGATAATACTTGTTCCCAGATAATTCATTGCGAAGATAATGGATTAGAAATGATTCATGTATTATTGAACAGGGAAGATAAGGATGATAAAGGAAAAATAATATTTAGACTTCTGAAACAGGGAAAATTGATTCAAGAATGGGAGAAGAGCTGCGCAGATATTATTAGTGGTACATACTCTACGTTCATTTTGGATCAGGTACTTATTGATAGTAAGAATCAAGATTATATTTTGGACATCTATATTGATACAGCAAAAACAGTGAATGTTAGCACTAATTGTTCAGGGGAATATTCTGGACTGCAGATTAATGGAAGACAGAAAGAAGGACAGTCTCTTTGTTACCAGCTTGTATATAATCATTTAAAAGACACGACAGTAAAGAGGTCTTTGATTCGTTTTGGTATAATTAGTTTACTTACAGTCATATTGTGGATTTTGGCAGTTAAACTTGAATTGGATATATCAAAGACTTTTTTGATTTTATGGTGTTGTTTTAGTCTTTTGTATGCATGTTCGCTGACATTGTTTAATACTCCAGATGAATATCCTCATTTTTTCCGGGCTTATGATGTATCGTTAGGACATTTGAGTGCTGTTTATAATGAAAAAGAAAACGCAGGGGGAAATGAGCTCCCGTTTGATGGTGTACGATTAACGGTATTAGAAGAAAGCTGGCAGTCGTACGAATTAAATAAAAATCAGGTTCAGATATCAGATTCTTTAAAATTTCAGGATTTTTCTAATACAGCAGTATATGCACCAATTTCATATTTTCCACAGGCTATAGGAGTTTTTGTCGGAAGGCATATAACGAAAAATGTTGCTGGAATTGCTTATGCAGGTAGATTTGCGAATTGGCTATGTGTAACGTTATTGTTAATGCTTGCATTTAAAATATTACCATATGGGAAACATGTTTTGGCTTTGATTTGTTTGATACCAATGAATATTCATCAGGCAATCTCGCTTGCACCAGATGGAATGGTAATTGCATTATCGGTATTGTTGATTGCGATTGTCCAGCATTTGATATATGTTCAGAAGGAAACATTAAGTCATAAACAAATCATTGCGTTGTATGTGTTGGGGATTTGCATCAGTCTTTACAAAATAGTTTATGTACCATTTTGTCTGGCATATGTGTTAATACCAAAAGAAAGATTTTATAAAGGACTGCAGGGGAAGATATTTCATGCAGTGATGATGATGATTTTAGTTGGAGGATTGAGTATTGTCTGGTTGAAAATATCAGGACAGTTTCTTGTGATTCCAAATACAAATCCCGATGCACAGACACAATTTATTTTATTGCATCCACTTCATTATATACTTGTGCTTTGGAGAACATATATGAATAATGCGGTAGATTTATTGTATATGATGATGGGACGTTATTTGGGATGGCTTACAATTAAGACGAATGAGATTTTGCTTATTGTTTTATTTATATTGTTAATGTGGAAGATGAATATTAAAATTGTGCAAAGTAATCAAATGGAAATGATTCAAAGGACAATATGGACAGTTATTGTAGTTATTATTGTTGTTTTGACATCAACAAGTTTATATATTCAATTTACACCAGCCTATAATGATGTGATAAATGGAATACAAGGGCGATATTTCTTGCCATTGCTTTTGCCGGTATATTTGATGTTGACGGGTGACAGCATGAAAAACAGAAAGAAAGAAACATTCGGAATGATTTCAAGTGGAATTGTTTTAATGACAAACATATGTATATGTATCAGTGTTATATTTGCGTGCTTTGGATAGATTATATATATTATAAAAATTATGTGGGAAAAGACTAAATGCAGAAAGTAACGATTATAATCCCAAATTATAATGGGAAAAGATTGCTGGAAAATTGCCTGAAAACATTGGAAAAACAGACATATAAGGGCTTTAAGGTTCTTGTTGTCGATAATGGTTCTACAGATGGAAGTGCGAGTGTTAAGTCAGAGGTTCTGGATATGGAAATAGTATCATTGACAGAAAATCTGGGCTTTTGTGGAGCAGTGAATCTTGGGATTCAAAAGACAAAGACACCATATATTATTTTGTTGAATAATGATACGGAAGTGGATGAACAGTTTGTAGAAATTCTGTTAAATGCAATTCAAAGATCAAAACAGATTTTCTCCTGTGGAGCACAGATGATCGATTTTAAAAATCATGAGATTTTAGATAATGCAGGAGATTTATATACGGCTCTGGGATGGGCGGTCGCCAGAGGCAAAGGTAAAAGATGTGCAGATTATGAGAAGGCTGTCCGCGTGTTTTCATGTTGTGCTGGCGCAGCTATTTACCGCATGGATGTATTACAAAGGATTGGTGGATTGGACGAGTATCATTTCGCATATCTGGAAGATGTGGATCTTGGATATCGTGCAAGGATTGCTGGATATGAAAACTGGTATGAACCAGAGGCAAGGGTATACCATGTGGGGAGTGCAACAACAGGTACGCGTTATAATGAAAAGAAAGTATTTCTTGCAGCAAGGAATACTATTTTTGTCATATATAAAAATATGCCGTTGATCCAGATTGTCTTGAATAGTCCGTTTATTTTGTTGGGTATTTTTGTGAAAACGTTGTTTTTTATGAAAAAAGGATTTGTACATGAGTATTGGCGGGGAATGAAAGAAGGCGTCCGCGATTGTAAAAAATGTTGGAAAGTCAGGTATCGCAAACAAAATTTATGGAATTATATTTATATACAAATTGAATTATGGATTAATATTTTCAGAGTGTTAAGTGGAAAATAGTATTAAATTATTAATATCATTTTACAAATGATAAGAAAATATTAAGAATTAAAGACAAATATATTAATAAAAAGAGATTGTGATTTGTTGGAAATTATTGTATCATTATTTTTATGATAACTTGAAAATTGAAGGATGACAATATGATAAAGAATAATCAGCAGCATTTTAACAGGCTGCATGTTGTTTTTGATGCGATTGTTGTTGTTCTGTCATATGCATTTGCCTGGTGGTTAAAGTTTGCAAGCGGTATTGTAGATCGGGAAATCGGTGTTCTTTCATTTGAATTTTATATGAAGGCACTGATTTTGATCGTACCGCTCTATCTGTTCTTGTATTATGCATTTAATTTGTATACTCCAAAGCGGGTACAGGGAAGACGTTTGGAGTTGTCAAATATCATAATGGCAAATACCATTGGAATATTGATCGTATTCGCAGGATTTTTCCTTGTCCTGTCTTATTCAGAAGACGCCAAAAACTTTTCACGTTCAATGTTTGTCTATTTCTATGTTATTAACATTGTGTTCGAAGAGATAGAGAGACTGTTTATCCGTGCATTTTTGAGGAGTATTCGAAGAAGAGGGTATAATCAGAAGCATATTTTACTTGTAGGATATTCTAAGGCAGCAGAACAGTATATTGACAGAATAAAGCAGAATCCTCAATGGGGATATGATGTGCAGGGGATTTTAGATGACAATATAGCAAGAGGAACGATCTACAAAGGAGTTAAAGTGATTGGAAGTATCGGAAATCTTGAATATATATTGCCACAGAATAAGCTTGATGAAATAGCAATCACATTGGGATTGGAAGAATATTATAAATTAAGTAAGATCGTTGCAGAATGTGAGAAATCAGGTGTGCATACAAAGTTTATCCCGGATTATGGGAATATTATACCAACAAGACCATATACGGAGGATCTGCTGGGACTTCCGGTTATCAATATCCGCTATGTACCTTTAAGTAATACGTTCAATGCATTGATCAAGCGGCTGACAGATATTATCGGGGCAGTCGTCTGTATTATTGTTTTTTCACCGCTGATGTTAGCATCCGCTATTTTGGTGAAGACAACTTCGCAAGGACCATTGATCTTCAAACAGGAGCGTGTAGGACTTCACAATAAGCCGTTTAAAATGTACAAGTTTCGGACTATGTATGTTCAGACGGAAGAAGAAGAGAAAAAGGGATGGACGCAGAAAAATGATCCCCGTGTGACGAGAGTGGGGGCAATTCTTAGAAAAACAAGTCTGGATGAATTTCCACAATTATTCAATGTATTAAAAGGAGACATGAGTCTTGTCGGACCAAGACCTGAGAGACCACAGTACGTGGAGAAGTTCCGGGAAGAAATCCCAAGATATATGATCAAACATCAGGTACGGCCGGGGATGACAGGATGGGCACAGATAAATGGATATCGCGGCGATACTTCAATTCAAAAGAGAATTGAATGTGATTTATATTATATCGAAAATTGGACTTTGGGATTAGATTTTAAAATTCTGTTCCTTACTGTATTCAAGGGATTTATCAATAAAAATGCGTATTAGGAGAAAATAATCAATGAGTAAAGAAGTTCGAAGAAGACCGTTAACAAAGCAACAGAAAATGGCAATTAAGAGGAAAAAAAGGCAACAAAAAATTGTCTTGTTGGTCATTGAAATTTTAGTTTTACTAATTCTTGCCGGTGTTTTGTTTATGGTCAGCAAATTGTCACGTATCGAACGTGAGGAAGTTCCACTTGAAAACATCGAGGTGAATGAAGGTATTTCAGAAGAATCCAAGGAGATTATGAAGAGTTATACTACCATTGCCTTATTTGGTCTGGACAACCGCTCTAACGGTAATTTGTCAAAGGGACGCAGCGATGTCATTATGATCGCCAATATCAATAATGACACTAAAGAAGTCAAATTATGTTCGGTATTCCGTGATTCTTATCTGGATACAGGAGATGGAAGCTTTAAGAAATGTAATGCTGCTTATGCAAAAGGTGGTCCGGAGGCGGCTATTAATATGTTGAATAAGAACCTTGATCTGTCCATAACAGATTATGTGACGGTAGATTTTAATGCCGTTGTTGAGTGTGTGGATCTGCTCGGTGGTATTACACTGGATGAAGTCACAGATGAAGAAGCAGTTCTTATGCAGGGATATATGGATGAAATCAATAAACTTACCAAGAATAATTCCAAGTATCTTTCCGGTGGTGGAACAAACGTGACATTGGACGGCGTACAGGCATGCGCATATGCACGAATCCGTTATACCAAAGGCGATGATTATAAGCGTGCAGAGCGTCAGAGAACGGTTCTTGCGGCAATGGTTGCAAAGGCTCAGAAATCTGATCTTGTTACGATTAATAAGCTGATCGATGCAGTATTTGGGGATATTCAGACAAGTTTTTCGAATGCAGATTTAGTTGCATTAGCAGCACAGGTATTTAATTACAAACTTGGCGAGACATCAGGATTTCCGTTTAACCATGGATCAACAACTCTCGGATCCAAAGGAAGTGTGGTTGTACCTTGTACATTGGAATCAAACGTAATCGAATTACACCAGTTCCTGTTCGGTGATGAGGAATACACACCATCGGATACCGTTCTTGCAAACAGTAAGAAGATTATCAATGACACAGGTATGAATGAGGGAAGTGGATACAGATAAATGACAGTAGATATTATCATTCCAACTTATAAACCGGATGAAACATTATGTCTGCTCCTGCACAAATTGCAGGGGCAGACCTTTGTCGTTCATAGGGTAATTATTTTAAATACGGAAGAGAAACTCTGGAAACAGGCAGCAGCAGCTTATCCGATTGAACAGGTATTGAAAGAACTTCCGTGTGAGTATGAGGTATTTCATATTGCGAAGAAAGATTTTGACCATGGTGGGACAAGGCAGTTTGGAGCAGAACATTCGGATGCGGATGTGATGGTTTTTATGACGCAGGATGCAGTTCCGGCGGATGAGTTTCTGGTAGAAAAATTAGTGGAGTCATTGCTTTTAAAGGAAGATCAGGTGTCTGCGCGGGTACAGCAGAATGCAATGGAAGTGACAGGCACTGAAAAAAGTGCAGTAAAAGATTGTTTAGTTGCAGTGGCTTACGCCAGACAGCTTCCGAAAAGTGACTGCCATATTGTCGAGCAGTATACGAGGCAGTTTAATTATCCGGAGCAAAGCTGTGTTAAAACAAAGGCAGATATTCCGACACTTGGGATCAAAACGTTTTTCTGTTCAGATGTCTGTGCGGCATATCGCAGGGATTTATTTGAAGAACTGGGGGGATTTGAGTCTCCGGTTATTTTTAATGAGGATATGTTTTTTGCAGCAAATGCCATCGAACACGGATATGGCGTTGCGTATGCAGCAGAAGCAAAGGTAGTACATTCACACAATTATACGATGAGGCAGCAGTTTCACAGGAATTTTGATCTCGCAGTTTCACAGAAACAGCATCTGGAGATTTTTGAACAGGTGAGTTCAGAAGCCGAGGGTATGAAGCTGGTGAAGAGTACGATCGCTTATCTTTTTGCAATAAGAAAGCCATGGCTTGTTTTTCATTTTGGTATGCAGTGTGTTGGAAAGTATGCAGGTTTCTGGATGGGCAGGCATTATGAGAAGCTCAGCAGGAAACAGATTTTAAAGTATACGATGAATCCGGGATACTGGGATATGAGAGAGGATGTTCATGAGTAAGACATTATATATTGTGGTACCTTGTTATAACGAGCAGGAAGTTTTGCCGGAGACAGCAAAAAGATTATTAGAAAAACTGCAGTCTTTGGTCTTGAAAAATAAAATAGCGGATAACAGCCGTATTATGTTTGTAAACGATGGTTCGAAAGATCAGACATGGAGTATGATAAAGGGATTATGTGAGGAAAACTCTGTGTTTGCCGGCGTGAATCTCTCAAGAAACAGGGGACATCAGAATGCTCTTTTAGCGGGTATGGCTACAGCAGTAAAGTATGCAGATATGATCGTTACGATGGATGCAGATCTGCAGGATGATATTAATGCGGTTGACCGTATGATTGATGCTTATTACGAAGGAAATGATGTGGTTTATGGAGTGCGTTCCTCCAGAAAAAAGGATACCTGTTTTAAACGGGGAACAGCACATCTTTTTTATAAGCTGATGAGTTTCCTTGGAGCAGATATTGTGTATGACCATGCAGACTATCGATTACTCAGCAAGCGTGCGACAGAAAATTTATTAGATTTTGATGAAGTGAATTTGTTTTTGCGCGGTATTGTACCGATGGTTGGTTTTCAGAGCACTACTGTGGAGTATGAGCGGGGAGAACGTTTTGCTGGCGAGAGTAAGTATCCGCTTGGAAAGATGGTCACATTTGCTTTTGAAGGAATCACATCCCTTTCTGTAAAACCGATTCGAATGATTACAATAGGCGGTTTACTGATCTGCCTAATCAGTCTGATAATGCTAATTAAGTCTTTTGTGGATTATTTTAATGGAAATGTTGTCCCAGGCTGGGCAAGTATTATGGTTTCAATTTGGGTGCTTGGCGGATTGCAGATTTTTGCAATCGGTATTATCGGTGAGTATATCGGCAAAACATATCTGGAAACAAAAAAAAGACCAAAGTATATTATTGAGTCGGTGATTTTAGATGACAAGGATATAAGCATAGACCGTAATTTGTAAAAAACGAACTTTGGCAATTCAAGAAATTTTGCTGGATTTTTTAGAAGAGAAAAAAGACATTAAGGGATTTATAAATATTATAGATATGAGTGCAGACAAAGAAAAGAGCAAGACAAATCAAAAAAAAATAGTATGGATATTTTGGGCGTTCATGGCAATCGCTATTTTTGTGATTTTAAATCAGACGGGTTATTCCGACGGCGATGATACCTATTTTTACCATTATTCTACCACCATGGGATTTTTCGAGTACTTATCCTGGCGATATCAGACATGGGTAGGACGAATGGCTGCAGAAGCAATTGTATATATTACATTTAATCTTGGACTTGGATTTTGGAGAGTTGCAGATGCGGTTATGATGGTGCTGCTTCCAATCGGAATTTTAAGATTGGGATGCAAGACGGCAGGCTATACGGGATATATTGCGTTACTGAATGAGTATCAGGAGCGTGTGGATGTTGGCACAGAGCAACACAATTCAGGAGAATTAAACGTGTGGCGCAATCTCTGGAAAAGCGTCCGGTATCCGGTTTTACTTGCGAGTGGATATCTGTTGATGAGTGTCATGACATTGGGATATTCTGCGGTCTGGGTGAATGGTTCCATATTTTATACATGGACGTTCACAGCAGGAGTCTGGGCGATGATGCCTCTTGCAGATCTTGTGTTTGATACAGGGGCGTTTTCGAACAGGCAATTGATCTATGCGCTTCCATGCAGTGTCATTGCAGCGATGTCGATCGAGCAGATGGGAGCAGTTTTACTCGCATTTGAAGGTCTGTCAATTTTAAGTCTTTTGATACAGAAAAAAAGAATACCGGCGGTGATATGGATTCAGACAGCCATTACATTTGTTGCATTTGTGATTCTTTTTATGGCACCTGGAAATGAGATGCGTGTAGCATCGGAAATTACAACCTGGATGCCTAGGTACAAAGAGTTGTCTGTAGGAAATCATTTATTTATGACCATCCAGTGGATGTTATCTTCCTTTGCAAATGAGGGAAGGGCATTTTTTGTTGCAATCTGGGCAGCAGGTTTTCTTTTGCTGATGAAGTCAGAAAAGACAAAAGTTTATCAGATTTTAACAGTAGTATTCAGTGTGGCAGCGATTCTTCCTTACGCCGGAATTTCATTTTTTTCGGAGATGGGCATTGGATATATTGATATCGAGCAGTGCCTCACTGAACTGCCGACATGGCAGACGATGACCACACAGAATCGGATTGCCTTTTTCTGGTGGATAGCAGCAGTTCTTTTTACTCTGGTTTTATTGTGGAAAGTGACAGGACATTCTGTTTTTATCAGCATGGTTTTTCTTGGGGGAATTGCCAGTGAGGCAGTGTTACATTTCTCGCCAACGATTTATGCGTCGGGTGCCCGTGTTTATTATCTGACGGATCTCATGTATTTATTTATTATTTTGTGGATGGTAATGCACATGGATAGTGAGAAAAAGAAAAATTTATTTATTGCAGGAGTTGTAGTTCTTGGTGTTGCAAATTTTCTGTCACAGTATTCCATCATGTTATTAAAACTGTAACATTCATTTTTAAATGAAAATCCAAACTTCCTGTTTCTCCGGCTTTAGAAAAATTTGAGAGATAGGAAGTTTTTATTTTTAAAAAACATTTTTTCTTGATATTTTTATCACAATTCGAACACAATTTGACGCTAGACTAAGGTCATAAAGATAAAGGCAGCAGATAATAAGAAGCTGCACAGAAAGGGGCAAATTGTTATGGATAACAATTATTACAATAATAGCAACAATAGTAACAATAACAACAGTAATAGCAACTATAATAACAATAATAGCAATAATAGCAATAATAACAGCAGTAATCAGTCTTCTGATTCTTTCTACTCATATAATCATCAGCAGAATAACGGAAATCAGAACAATGCACAGAACGACAGTATAGGATCTCAGGCAGGAGGATATGGCTCCACACAGAGTTCTATTTATGGAAGTCAGAGCAACAGTCATGGCTCCGGCTATGGAACGACACAGAATAACAGCCAGAGCACAGGATATGGAAATGCTCAAAGCAACAATCAGAGCACTGGATATGGAAGCACCCAGAGCAACAATCAGAGTTATGGATATGGTAGTACCCAGAATAATCAGCAGAGCGCTGGATACGAAAATACAAAGAGCAACCAGCAGAACACTGGATACGGAACCACCCAGAACAATCAGCAGAGTACAGGCTATGGAAACCAGAACGGTAACTATGGAACATACAGTAGCAATACCAGTTATCAGAGTTATGCATATGGCAGCAATCCAAAACCAGAGAAGAAAAAGAAAGAAAGAAAACCGGGTGGATTTGGAAAACAGCTTGCAAAATGTGCAGCGCTTGCACTTGTATTCGGACTGGTTGCAGGCGGTGTCATGACAGGCGTTAATTATGCATCCGGAAAAGTTCTTGGAACAACCAATGCAGGTAATGTGCAGGCTTCCTTGACTACCGGAGATGATTCTACCGTGCAGCCGACAGCAATCTCATCTTCCTATGTAGCAACAGATGTTTCAGATATTGTCGATGAAGTAATGCCTTCTATCGTAGCAATTACAAATGTAAGTCAGACAGAGTATCAGAGTTTCTGGGGACAATCCAAGACTTATGAGAGCACAAGCTGTGGTTCAGGTATTATTGTAAGTCAGGATAAGGAGTATCTTTATGTGGCAACCAATAATCACGTTGTCGAGGGAGCAAACAGCCTTACTGTAACTTTTGCAAATGATGATACGGTCAGTGCAGAGATTAAAGGTACAGATCCTTCTACAGATCTTGCTGTTGTAAAAGTTGCCCTGAGCAGTATTAAAGATGATACTATGAGTGCAATCAAGGTTGCAACACTTGGTTCTTCTGATACATTAAAAGTGGGTGAATCCTGTATCGCAATCGGTAATGCCCTTGGTTACGGACAGTCTGTAACAACCGGTGTGATCAGTGCATTAAACCGTGAAGTTTCTGTTTCAGATTCCTCCAGCAGCACCAATTATACGGCAGAACTGATCCAGACAGATGCAGCAATTAACCCTGGTAACAGTGGTGGTGCATTATTAAACACAGCAGGGGAAGTGATCGGAATTAACTCTGTAAAATATTCAGACACTTCTGTTGAAGGTATTGGATATGCAATCCCAATGGATACAGCAAAACCAATTATTGAAGAACTTATCACAAACGAAAAAGTAGATGAATCCAACAGTGCATATCTCGGTATCACAGGTGTAGATGTCACAAGCGATGTTGCAAAAACATATAATATGCCAACCGGTGTTTATGTCGCACAGGTCATGGAAGGAGCTGCCGCAGAGCAGGCTGGTATCCAGAAAGGCGATATTATCACAAAATTTGATGGAAAAGATGTCACTTCCATGGAGAAGCTTTCTTACAATATGCAGTATTATGCAGCAGGTACTACGGTGGATGTTGTAATTGAAAGATCATCCAATGGACAGTATGAGGAGCAGACAATCTCTGTTACTCTTGGCAAGAAGAATTAAACCGGAGTTTGACGGACGTAGTGTCGCAGATTCTGTGGTGCTTTTATAGGTTGTGAAGGGCAGATATAAGTGCCTCTCACAAGTCAGAATTTTATATGTAATGAAAAAGAAAAACGGTATAAACGAAATATTATGTTTCTGTTCGCTGGA
>ENA-ORTQ01000428-ORTQ01000428.1-human-gut-metagenome-genome-assembly--contig:-NODE-428-length-54377-cov-12.126947_pt1 | contig 54377 bp, 47 predicted proteins | sample MGYA00241912_ERZ509188 | MGnify/ENA primary metagenome ERZ509188 (study PRJEB26280, sample SAMEA2338849) | human gut metagenome | biome: human gut; feature: human-associated habitat; material: faeces...
TCGAAAATACGAGGTCAAATCAGCTTGAACCGGAATTTAGTTTTTCATTTGACCATCGTAAACCATCGTAAAACCATAAAACCCATAACAAAATTCGGAAGGGATTTTTGTTACTTTTTACTATATCCATGTTCATTTCTGGAAAAAGAATGTGCCTTGGCACATTCACGGTCTAAGCGACTTTTCTTTTAAGAAAACTTTTGCAGTTCTTTATATCTAAAATACTGTGTTGCTGAAAAATGTGATGAATGTATGGTTAGTCGATAACTGTTGCATCTCTATCCCACAAAAACTCTCTATGTCCATTCCAATCAACCCCATAAAAGGTAGCCGCCTCTGTATCATTTTCAAAAACTTCTAATACATCAAACTCTGTTCCATTTTCCACTAAAAAGTATTCACTATATACTTCACTGCTTGGCTGGTCTGTTAAATATGCTCCATTTGAATTCGTAACCTTCACCCGAAACAGCACCGGCTCCTCCGTTGCCGTCTCCGTCACAGCCTCGGTCTCTGTCACGCTCTCATTTTCTACCTTTGCCTCCGTTGCCGTCTCACTCTCTGTCTCAGTTGTGACAACTGCTTCGGTCACTTCTGTGGCAGCTGAATTTTCCTGCTCCTTCGTGCTGCCGCAGGCTGTAACTGATATTGCCATAAGTATCGTTAATACTCCTGTCATAACTTTTTCCGCTATTGCTGTTGAAATCTTTCTGTTTTTCATAAATGTCCGCCTTTCCTGTTTATCTTCCTTTTATCATTTGAACTGCTCTCTATTTTAGTACATATATTTACTAAAATCAATAGTAAACATCTTTATTATGATAAATTAAAAAAGTCCTCTGCAAGACATATTATTTTTAGGATATATTCTGGATTTTTGAGAATTATATAAATTTATTTTTGAAAAATTCCGGATTTATTTTCAGATTTGGAGATTATATGGATTACATACAGCGAATGCGCGATTTACGCGAAGATCATGACAAAACCCAGCAGGAAATTGCCGACGTTCTCGGAACTTCCCAGACCATGTATGCCCGTTACGAACGTGGTGCTAACGAGCTTCCTATCCGCCATCTTCTGAAGCTTTGCCATTACTATCAAGTTTCTTCTGATTATTTTCTTGGTCTTTCTGATATAAAAACAGCTCATTTACACCATGACAGTAAAATCTAAAAAGAGGAAAATTCAATGAAATCTGAATTTTCCTCTTTTTTTACACTTTTTCTATTTTTTACTCGTGACGCAATGCCTCGATTGGGTCTAAGTTTGCCGCCTTATAGGATGGCAGAAGACCGAAAATAATTCCGATAATCATGGAGAATACCACGCCGCCTACGGCTGCCGGTGCACTGATGGCAACCGGTGTGGTACTAAGTTTCGAGATAATCTCAGCTAATATGATTCCCACCAGAACTCCAATCAATCCGCCTAAACTGGTAAGTACTGCTGCCTCGGTTAAGAACTGTCCTAAGATAACAGACTTTCTTGCTCCGATTGCTTTCTTCAGACCAATCTCACTGGTACGCTCCGTTACGGATACCAGCATGATATTCATTACACCGATACCGCCAACCAGAAGGGAAATTCCGGCAATCCAGATTAACATGGTATTGGTGGACTGGCTCAACTGCTGAATTTGTTTTGCCTGCTCCAGTAAGTCTTCGGATTTGTACTTAATGGTATCATCCGATGTTGCGAGATAGCCATTTAAAATATCGGCACTCTTCTTTCCTGCATTGGTCATATCACTGGTGCTCTTTGCTTTAATGAGAACCTGCTGTGGTTCGTCATAACGATAGATAATCGGCCAGGTTACAGATGGTACATAAATCTTACCACTGCTGTCCTGGGAATAAGTATAATAATCATCAATGGAATTGATAACCGGCTCGAACTGCTCGCTCTTGGTTGCAATTCCTACAACAATATATGGCTGCTGCTTAATCTCAATGGTCTTTCCAATTGGATTCTCACCCTGAAATAATGCTTCTGCAGAATCTTCATCTAAGATTGCGACCTTTGCAAAATCACTGTAGTCCTCTTCGGTAAAGCAGCGTCCGCTCTTCATAATCATTCCCGCAGTATTAAAGTAGCCATTGTCTACTCCCATAATATAACCGCCGGAAAGAGAAGTATTTTTATAGTATGCTCCATCATAATCCTGTCTGGAAAGGAATAAAGATGCATCCTCTACTTCATCCAGATCTTTAATCTGCTCCAGTGCTTCATTTGTAATTACCGGAATTCCACCCGGTACACTTCCATAGGAAAAATCCATGGAATAATCTCCCTGATACAACTGCACTGTAACATTGTTATCACCTGCGCCAATCAGGTTCTGCTCAATCTGTTCATTCGTTCCTTTAATCGTAGATACAATTGCAATAATCGCTGCAATACCAATAATAATACCCAGCATAGTTAAGAAGGAACGCATCTTGTGTGACCAGATACCCTGAAAAGATAATCTTAAATTTTCTAACATGTTCGTCCCTCCTACTAATACATTACAGTTCCGGAATCTTCATCCTTATTGGTTTTGACTCCTTCTTTTGCTGTCTTACCATATGGAAAAGCAAGATAATCATCCATTGTAACTCCGGATTTAATTTCTACTGCATATCCGTATATGGTCTTTCCTGTCTTCACATACTGTTTTACAAGATGACCAGTTCCATCATCCTTCATGACATAGCTCTTACCATCTTCCTTACGCACATATGCTTTATCCAGATAAATCTTATCGGAAGAATCTTCATCTCCACCAAGATTAATGGAAAGACTTAAGTTGTCTCCATTGCTAAGTCCAGTACTGTCTTCAATATATGCGGTATAGCCATAATAGGATGCATTCGGATTGCCATTGCCATAATAATAGCCATTGGAATCCTCCGGGTAATCATTAATCTCTGTTATTGTTGCATCAAATACCATTCCGGTGCTCCAGGAGGTTGCTGTAACACTCTGTCCGACTTTCACCTGTTCCAATGCAAGCTCATTTAGAGTTCCTTTTACATATAGACCATCTGAACCGGAAAGTGTCAAAAATGCACTTCCATCATTTGGAAGATTATCCGGATCTCCTGCTTTCTTTACGGTACCATTAAACTCAGCATAAACCATTCCATCTTCTGACTGGCTTTCCATCTGTTTCAACGCAAGCTCCGCTTTTCTTTTATCCAGATCAAGCTTAGTCAGTTCTTTTTCTTTATCCGCAATCTCTTTTGCCAGTTCATCTGCCGTATATCCGCTCTGCTGGTTATCATCCGGTACAGATGGTGTATCCGGTACAACCGGTTCGACCGGGGTATCCGGGACATCCGGCTCATTAATTACTTTACTTCCATCAATAACATACCATTTTGCATCCGGGTCTGCTTCCTCTAAAGCTGCACCGACTTTTGTCCATGCACTGATTAAGGTTCCGGCTACGGTATTTCCGTCATGAATTTCAAATACCGCAACCTTCCCCTCACTTTTCAATGTATTCAGATAGCTTCCATAGACATATGCTTCCTTTGTACATAAGAAGCGGTATGGATTCTCCTGGCTTCCATCTCCGGTATATGGCTGCGCCGTTGTTGAAATATAATTATAGGCATCTCCGTTCTTCTCTTCTACCGTATCCGGTGTGGTTACAGAAGTATCCGTAGATGGTGTTTCCGGTGCTGGTGGTGCCACACTGTCTGTAGACGGTGCACTTGTTGTGGCATTGCTGATTGGCTTGGTATTTTTAAGCTTTTCCAATTCCTTCTGTGCTACAGCACTATTATTTTCGATTGTCTGGATGTCTAATTTCTTCATCTCAATTGCCAGGTCAATATTGGTCATATCATATTGTAACAGCGGGTCACCTTCGGATACTTCCTGTCCTTCTGTTACAAACACTTTCTGAATGGTCTGCTCTGTGCTGACATAAACATCCTGCTGCTGTCCATTGGTCACGGTTCCGTCACTTTCCATGCTGTCACCCCAGGAACCAGTATTTAACATGGATACTGACTGTACCTCTGCTACCAGCTTACTATTCTGGTATGCCCGGTATCCTACTACTCCTCCGGTGATTCCACCTCCGGCTAAAACTACGATTAGAATTGCAATTACAACTTTCTTTTTCATGCCTTGCCCTCCTCATCGTCTGTAAATATTTCTCCGTCTACTATATGGAGGATTCTCTTTGCCTGTTTTGCAATGTTAATATCGTGGGTAATCATGACAATGGTAACGCCCTCATCATTCAGGCTCTGGAACAATTCCATAATCTGTTTACCGGATTTCTGGTCCAATGCTCCGGTCGGCTCGTCTGCCAGTAAAATCTTCGGATTATTTACCATGGCACGGGCAATTGCTACTCTCTGCTTCTGTCCACCAGAAAGCTGTGTCGGACGGAACCCGGAACGGTCTCCTAATCCTACACGCTCCAATGCCTTCTGTGCTCTTTCTTTCCGTTCTTTCTTCTTTACACCGGCATAGCTCAGTGGAAGTGATACGTTATCCAGTGCACTTTCCCTTGGCATCAGCTGAAAACTCTGAAATACAAATCCAATACTGTTCAGTCGGACAGCAGACATCTCGCGGTCTTTTAAGTTTAAGACATCCTTTCCCGCCAGTTCATAGGTTCCGGAAGTCGGTCTGTCCAGACACCCGATAATATTCATCAATGTTGTCTTCCCGGAACCGGACGGTCCCATGATAGCAACATATTCTCCTTCTTCTACCTGTAAAGATACATCCTTCAATACCGGAACTACCAGTTTATCCTGATTGTAATCTTTATAGATATGCTGCAGATTCAGAATCATTCAACCACCTCCGAATCTGTCGCACCTGACTCGCCGCTATCTGTAAATTCAGTTCCGGCTTCATCATACATTCCTTCGTCCATGTATTCGGTTCCGTCAGTATTATACATGCCTTCATCCATAGATTCAGTTCCGTATTCATCATACATTCCTTCGTCCATACCAGAATCATCTGTAGATTCCTGATTATATAACGGAGAAGAATAATCTACTTCTTCCATATTGGTAACTGCTGTTACACCCTCATACAGTCCCTGCATCGGGAATGCAATCAGGTCATCTTCAGAAAGTCCGGATTTAATCTCATATTCATCGAGATTCTCATCATACTCGCCTAATTCTACCTTGCGTTTTTCCAGTCTGTTCTTCTTGTCTGCTGCCCATACATATGGGTCTCCATCATCCTGCACAATATAATAGCCGTACAGCCAGACTCCTTCCTTTTCTTCAACCTCGCCCTGTCCGTAATCCGGCTCTATATATAAATGCTGTCCTAACATCAGTCCGTCTGTACTGTCCAAAGTAACATAGAATGAATACTTAGACGCAGAATCTCCAGAACTGCCTCCATCATACATATAAGAAGAATTACTGTCCGTCTGAGTGCTTTCAGTATCAATCTTGGAAATACTTCCTGTCCAGGTCTGCGTCTCATCTAATCTGGAACGTAAAATAACCTGTGTTCCCTCTGAAATTGTTCCTACAGAAGTCTCATCAATCGTTCCTTTTACACGGTACTCGCCTGTAGCTAATATTTTCATATATGCTGCAGTATTTCCATTGGAATCCACCCCGTTTTCATTGATTTCTTTTACAACACCAGCCATCTTACTGGTTACTTCTGAGTTGTCGATGGATTTCTGGTATTTGTCAATCTCTGCCTGTTTGCTTTTCTTGTTGTATTCTGACTGCTTAATGGAAGTCTGCAGTGTCTGAATCTGTGTGGTATATTCAAACTGCTGGTCTTCCGGTGCGCTTGCTTTTTCTTTCTGCAATTCTGCAATCTGTGCATTTGAATTGGAAATGTCATTTGCAATGCCTTCCATCTCAAGCTTTGCCTGGTCTATCTGCATCTGCAGTTCTTCTGTATCATAAGAAAATAATACGGTTCCCTCTTCTACTTCATCACCAACAGAAACGTATACTTCCTTTACTTTACGTTCGGAATCCTTATTTATCTCTAAGGTCTCCTGTGGTTCTACCACACCACTGTAACGATTATTGATTCCTGCTGACTGGTTCATAATTGCAGATACTTTTTCTACATATACCTTGTCTGCAGAATTTCCACCGCTGCTTCTTCCCTTTAGGAAATAGAATCCTACTCCGGCTGCAACTACTGCCGCTGCAATAACTCCAATAATAATGCCTACCTTCTTTTTGCTCATCTGTCTCCTCCTGAATAATTCCTTTTTCCTGCCTTTTACCTGTAGAAACTGCCATTGGCAGCTTTTTATGGGTGCCTGACTTCGAAAAAAATAGCCGTAAAGCTTTCATACTTTACGACTATTTTATCATTTTCTTATTCGAAATACAGCGTGGATAATTCCTAAGATTTCTTAAGAAATCATTAATTTCCCGACAAAAATTTTTACGATTTATTTCAGAGGATATTTTGCAGTTAATTCTGCTACAATTGCTCTTGCTTTCTCAGAAGCTGCCTCGCCCTCTTTAATCATCATGGCAATTGCCTCTGCAATCTTGTCCATATCTTCTGTATTCATGCCTCTTGATGTAACAGCTGCAGTACCAAGACGAACGCCACTGGTTACGAATGGAGACTTCGGATCATTCGGAATAGTATTCTTATTACATGTGATGTTTACAGCATCTAATAATTTTTCTACTGCCTTACCTGTCAAATCATAATTAGTAAGGTCTACTAACATCAGATGGTTGTCAGTTCCGCCGGATACAATCTTGATATCACGGCTTAATAATCCCTTGCAAAGTGCCTGGGCATTATCAATAATACCCTGCTGATATACCTTGAATTCCGGCTGTAACGCTTCTTTTAAGCAGACTGCCTTTGCTGCAATGACATGCATTAAAGGTCCACCCTGGATTCCCGGAAATACAGCCTTATTAAAGTTATATTTATCTGCTGCTTCCTGATTGCAGAGAATCATTCCGCCTCTTGGTCCTCTTAATGTCTTATGGGTTGTTGTTGTTACAACATCTGCATATGGGATTGGGCTTGGATGAAGTCCTGCTGCAACAAGTCCTGCGATATGTGCCATATCAACCATAAGAACTGCACCACAGGCATCTGCAATTTCACGGAATTTCTTGAAATCAATGGTTCTTGCATATGCGGATGCACCTGCAATAATCATCTTTGGCTTACATTCCATTGCAATCTGCATAACATTGTCATAGTCAATGAAGCCTTCATCATTTACACCATAAGGCACAATATGGAAATATGTTCCGGAGAAGTTTACCGGACTTCCGTGTGTTAAATGTCCACCATGGTCTAAGTTCATTCCCATTACGGTATCACCCGGTTTTAAAATAGCAAACTGTACAGCCATGTTTGCCTGTGCACCGGAATGTGGCTGTACATTTACATAGTCACAGCCAAACAGCTCTTTTGCTCTCTCAATTGCCAGGTTCTCTACAATATCAACGCAGTCACATCCGCCGTAATATCTCTTTCCCGGATAGCCTTCTGCATATTTATTAGTCATTACACTGCCCATTGCTGACATTACTGCCGGGCTCACCCAGTTCTCAGATGCGATCAGCTCAATGTGGCTGTTCTGACGGTCAAATTCTTTGGTAATGGCATCTGCAACTTCCATGTCCACTGCCTGAATATCTTCTAATGTATACATGTTTCTTCTCCTTCTCTATGTGATTTTCTTTAGGCGATTGCGAAAGGGGACAGCTTTTCTTTCAAAATTTTGCTATGAAAGGGTATTTGAAGTCTGCACTGAAATCCCGCAGTTCTAAAAGGTATGTTTTGCGTAACGCGATAAAAACAGTCTTTCCAATGTTTGACATCGTCGCTGCATTGTTCGTCAACTTCAGATGCATGATAAGGGCTGTTAGGGGCACTTAGAATTTCGTCTGTTTTTTGGCAACGCTGGCACAGGGACGTGCCAGCGAGGCGCAATTGAACATGGATGTGAATTTGCGCCGGTTGCCGGAACATATGGCATTATACCGAAATTCTTAGTGCCCCTTGCAGACTTTATGCTGCATCCGCAGTTGACGGACAGTACAGCGACCCTGTCAAAGCAACGGAAAGACAGTTTACAATCACACAAAACATACACTTAAGAACTGCTGGCATTCCAGTACAAATAACTTCAAATACCCTTTTATATCTAAAATTTCGGAAAGTACATCTATCCAATTTCGCAATCGCCCAATAAATTTACTTTGAGTATCATTATAAGTGATAGCCTGATTCAACGCAACAGTATTTTTACGCATTACCGTAAAAAAGTGCATTTTCAGATATCTTTTCCAGTTCCCTTTTCTAGGTGTCGTATTTCATATTATACTGCCACTTAAATATGGCAGTTCCAATGATTACAATATAGCCTGCAACACTGAGGGCATCCGGTATCTGGTCCAGGAACAGAATGCCAAGAAGTGCCGCAAAGATAATCTGGGTGTAATCAAAAACAGATATCTCTTTTGCCGGTGCTTTCGTATATGCTGTGGTAATGCAGATCTGTCCGCCTGCTGCACATACACCAGCCAGCATAAGGCAGACAAACTGTGTCATGCTCATGAGCTTATATCCGATGATAAAAAACGGCAATGTGACAACACAGGAAAAGAGTGAAAAACAAAGGACGATAACCGATCCCTTCACTCCCATTTTCCCCAATTTACGCACATAGGTATAAGCAATTCCTGCCCCCAGTCCGCCCAATGCTCCAATTAATCCGTAAACAAACTGTATGTCAAAGGATGGCTTAATGACAAGCAAGGCTCCGGTAAATGCCAGCACGACTGCTCCCCATTCTACTTTATTTGCCTTTTCCTTTAAAATAAAGGTTGACATAATAATTGCAAAGAAAGGCGATAACTTATTTAACATATTGGCATCTGCAATATTCAGCCGGTCAATGGCATAGAAATTACAGACTAATCCTACCGTTCCGCAGAAGCTTCGCATGAAGAGTCCGCCCCAGCTTTTCTTTGGTGCATAGAATGGCTCTTTTGCCCGGATGAGCAGAAAAGCTGCCACAACGGCAGCTACTGCATTTCGGAAAAAAGCCTTTTCCATCGTAGGCAGGTCTCCTGACAGCCGGACAAAAAATGTCATCAGTGCAAAGAAGAAGCCTGCTCCTATAATAAATAAAATTCCCTGTCTTTTTTCCTGTTTCATATGATTCTTTCTATTCTGCAAGCAGTTTTTCTACGCTTGCAAGTTTGACGCAAAGTACAAAAATTTTAGTTGCTGTCTCAAGTTCTTCCATAGTCGGGAAGCTTGGTGCAATACGGATAACAGAATCCTCCGGGTCTTTTCCATAAGGGAAAGGTGCTCCTGCCGGTGTCAAAACAACGCCTGCTTCTTTTGCTTTGGCAACAACACTCTTTGCACATCCCGGTAAAGTATTAAAGCAGATGAAGTATCCACCCTTCGGGCTAATCCAGGAACCGATTCCAAGCTCGCCTAATTCATCCTGCAATGTTCTTTCTACCATTTCAAACTTCGGACGCATAATTGCTGCCTGTTTCATCATATGTGCATTGATTCCGTCAATATTTTTGAAATAACGTACATGACGAAGCTGATTAATCTTATCATGTCCGATGGTCTGCATCGTAAACTGTTTTTCAATGAAGTCAAGGTTTGCCTTGGATGTTACGATTGCTGCAATACCGCTTCCCGGGAAGCTTACCTTTGATGTAGAGCAGAATTCATATACCATATCCGGGTTGCCGGCTTTCTCACATTCGCTGATGATATCTAAAAGGTCATCCTGCTCATCTTCATAGAGATGATGTATTACATAGGCATTGTCCCAGTAAATACGGAAGTCTTCTGCTGCCGGCTTTAATGCTGCCATACGGCGGACAGTTTCATCGGAATAAGTGATTCCCTGAGGATTGGAATATTTTGGTACACACCAGATTCCTTTAATGGAATCATCGCTGCTTACCAGACGCTCTACCATATCCATATCCGGTCCTTCGGAAGTCATCGGTACATTTACCATTTCTACACCGAAAAATTCTGTTACTCCGAAATGACGGTCATAACCCGGTACCGGACATAAGAATTTTACTTTATCCAGTTTGCACCATGGTGTACTTCCCATGACACCGTGGGTAAAGGAACGGGATACGGTATCGTACATAACATTTAAACTGGAATTACCGTATACAAAAACATGGTCCGGTGTGCTTCCTACCATATCTGCAATTAATTTTCTTGCTTCCGGAATTCCTTTTAATTCTCCATAATTTCTACAATCTGTACCATCTTCTGCAATTAATTCACTGCTGCTGTTTAATACATCCAGCATCGGCATGACAAGGTCGAGCTGGGTTGCTGCCGGCTTTCCTCTTGCCATATTTAAAGAAAGACCCATTCCCTTGTATTTTGCATACTCTTTTTCAAGACCTTCCTTTACCTTATACAATTCTTCTTTTGACATTTTCTGATAAGACTGCATCTTATTCCTTCCTCCTGTATCATTCATCATTTTCTTTTAACCAGTGAAGCCACTGGGCGATTTCTTTTTCTTTTCCATTGTCAGTCGGCTCGTAAAATACCGAATCCGTCAGCCCATCCGGAAGATACTGCTGTCTGACATAGTGGTGCGGGTAATCATGGGAATAAAGATAACCCAGACCATGTCCTAATTTTCCGGCGGATTTGTAATGTGCATCCTTTAAGTGATTTGGTATCGGTGCCGTTTTGGTATGTTCTACCACATCCATCGCGCGATTCAGTCCCATATAGGATGCATTACTCTTTGGTGCACTTGCCACATAGGCAACTGCTTCTGCAAGAATAATCTGTGCCTCCGGCATACCGATGCGTTCTACTGCCTGTGCTGCAGAAACCGCTACATTCAATGCCATCGGGTCTGCTGTACCAACATCCTCTGCCGCGCTGATCATGATTCTTCTTGCGATGAAACGGATATCTTCTCCTGCATACAACATTCTTGCAAGGTAATAAAGGGCTGCATCCGGGTCTGTTCCACGGATACTTTTGATAAATGCAGAAATCGTATCATAATGATTATCGCCTGCCTTATCATATTTCACTACACGCTTCTGGATACATTCCTGTGCCACATCGATTGTAATATGGATAAGTCCGTCTTCGCTTCGTGGTGTGGTTAAGATTCCAAGTTCAATGGCGGTAAGGGCTGCCCTTGCATCTCCATTGGCTACATCTGCCATGAATTCCAGTGCATCCTCATCGATGACTGCCTGATATGCACCCATTCCTTTTTCCTTATCAGTAACTGCCCGCACCAAAAGCTTCTTAATATCTTCTTTTTCCAGTGCATGCAGTTCAAAAATAATGGAACGGGATAGTAAAGCTCCATTGACTTCAAAATATGGATTTTCCGTTGTGGCACCAATCAGGATAATCGTTCCGTCTTCTACAAAAGGCAGAAGGTAGTCCTGCTGACCTTTATTAAAACGATGAATCTCGTCGATGAAAAGAATCGTTTTCTTTCCATACATTCCCTGATTGTTCTTTGCCTGCTGCACCACTTCCTCCATGTCCTTCTTTCCTGCAGATGTAGCATTCATCTGAAGGAATTCAGCACTGGTGGTATTGGCAATCACTTTTGCCAGCGTGGTCTTTCCGGTTCCCGGCGGTCCATAGAAAAGAATAGAACTTAACTTATCTGCTTTAATGGCACGATATAACAGCTTGTCCTTTCCGATAATATGTTCCTGCCCGACTACTTCGTCTAAGGTCGTGGGACGAAGTCTTGCCGCAAGGGGAGACTCTTTTTCCATATTCTGTTCCCGCATGTAATCAAATAAATCCATTTTTGCTCCTTGCATAATTTCAAAACGAATCTTGCATTTTTACTCTTATTTTTCTTCATTTTTATACTTTTTTGGTTTCAAAATGACATTTGAGCTTTAAAATAATTCATTTCATCCTAAGATACCATACCTTAATTTTTGCCTTTTGACAAGTCTATTCTGGTATTTTTTCTCGATTTTCCAGTGAAAACACACAAAAAATCCATTGAAACATTCTTTTTTCTCAAGGTAACTCAAATATCAGCTTATCTACCGTTACAAATTCATAACCCTGTGCCTGCAGCCAGTCAATAATCTCAAAGGCTGCCAGCATACTGCTGTCATAACCGTCATGTAATAAAATAATATCACCATCTTTGACATCCGTCATTACTTTATTGACGACTTTTTCCTTATTCTGCACCTCCCAGTCCCTTGGGTCTACATCCCAGAGCACCTCTATCATATTCATCTGACAGTCCAGATTCTTCTGGGTGCTTCCGAAAGGAGAACGCAAAAACTGCGGATATTCCCCGGTAATCTGATAAATGGCATCATTGGTCTTTCGAATCTGCTCACAGGCATCTTTCTTCGATAAGATGCCAAGGTTCACATGGGTATAGGAATGATTTCCTATGATATGCCCATCATCCTGAATTTTCTTTATCAAATCCGGATATGCCTCTGCTTTCTCTCCGATTACAAAAAAGGTTGCTTTGACATTGCGCTCCTTCAGCCCTTCCAGTAAGTCTTTCGTACATTCCGGGCTTGGTCCATCGTCAAATGTCAATGCAACCTCTTTTATTCCACTTGTTTTCTTTATATTCATGCTCTCTGCATTTACCAGATGATTGACACGGATCCGACAGGCTCCGGCGGCAATTACCAATACCGCCAGTGCCAGATTCATCCATATCAATGCTTTTCGGATTCGACTCATTTTACACCGTTACTTTTCTGCTCTCCTGACAATATATGCAGCAACTGCATTTCTTATTATGTCAGGCTTGAACCATTTCAGGCGGTCGCCGGTTTTGCGCTGGCAGTCAGTTCTCCATCGGTAAGGTCGATAAGAATGGTATCTCCCTCTCTGACTTTATCTGCAAGAATCAATTTTGCTGCCAATGTCTCCACATATTTCTGCAGGAAACGTTTCAGCGGTCTTGCACCATATACCGGGTCATAACCTTTCTCGGTAATATAATCCTCGGCAGCCTTGGTCAGTTCCACTTTCAGTTCACGGTCTGCAAGACGTTTATTCAAATCTTCCATCAGTAACTTGATAATGTTGCCGATGTTGTCTTTGGTCAGCGGCTTGAACATAATGATTTCATCCAGACGGTTTAAAAATTCCGGCCGGAAGTTACCCTTCAGTTCTTCCATGACAGCTTCTTCTGCTTCCGGACGAATCTCGCCATTTTCGTCAATGCCCTCCAACAGATGCATGGAGCCTAAGTTAGAAGTCATGATAATAATGGTATTCTTAAAGTCTACGGTACGTCCCTGGGAATCGGTAATTCGTCCGTCATCCAGTACCTGAAGCAGTACATTAAAGACATCCGGATGTGCTTTTTCCACCTCATCAAAGAGGACTACGGAATACGGTTTCCGGCGGACTGCCTCCGTCAGCTGACCACCTTCATCATAGCCTACATATCCAGGAGGTGCTCCAATCAGACGGGAAACGGAATATTTCTCCATATACTCGCTCATATCGAGACGGACCATATTGGATTCATCATCGAAAAGGCAGCTTGCTAATGCTTTGGCAAGCTCTGTCTTACCTACACCGGTTGGTCCTAAGAACAGGAAAGAACCGATTGGCTTGCTCGGGTCTTTGATTCCGGCTTTGGAACGGATGATTGCTTCTGTTACCTTGGTAACGCCCTCGTCCTGTCCAATGACACGTTTATGCAGTTCTTCATCAAGGTGCAGTGTCTTATTTCGTTCGCTCTCAGTCAGTTTGGCTACCGGGATTCCGGTCCAGCGGGAGATAATCTTTGCGATTTCTTCTTCGCTGACACTTTCATGTACCAGTGATAAATCTTCACCTTTGACTTTCTCTTCTTCAATTTCCAACTGCTGCTGTAACTGCGGCAGCTTACCATATTTTAATTCTGCCGCTTTATTTAAATCATAGCTCTGCTCTGCCTGCTGGATTTCATTTTTCAGGCTTTCCAAATCCTCACGCAGCTTCTGGACTTTCTCTACGGATTTCTTTTCATTGTCCCACTGTGCCTTCTTATTCTGGAACTCACTCCGAAGCTCTGCTAACTCTTTCTGTAAGTCTGCCAGACGCTCCTGGCTCAGACGGTCATCCTCTTTTTTCAATGCAGTCTCTTCAATCTCTAACTGCATGACACGACGGTTCAGTTCGTCTAACTCGGTCGGCATGGAATCAAGTTCTGTCTTAATCAGTGCACAGGCTTCATCCACCAGGTCGATTGCTTTATCCGGTAAGAACCGGTCTGAGATATATCGGTTCGAAAGCACAGCTGCGGAAACCAGTGCGCTGTCGGTAATCTTTACTCCATGGAATACTTCATACCTCTCCTTTAATCCACGCAGGATAGAAATAGTATCTTCTACCGTCGGTTCGTCCACCATAACCGGCTGGAATCTTCGTTCCAATGCGGCATCCTTTTCAATGTATTCCCGGTACTCATCCAATGTGGTAGCACCGATACAATGCAGTTCTCCACGGGCAAGCATTGGTTTTAAAAGCTGTCCGGCATCCATGGCTCCATCGGTTTTTCCTGCACCAACAATGGTATGCAGCTCATCGATAAAGAGGATAATCTGACCTTCGGATTTCTTTACTTCATCCAATACTGCTTTCAGACGTTCCTCAAATTCACCACGGTATTTTGCTCCGGCTACCAATGCACCCATATCCAGTGCAAAGAGCTTCTTATCCTTTAATCCTTCCGGAACATCACCACGTACAATCCGTTGTGCCAGTCCCTCTACAACTGCGGTTTTACCTACACCGGGTTCGCCAATCAGTACCGGATTGTTTTTCGTCTTACGGGACAAAATTCGCACTACATTCCGGATTTCTGCATCTCGTCCGATGACCGGATCCAGCTTCTGGTCTCTCGCCCTCTCTACCATATCATATCCATATTTATTTAAGGTATCATAAGTAGCTTCCGGATTATCGGAGGTCACACGCTGGTTGCCACGCACCGTAGACAGTGCCTGCAGGAAACGGTCTCTTGTAATACCATATTCCTTAAAAATTTCCTTTAATGCAGGATTCGGATATCTTAATAAGGATAAAAACAGATGCTCTACAGAGACATAATCATCTCCCATCTGCTTTGCCTCATCCTCTGCACTAATCAATACCTTATTCAATGCCTGACCGACATAAACCTGTCCGCCGGACACCTTGGTTCTTGCTTCCAGATGGCGGATTGCATTGTCTACAAAATGCTCCTTCTGGATTTCCATTTTCTCAATCAGTTTTAAAATCAGTCCATCTTCCTGCTGCAGTAATGCCACTAAAAGATGTTCCTGCTCGATTTCCTGATTGCCATATTCATATGCTAATTTTTCGCAATCCTGGATTGCTTCCATTGACTTCTGTGTAAATTTCTGAATGTTCATATCTTTCACCTCATTTCCCACTGTGCTATGAACGAATTCCTTTTATTTCTGTTTCCAAGCATAAATATAGCACGCATTATTAGCACTGTCAAGAGATGAGTGCTAAAATTTTCAGACAATTTTTGTTAATTTCTATTTTTCTTCTGTTCAATCCATCTTATCAGTTCATCCACGTCTTCCATTGTCGTTGCCCAACTGGTTGCAAAACGAATTACCGTGTGAGTCTCATCCTTTTTCTCCCAGAAGCTGAATTCAACTTTTTGCGCAAGCTTTTCCATAAATGCATTGTCTACCACACAAAATACCTGATTGGTGGGAGCATCCAGATAAAGCTCAATTCCATTTTCCTTTAAGCCTTCCCGAATCTTATCTGCCGCTGCAATTGCCGGCTCTCCGATATGCTCATACAAATCATTTTCAAATAAGACATCAAACTGGATGCCAAGTATCCGTCCCTTAGCAAGCAGTGCTCCATGCTGTTTTACAATGGTAAAGAAATGCGGAATAAGTCCTGGCTTCGGAAATACCACTGCCTCTCCAAACAATGCACCGCATTTTGTTCCTCCGATATAAAAGGCATCACAGCATGCTGCAATATCTTCTAATGTCACATCATTCGCCGGGCATGCCAGTGCATAAGCCAGTCTTGCTCCATCTAAATAAAGTGGAATACCATTGCTGCGGCATACTTTACTTAATGCTCCTAATTCCTGCCGGTTATATAAGGTTCCATATTCTGTCGGCTGGGAAATGTATACCATTCCCGGCATCACCATATGATCACGGTTGCCATCCTCTTTAAATGTATTTAAGACTTCTTCTACCTTTTCTGCGCTGATTTTTCCGTCTGTCTGCGGAATCGTCAACACTTTATGTCCACCCGCTTCAATAGCTCCTGCCTCATGGGAACTGACATGTCCGGTCTCTGCCGCAACCACTCCCTGATAGGATGCTAACAGGGCACCAATTACCGTGGCATTGGTCTGCGTTCCTCCCACCAGAAAATGCACCTCTGCCTCCGGTGCATTGCAGGCCTTCCGAATCTTTTCCCTTGCAGTTTCCGAATATTCATCCAGTCCGTATCCGGCACTTTTTATCAGATTTGTCTCCGCTAACTTTTTTAGAATTTCCGGATGAGCTCCTTCCATATAATCACTTGCAAACGCTAACTGTGCTGCCATTTTTCTTTTCCTCTCTCTATTTCTATACTGACATAGATTCTTCTTCTATGATTTTTCCTACTTCCTCCGGTTTAATTTCCACAATCTCTGCTATCTGTTCTAAGGTATAGCCCTTCCTGTGCATATTGGTAATTACTTTTTTATTTGTTTCTCTTAATGTCTTTTCTGCAGCCTTTTCTGCTGCTCTTTCTTCTATTCCTTCACTCAGATTACACATCAGGTTCACTTCCTCTCTCAATTCTTCACTTACCGGAATCTGATATTCCAGTTCTATCATATTTAATTTTTCTTCTGCTTCTATTTCATTTGACAAAAGTGTGCTTATCAGCCGATGCAGCTCATAGCGTTTCTCTCTTTTGGGAACTTCATTTGTTACACCAAGCAATACAATATTCAAAAGGTCTATATTTCCTTCCCAGTCATATTCATTTACGATATCTTCTTTCATCAGATGAATATAACTCATCGAATTCATATCCATATTCATGCAAATCCAGATACTAAATACCCGTTTTATGTCATCATAATCCGAATGCCAAAAATCACGTTCCTTTTGGGATGAAATAAGCCTGCTTACATAGAATATCGCCCGGTTCAATATTTTATATGTAACAGGTTTGTTCTTCTGAGCTTCAATATTTACTATAATTTAAGAAATTCCATCTCTCATGCGCACATAAAAAACAATATCAAACCTGACCGTTCCTTCATTTATTTCTGCATTTTCTGAATTAAATCCGCCAATATGTCCTGCCATATCGCTTGCATTTGTAAGTCCCGGTTCTATGGGCACAACACCAACCTGTGGTTCTCCTTCAATATACGGTATCACATCCTTGGGATTCATACCTTTAAATTCATCCACAGTATTCACCAAAATATGCGCCAGAATGCTTTTTTGTCCTAAGAGTCTTTTGGCACATTCATCATATTGTGCCCGATTTCTTGCAGCTTTTACTGCATTTGTAATTTCGCTGTTCAGATTAATAGCCTCCTTTGTTTCCGATTCCTCTCTCAAACCCTTCACAAAGTATGCTCTATTGAATATCAATCCAATTTCATTATACGGTTCCATCCTATCAGACGCAAATAAATTTTTCATAAAGAACTCCCGGAACATCGTTTTTCCGATGCTCCGGGAGTCTGTTATCTTTTCTTCTATCATATATTTTCCAAGTTTCTGATTACATCAGTTTACGGAATAAAGCTTTCAAATCCTCTACATTTGTATCCTTTGGATTGCCCGGTGCACAGGCATCAGCAAAAGCGGATTCTGCAAGGAATTCTAAGTCTTCTTCCTTTAATGCCTCTAATTTTGTTGGAATTCCAACATCTACAGATAACTGCTGTACCGCATCAATGGCTGCCTTTCTGTATTCTTCTACAGACATATCATCAACGCCTTTTACACCCATTGCTCTTGCAATCTCACGATATTTCTCACCAGTGCATTCTGCGTTGTATTCCATTACGATTGGAAGCATCATTGCACAGGCAACTCCATGTGGAGTATCATATACAGCACCTAATGTATGTGCCATGGAATGTGCAATTCCAAGTCCTACATTAGAAAATCCCATTCCTGCAATATACTGTCCTAATGCCATTCCTTCACGGCCTTCTTTTTCATTGGCAACTGCACTTCTTAAAGATCTGCTGATAATTTCAATCGCTTTCAAATGGAACATATCAGTCATTTCCCATGCAGCCTTTGTAGTATATCCTTCAATGGCATGTGTCAGTGCATCCATTCCGGTGGAAGCAGTCAGTCCCTTTGGCATAGATGACATCATCTCCGGGTCAATTACTGCGATAACCGGCATATCATGCGGGTCTACACATACAAATTTTCTCTTACGCTCTACATCTGTAATTACATAGTTAATGGTAACTTCTGCTGCAGTTCCGGCTGTTGTCGGTACAGCAATAATCGGAACACAAGGCTTCTTTGTCGGAGCTACACCCTCTAAGCTTCTGACATCCTCAAATTCCGGATTTGCAATAATGATACCAATTGCTTTTGATGTATCCATAGATGAACCACCACCAATTGCAATGATATAATCTGCTTTTGATGCTTTAAATGCTTCCACACCATGCTGTACGTTCTGAATGGTAGGATTTGCCTTAATATCTGAATAGATTTCATAAGCAAGTCCTGCTTCATCCAATACATCGGTTACTTTGGATGTTACACCAAACTTAATCAGATCCGGGTCGGAACAGACAAATGCTTTCTTAAATGCTCTTGCCTTTGCCTCGTTTGCGATTTCTTTAATTGCTCCTGCACCATGGTAGGAAGTCTCATTTAACATAATTCTGTTTGCCATTTTATCTTCTCCTTTGTCCTTTATTGATACCTCTATTTTACCAATGAAAAAGACAAATAAAAAGTTACAAAAAGGCAACTCTGTCACTTGATTTTTCAATATCTGTCATGGGCAAATTCCACTCTCAATCATCATCCGTCACCACTATATCATCTGCAATTTTTCAAATACCGCTTTCAGTTCCGCCGGCACCGCTTCCGTCAGTGCCTTTGCCAGTTCCTTCGGTGTAGCCTTCTTTCTTCCAAGCACCCACTGAATTGTCATATAAACTGAACCCTGGCAATACATTTCCAGAAGGAAATGAAGATGCTCCGATAATTTCTGTCCTGATTTCTTTTCTATCTTATCCGTATAAAACCGGGTAATCAGTTCAAAATCATGGTCTCTTAAGCAGTTCTGGCTGTCTGATTTAAATGCAGCCCTGAAAAATAATTTTTCCTGCTCAATATATTCAAATTTCTTTACCAGCCCCTCGTATACCGTCTTTCCCTCTCCCATATGTTCAAAGGATTCTGCTAAAATTTTGTCAAAATACCAGTTTATCAGATCATATTTATCCTGAAAATGACGGTAAAATGTCTGTCTTGTCGTTCCGCCCAGTTCCACAATCTGCCGCACTGTAATCCGTTCTATCGGCATCTTCGCCATACACTGCTTCATGGCATCTGCCAGCCGGTATTTCATCTGTTCTGCTTTCTGAACATTCTGCTCCATGCCTTCTCCTCCACTTACTCTGCCAATCTACTATCGTCAGCATAGCACCAACCTGTGAAAAAGGCAACCTGACCGCTTTCTCCTATAAAGTTTTCCTGCGTTTCCACCGCCAGATTACAATAGAAAGGAGAACTGCCACATAATCCGTCAGTGCCTGTCCGTAGATAACACCGTGCAGACCGAGCAATGCATTCAAGCCGTAAAGCACCGGAATCAAAAGTACGCCCTGTCTCAATATAGAAAGAATCGTTGCCGGAAGTGCATTTCCGGTAGACTGCATACAGTTCATATTCATAAATAAAATGCCAATGACCGGACCGGAAATCATATAAGCAATCAGCATTTCCACACCATAATTTATGACCTCTGTATCAGAAATAAACAGGCGGATAATCGGCTCCCGGAAAAAGAAAAACAGTGCTGTCGCCAATACACCTACAATCAGACAGCATTTCTTCGTATAACGTTCCACTGCAATAAAACGCTCCCTGTTCCCTGCACCGTAACTATAGCCTAATAACGGTTGTACTCCATTTGCCAGTCCCATCTGTAAAAATGTGATAAACATATTTGCCTTAAATACAATTCCAATAGCCGCTACCGGTGCATTTCCATATGCCACCAGAATCTGGTTTAAAATAATCGTAGAAATGCTCATCAATGCAGAAAAAATAGCTGTTGGAAGTCCTGCCGAGCATACCTGGGACAGAATTCTGTCCCCACATTTAAAATACCGGAATGCCATAGACATGTTCCTGCTCTTTCTACAGAAATACCAAAGATAATATACACTCGCCATTATATTTCCAATAGTCGTTGCAATGGCTGCGCCTGCTGCACCCATACCAAATCCACTGATAAATATCGGGTCTAAAATAATATTGGCCACGGTTCCTATCATACTTCCTGTCATAGCTTCCCGGCTGGCTCCGTCCGCACGCACAACAAAGCTTGCTGCCGCAGACCAGATAATAAACGGTGCACCATAAGAAATGTATGTTGTGTATCCTTTCGCCAGTTCATAAGTATCTGCATCTGCTCCAAACAATTGTAAAACCGGCTGCATTCCAACCAGTAAAATTACAGCAAAAACAATTCCCACGATAAGTGATGCATAGGTAATAAAAGAAGAAACCTGCTTTACTCTTTTTTCCTTCTTTTCGCCCAATGCCATAGATGCCGCTGCGCTTCCGCCCATACCAAACATATTGGCAAATGCCATAAATAATATAAAAATCGGATTCGTCTGACTGACCGCAGCCACCTGCAACGGATCCCCTGTCTGCCCTACGAAAAACGTATCCGCCATATTATAAACGACAGTAACCAGACTGCTGATGACACTTGGAATTGCCATCTTTGCTACTGCCTTCGACACCTTCATGCTGCCCATCAATTCATTTTCGTCCATTGTAACCCTTCCTTTCTGCCGGTAAAATCTGCTTTCCAAAGCCACTCATCGACCTCTTGTAACTTTAAATTTCTCATTCCAGATTCCGAAGCATCTTCTCTGCAATTCTTAAAAATTCTTTTCTTTCTTCTTCCGTAATTCCCTGTAATAAAAGTTCTTCCGATTCCGTAATTTCCTTTCGCAGAATATGTTCAATCTTCCGCGCCTGTTCTGTAAAAACAATCTTCTTATATCTTCCATCCTCTGATTCCGGCACCCGGCAGATTAGTTCTGCCTGCTCAAGATTCTTTAAAGTCTCTGTTGCAGTAGACGGACGCAAGCCAAATTCTTCCTCAATCTCTTTCTGGTATACCGGATGGTTTTCTGATTCCACCAGAATATAATTTAAAATGTTACCCTTTGCTCCGCTGATTCCGATAGATTCCTGTATTTTCTTAGAACGTCTGCGGAGCCGGTTGGATATTTTATTAATTACCTTTCCTGTTTCCATGGCAAATCTGTTCCTCTTTAAACTTATTACTATTTCTAATTAGTTCGGTTCCTAAGTATTTTAGTCAGATTTTATTCCATTGTCAACTTTCTATTTTATCTACTCTATTTCTTCATGCATAATATTCCTTTTCCCGGCTCATGCTAATGCCGATATCTAAACTTTTCTTAGACGATTGTGAAAAAGAACGTAAGAATTTATTTCCAAAATTTTAAATATAGAAGGGCATTGGAAGTAATTTGTGCTGAAATGCCAGCAGTTCTTAAGGATATGTTTTGCTTGTTCGTAAATTGTCTTTCCGTTGCTTTGACTGCGTAGCTGCATGGTCCGTCGACTGCGGATGCAACGTAAAGCCTGCAAGGGGCACTAGGAATTTCGGCATTGAAATTTTATATTCCGGCAACCGGCGCAAATTCACATCCATGTTCAATTGCGCCTCGCTGGCACATCCCTGTGCCAGCGTTGCCAAAGGACGAACGAAATTCCAAGTGCCCCTAACAGTCCTTACCATGCATCCGTAATCGACGAACCATACAGCAATGCTGTCAAACATTGGAAAGACTATTTTTATCGCCACAAGCAAAACATACCTTTTAGAACTGCGGTATTTCAGTGCGAACTTCCAATACCCTTCTATAATAAAAATTTTGAAAGAAAAATATATCTTTTCGCAATTGCAAAAAAATTTTCTATAAAAGGAGATTCTATCATGGGAAATAACATGGATTTAAATTATGAAATGTTCTGCTATCAGTGTGAACAGACAGCCGGTGGCAAAGGCTGTACAAAGCTTGGCGTATGCGGAAAGACACCGGAAATTGCCAACCTGCAGGATTTACTTATTTTTCAGATAAAGGGGATCAGCTGCTATGGAAAAGTGCTGGTGGAGCAGGGACAACATATGGACAAATCGATTGTAAGCTTTATTGAAAATGTACTTTTTACGACACTTACCAATGTAAATTTTGATGCAGATGTACATGTAGCACTGCTCCGGCAATCACAGCAAATCAAAGAAGAACTTCACAATTTGGTAGGTGAAATTTCGAATTCCACACTCCATGCCACCTATCATCTGCCGGATTCAAAAACGGATATGTTAAAGGATGCTCCTATGGCGGGCATTATGTATGACAAATCCTTAGACCCAGACATCCGCTCCCTCCGTCAAACTATTCTCTACGGTTTAAAAGGTATCAGTGCCTATGGTCATCAGGCAAGAGAATTAGGTTACTTCAGTAATGAAGTGGATGACTTTTATATACTGGCATTAGAAGCCATTACCGATGACCGGCTGACTGTCGAAGACCTGATCCGTCTGACCATGCGTACCGGTGAAATGGCTATTGAAGTCATGAAAAAACTGGACGATGCCAATACCACTATTTATGGCAATCCTTCCCCGCATAAGGTAAATGTTACTATTAAAAAAGGGCCATTTATCATTGTCTCCGGCCACGACTTAAATGATTTGGAAATGCTGTTGAAGCAGACGGAAGGCACCGGCATCAACATCTATACCCATGGTGAAATGCTGCCCTGCCACGGTTATGATGGACTGAAAAAATATTCTCATCTTGTAGGTAACTTCGGTGGAGCCTGGCAGGATCAGCAGAAACAGTTTGACAACATTCCAGGCTGTATCCTGATGACCACCAACTGCCTGATGCGCCCGAGAGATTCCTACAAAGACAGGATTTACAGCACGAATGTAGTAGGCTGGGATGGTGTGAAACATGTCGGTCGGAAAGAAAATGGAGACAAAGATTTCAGTGAAATCATAAAACAGTCAATTGAACTTGGCGGTTTCCAGGAAGACCAGCCGGCAAAAGAGATTCTGGTAGGTTTCGGACACCACGCTGCTTTAAGCTATGCCCCACAGCTTGTGGAAGCTGTCAAAAGCGGACAAATCCGCCATTTCTTCCTTATCGGCGGCTGTGACGGTGCCCGTCCGGGACGAAATTACTACACTGACTTTGCCCAAATGGTTCCATCCGACTGTATGATTCTAACGCTTGCCTGCGGAAAATACCGTTTTAATAAACTAGATTTTGGTGAAGTAGCCGGACTGCCACGTCTTTTGGATGTGGGACAATGTAATGATGTCTACTCTGCCATCCGCATTGCTACTGCGCTTGCAGATGCTTTTGAAACGGACATAAACGGACTTCCACTGTCACTGATTATATCCTGGTATGAACAGAAAGCGGTTGCTGACCTGCTTGCCCTTTTAAGCCTTGGCATTCATGATATTTATTTAGGTCCAACGCTTCCTGCCTTCATCAGTCCAAATGTGCTGCAGTATCTTACCGATACCTTCCACATAAAGCCAATCAGCAATGCTTCCGATGATATCAAAACCTGCCTGAAACAAAGCCTCTAAATAATAAACCTCCTTACCAGTTTTCTGGTAAAGAGGTTTTTATTTATGCAAAATCTATTTTCCTGTCTGATTTGCAATGCAGACGCAATACCATTTATCATCTGTCTGACTGACATCATGATTACAGTTGATAATCGGATGATTCAGGTCATTTGGTGGAATGTAACGTACCACACCGATTCTTCCATCGGACATCTGTACCTTTACATCCCGGTAATTTTCCACCATATTTTTCACAAATAAGTCTACCAGGCGTTCATCCAGTCCCGGAAATTCGCCCTTTTTAAATTTCTCCAACACATCAAAAGGAATCATGGATTCCTTATAACTTCTCTGGGAAATCATGGCATCATACACATCGGAAATGGCGGTAATCCTTGCCAGCAGAGAAATCTCATCTCCTGCAATCTGATCCGGATAACCCTTTCCATCCAGCCGCTCATGATGATGTCTTGCCGCTAACCGGATATCTTCATCTACATTATCCCAAAGCAGCTCATATGAATAAACGGGATGAGCTTTTATGATTTCAAATTCTTCTTCCGTAAGTCTTCTCGGTGCATTTAAGATTTCTTCCGGTATCTTCGTCTTTCCGATATCGTGCACTAATCCGGCGCATACCAGCTTTTTAATCACCGGTTCCGGAAGCTTCAGCCACTGCCCGATAACACCATTGGTAAATGCTACGTTCAGGGAATGGCGCTGCAAATTCTCATCCATCTCTCTCGGTGCATCAATACACTGAAATATTTTAGGAAAATCCAATACCTTAATCTTAGTAAAAATATCCTTTGTAACAGTCTCCGTTGCTTCCATATTAATTTCGGAAGCATTTCTGGTTACAGAAAAAATACTGTCTACATCGTTTTTTAATGCTGTATAGCCGACTGCTTCTTCGTATACTCTCTGCAATGCAGCTCTTGGTGCTTTTCCACTGTTGAGAATTTCCTGATAAGTTTCCTCACTGGTTGTAATATATCCACCACGTTCAAACTTGGAAAGTTTATCTAACCGGTCCTGTGTCAGGACTTCGCCCCGTTTCAAAAGCAGCACCGAACCTCTGTCATTATAAATATCTCCGGAAAGTTCCAGGCCTTCCCATAAAAAATCAATTGGAATTTTTCTAAGTCTCATTCTGTCACTCCGCCCTTATATATTCCTGTCACGAATCATCATGCAGCCATACTCTTCTGTCTTAAGATTTGCATTCTGTATCCGGACAATCCGATATGTCTTCTGTAACATTGTATCTCCAAGTTTCACGCAAATCCGCAGTTCCGTTCCAACTGTCCCGCTTCCTGCCATTGTCTGAATCAGAATTCCATTTCCACTGATATTACAGGTTTCCATTTCAATTGGCTTCTGCAATTCAATTAATGTTCCATCCACAATAACAGATTCTATATATCCCTTTTCTTTTAAAGGATAACGGACATGCTTCCGCTTCTCACCATTCTTACTCCTGCCCAGCTCGATTTCTACTTCATTGGCAATTATAACCTTCCGAAGATTACCGGTAGCTTCTACCAGGCTCCCATTCGGTCCAAATATGATAACCGTCACCGCATGCTCCATCCGGTTGTCAAGGCTTCCTGCACTAACCTTTACTACTTTACGGATCGGATCATAAGATTTGATTCTTGTATCTAATACCATCTTCCCGCCGGCAATTTCCTTTACAATAATCCGGCAGCCATTTAACTCCATCATTCCTGCCATAATTTGCATTTCTCCCTGATACTGTTGCTCACCTATTATCCATATCTCATTTCTGTTTGATATATTTTATCACGCCTATCCCGGTTTGAAAATATTTTTACCAAAAATAATAGTATAAAACCAGTTGCACAATCAGTATAAATGGCATTCCTATTACAAAGTACCAATGTTTTGTCTTATGACGGAACAGATACATACCTGCCCATGTCCCAATGCTTCCTCCCAGTATGCTTACCAGAAATAATGTTTTTTCAGGAATACGCCATTTATGACAGATGGCTCTGCGTTTGTCTATTCCCATGACGGATAGCCCGACAATATTTGCAATTATTGCATATGCAATTACTATTTTCTGAATTGTAGTCATTCTTTTCTCCTTTTTCAAATATTAATTTTCGGTGATTGCAAACGGAAATAATCTTTGCTGGAAAATATTACGGAGATTTACAGCGGATTATCTTTATCCGTTATGAAATGCCAGCAGTTCTTAGAATGCGTGTTTTTCTTGCATATAAACTGTCTTTCCGGTTGCTTTGACTGAATAGCTGCACTGTCCGTCGAGAACAGATGCCGCATAACGCCTGCAAGGGGCACAGGGAATTTCGGCATAATTATACTTTCATCTGGCAACCGGCACAAATTCACGTCCATGTTCAAATGTGCCTCGCTGGTACATCCCTGTACCAGCGTTGCCTGTTGCCAGATGAAATTCCCAGTGCCCCTAACAGCCCTTATCAGGCATCTGTACTTCGACGAACCGTGCAGCTATTCTGGCAAACATTGGAAAGACTGTTTTCATAACCAAAAGAAAAACACGCATTTTAGAACTGTGGTATTTCATAACGAAAGATAATCTGCTGCGAATCAACGTAATATTATTGCAGTAAATCTCTTCTATCCTTTTGCAATCCCCGGATATTAATTTTTAAACAACGCCCAAATGTAAAAATCCCCTCTTCCAAATCAGAAGAGGGGAAATCATTTCTGTTACTTATGCATTCTTCTTTGCAAAGCGTGTTTTGAATACAAACCACAGCTCTGTTGCAATACAGATAGAAGAATAAGTTCCGCTCACAATACCTACCATAAGAGGAAGTGAGAAATCTTTAATGGATGCAACTCCAAGGATATAAAGCAGGAATACCATTACAAAGGTTGTAATTGAAGTATTTAAGCTTCGTGAAATTGTCTGAGAAATGGAGCGGTCAGCTATTTCGGTTAAGCTTTCCTTATCCATATTTCTTACCAGATGCATATTCTCACGGATTCGGTCAAAGATAACAATGGTATCATTGATGGAATATCCGATGATTGTCAGCATTACTGCAATAAATGTGCTTCCTACAGACAGCCGCAGCAGAGAGTAACAGGTTAAAATAACCAGTACATCATGAATCAGTGCTAAAATAGCAGAGGTTGCAAAACGAATGTCTTTAAACCGGAACCAGATATAAACCAGCATACAGATTGTTGCAATTACTACTGCCCAGACTGCATCTTTTGTCATTTCACCACTGATAGTGGAACTGATATTGGTAGAGGAAACAGTTGAAGTATCTACACCAAGATTTTCTTCTAATGTAGTATTTAACTGCTCTCTTTCGTCCAAATCAAGGCTTCTGGTCTTAAATACAACCTGTGTACTTCCTTCTACCTTCTGAGCCTGTACACTGGAATCTCCAGTCACATCCTCAATCAGAGGAATTACTTCAGAATCTAATTCTGCAAGAGTATAATCTTTACCCATATCTACGGTTGTAGATGTACCACCGACAAATTCAAGGCTTAAGTTCAATGCGCCCTTGCCATTGGCTTTGTTTACGCCCATTCCCACAAATCCGGCAATGATAATTACTGCTGAAATAATAAAGAATACGTGGCGTTTTGCAATAAAATGCATTGGACGGCGGTCTTTCTGTCTTCCATAGAATTTTGCATCACGGAAACCAATTACATACAGTCCATGTAATACCAGTCTTGTTACAACTAATGCGGTAAACATAGATAAAACGATACCGATTGCCAGTGTATAAGCAAATCCTTTTACGAAACCGCTTCCCTTAAATGCCAGCACTGCTGCAGCAATCAGAGTGGTGATATTTCCGTCTAAAATTGCAGATAACGCTTTCTGGAATCCGGTCTTAATCGCTGTCGAAACAGTCTTGCCGGATGCAATTTCTTCCCTGATACGGGCGAAGATAATAACATTTGCATCTACCGCCATACCAATGGAAAGGATGATACCTGCGATACCCGGAAGGGTAAGTGTAATTTCAAAAAGATAAATAACTGCAACTACCATTGTAGTATAAATTCCAAGTGCTATGGTTGCTGCCACACCTGAAATCCAGTAGTAAGCAATCATGAATACCGCAATCAGGGCAAGACCGATTGCTGCTGCCTTTAATGCCGTTGAAATTGCTTCTGTACCAAGCTGTGCTGCTACTATCTGGGACTGTAACTCAGATAACTCTAAGGAAAGAGAACCGATACGGATGTTAGAAGCTAAAGTCTCTGCTTCTTCATAGGAACTCATTCCATCGATTACTGCGCTTCCGCCGGTAATTGCTTCTTTTACACGAGGAGTACTGATTGCCTCATCATCATATACAATTGGGCAGACCTTTCCAACATTGGCAGTGGTTGCATCTGCAAATTTCTGTGCGCCTTCATCCGTAAGTGTAAGCTGAACCACATACTGCTTGTTGCCAAGGTTGTCCTGCTGTGTTGCAGCCTGTGCATCCTTTACATCATTACCGGTCATGTAAACATTTCCGTCCGGATCCCGGAACTCTAAGGAACCCGGTTTTCCAAGTTCGTCCAGAATCTTGTTGGCATCCTTTACTCCTGGAATTTCAACGGTGATACGGTCATCACCTTCCTGATATACAGATGCTTCTGTACTGTAGCCTTCCACACGCTTCTGAAGCTTGTAAATAGTATCCTTCATCTGCTCGGAAGTCGGATTCTCAGATTCTACCTGATATGTGATGCTGACACCACCTGCCAAGTCCAATCCAAGCTTAATGTTCTTATCTTCACCTTTTCCGGTTGAAGATAAGATGATAGACGCATAATACGACAGTCCTGCTAAAACCAAGAGAACTGCAAGTAATATGGCTACGCCCTTACTTTTCTTCATTTTCTTCTTCCTTTCTCCTGACTTGAATTTCCGCCTCTGCGGCTTTTATCATAATTGCGCATTCCACACGTTTCTTCTGTAATGCACAACCAATGTCATAGGTATTATGAATATCACCATGGAAATTATAAGAGTTCGCTGCACATCCACCGCTACAGTAGAATCTTGCAAAACACTCTCTGCATTTTTCCTTGGAATAAACATTACAGCTCTTAAAGGAATCCCGGATATCGGTACGTTTTAAGCCTTCAAAAACATTTCCCATCAGGAAATCTTCATTTCCAACAAACTGATGACATGGATACAAGTCTCCCCAAGGTGTTACTGCCAGATACTCGGTTCCGGAACCACATCCGGAAAGTCTCTTGGCAACACAAGGACCACCCTCCAAATCAATCATAAAGTGGAAGAAGTTGAATGCTTTTCCTTCTTTTTTCCGTTTTACCATCTCTTTTGCCAGTGCATCATATTCTGCAAAAAGCTGTGGCAGGTCTTCCTCACGGATGGCATAATCATCTGTCTCCTGTGCCACAACCGGCTCTACGGAAATCTGCTTAAATCCAAGGTCTGCCAGATGCAGTACATCCTTGGAAAAATCTAAATTATGATGGGTATAGGTTCCACGCACGTAGTAGCGTTCCTGATTTCTGCTGTCTGCAAATTTCTGGAATTTCGGAACAATCACATCATAGCTTCCCTGACCACCACGGAACGGACGCATATAATCATTGACTTCTTTTCTTCCGTCAATACTTAATACAACATTGTCCATCTCTTTATTAGCGAACTCCATAATATCATCATTTAAAAGAACGCCATTTGTGGTCAGTGTAAACCGGAAATTCTTATTATGTATTTTTTCCTGCTCTCTTCCATATGCTACTAAATCTTTTACCACCTGGAAGTTTAAGGTAGGTTCTCCACCGAAGAAGTCCACCTCTAAGTTCCGGCGGTTGCCGGAATTGGCAATCAGGAAATCCAATGCAGCTTTTCCTACTTCATAGGACATTAACGCACGTCTGCCGTGATATTCTCCCTCTTCTGCAAAACAGTATCTGCAGGCAAGGTTACAATCATGGGCAATATGCAGACACAGTGCTTTTACTACAGTAGGACGCTTTGTTACATCACCGATGTATTCTTCATAATCATCCGGTGTGAACAAATCTCCGTTCTTCTGCAATTCCTCTATCTCTTCAATTGCTTCTTTTATCTCCGCCTCATCATAGGTCTTATTCAGTCTCTGTATGATTTCTTCACGGCTTGTCTCTTCCCACAATGCAATGACATCATAGGTTAAGTCATCCACAATATGGATGGCGCCGCTGTTTACATCCAGGACAATATTATAGCCGTTGTTTTTATACTGGTGAACCACTACAATATTTCCTCACTTTCTTACAACATTATAACGACCGTCCGCGCAGGCGTACGGTCGTTTCGTTCGTTCTCAATCTGAACTTCTGGTAATTATTTGCAATGCTCGCAAGTCTGGTTTCCTACAGTACAGGAAGTCTTGCATGCTGACTGACAAGATGTCTGGCACTCGCCGCATCCGCCCTTCTTTACTGTATTCTGTAACTTTCTTGTATTCAGGGTCTTAATATGTTTCATCTCGTTATCTCCTTTCGAAAAAATACCTCTAGTTAGTATAACACATAGTCTTTCATAAGAAAAGCACTTTTTTTAACTGAGCATTCCGCCCACAGTTCCCGAAGCAGTGCATAAAATCAGTGTTGTAAGGATGTGCTGCATTCCGGAATCCAGTCCCTTTTTCAATATCAGGGACACAATGAGCAGCACTGCAAAATATAATAGCCCCATCACGGCTCCCCACAGATATTTCCGGCTCTTCTTAATCTTTCCAATGATGAAGCCGCCGACAAATCCCACTACAATATAGCTTATGATAATGCTGATATTTACCGCAGCTTCGCTTAATTCCATTTTATATAAGACTGCCGCCAGAATAAAAAGCAGTATTCCCGTCAGAATATACATGACCAGCAACACTTTGCCCATTGTCGTAAAAAGATTTCCTTTTCCTGCCACCTTCTCTTTTCCCATATATCCTCCATCCATCTTCGTACCTTGCGCCTGCATCCGTAACTTATTTTTTATATCATGTTCCGGATACAGTTTCGCTTTGTACTATATATGAAAAAAAGATTTATATTATGTATAAAAATGTCTCCTGCCGCTTAACTTTCCAATCACGGATAAAAATACCGAAAATGCCGGAATATTTTTCCATCCTGATTTATCTTCTCTGTTTCCTGAAAGCCAAGTTTATGAAGCAGTCCCAACGATGCTTCATTCCCCGGCTCCACCAGACAGTCAATTCTTCGAAAATCAAGATTATTTTTTACCCATGCCATGATTGCCTGACAGACCTCATATGCATAACCCTGCCTCTGGTATTCCGGTGCAATGACATAACCCATCTCAATAATTTCTTCTTCTCCCAGCATGCGATAGTCGATTCCGGCTCTTCCAATCAGCCGGTGGGTACCTCTTTCCTTTGCCAGCCACATGCCATATCCATAGTAGCCATACATATTTTCAATATATGCTCTCTGGTACTCCTCCTCTTCCTGTCTTTCGTAAAGGGGCTCGATATAATCGGTGATTCCCTTCTTATTATATAAATCAAATAAATCGTCCATGTCATCTAACGTAATCTCCCTCAGATAGCACCGCTTTGTCTCTAATATCCGCCACGGCAGATGGTGTTTCCGCTGAAATGTCCGAAGTAAAAATTCTGTATCCACTTCTTCCAGTCCAAGAAGCAGCATATCCACATTGCTTAAAGGCATCTGTTTTGAAAAATCCGGTACTTCATAGCCAATGATGGTAAGCTGGTCTGAGTCTGAGTCTACATCCTTTTTCGCCCATGCCACTTCTTCCGGTTCTGTTGCAAGCAGCATACATTCCTCCGGCTTTACATGATGTCCGCTCAGGAAAAATGTGATATCTTTTTCCAAATCAGCATCTGTAAAAAGAAGTTCCACTTTTTTCTGCTCTGACAGTTCTTTTTGCAGGCGGCTTAATGCATGTTTCTCTTCTTCAGAAATTTTTTCTTCTAATGTTTCTTTTCGTATGATACAGTTCCAGTTTACAGTATTCCAGTGACACATATTTCCTTCTCTCTTTCTTTACAAAAAAGCCTTTTTCCGCTATAGTAGAACTACATTCTGTTATGCAGGATGAATTCAATGAACAGAAATGAGGTATCTTACAATGGCTCAGAATCCTATTATTACATTTGAAATGGAAAACGGAGATATTATGAAAGCGGAATTATATCCGCAGGTTGCTCCTAACACAGTAAATAACTTTATCAGCCTTGTCAACAAGGGATTTTATGATGGACTTATCTTCCATCGTGTCATCAACGGTTTTATGATTCAGGGTGGTGACCCGGAAGGAACCGGAATGGGCGGTCCAGGATATGGTATCAAGGGTGAATTTGCACAGAACGGCTTTGCAAATGACTTAAAGCATTCTGCAGGCGTTCTTTCCATGGCTCGTTCCATGATGCCAAACTCTGCCGGCTCCCAGTTCTTTATCATGCATAAGGATGCTCCACACTTAGATGGTGCTTACGCTGCTTTCGGTAAAATCATCGAAGGCATGGATGTGGTAAATAAAATTGCAGAAGTTGCAACCGACTACAGCGACCGTCCAATGGAAGACCAGCGAATGAAAACCGTTACCGTAGAAACCTTTGGTGTTGATTACGACGAACCGGAAACCGTATAATGCCATCGCAACAGCCGTATCAGTGTATACACTGGCGCGGCTGTTGTTTTTTTGCAAAGCTTCTCTTTTTATTCTTTCAGTTTCCGGTAAAGCTTCTGTACAAACTGCACATCCTCTCTGGTAAGTTTCTTATGGCTATACGCTGCCACTTCAAGAATCTGAAGATAACGCTCCTTTTCTTCCATGCTCCAGCCCCCATAATTTAAAAGCTGTTCCCAGAATGTCCGGTCGGATTGTACTTTTGCATTTACAATGCCCTTCCGCCGTAAAATGCGATAAATCTGGTTCGAATTCCAACGGATGATACGCTTGTAACTATGTGTTCCCTTCTTCCGTTTTCCTTCTATCTCTCTTAAGTAATACCAGATACCTGCTGCAAGAAGCAGAATGATGATTACCACAACAATCAAAATGACCTTTAAACGGCTTCCCTTTTGATTCTGTTTTCCTGCCTTATTGCCATCCTGCATGGAATTTTCTGTATTTCGGTTTTCCGTGCCCTGATTTTCCGTATCCGGGTTTTCTGTATCCAGGTTTTCTGTATCCTGACTTTCTGTATTCTGATTTTCCGTATTTTGTATTCCGCTGCCGGATAAATCCGACTGACTGTCATCTTTGGAACTGTCCTGATAATCACTTCGCTCCAGCGTAATTAGGTCTGCTGTTCTGCCATCATTCATCCGGATGGTAATGCTGTCACTTTCCTGCTGAATCTCCAGACGGTCAATGCCGGTTTTATTTCCCGGCGTCATTTCCACCGGCACCCAGCCAACACTGTCTATATAGATTTCCGTCCAGGCATGTGCCTGATTATCAAGAACCTCTGCCGTATAATTACCATCACTGTCCTTCTTAAACTTCGATGTACTTACAGCATAGCCGCTGACATACCGTGCCTTAATTCCCATCTGCCGCAGAAGCAGTGTTCCCGCACTGGCAAAATGCTGACAGAAGCCTTCCTTCGTATCAAACAGAAAATGTTCTGTTACATCCTGTCCCCATGGCACATTGTCCAAATCCAGATTATAGTTACACTTCGCCAGTTCCCGTTTCACCAGATAGACTGCATAGATTTCCTTAAAGTTATAAATATTATCATAATAAGTACCATTCACAGTAAATCGGTTATCTACAAAATCCGAATAATCTCTTTCATACTCCGCTTCCAACTGATTTCCCAGTTCCCGGATTCTTGTCAGATTTTCCGGCACATACGTATATTTTTCCGTATACTTATTATATTTCTTTATAAATGCCCATTCGTCTTCCGGTAATTTGCTGTTAAACCCAGCCAAATCATACCGCCAGCTATTCATATTCTTTATAATTTCATTTACTTCAGATTCGCTCAGTGTCTCATTCCGGTCCACATAAGCACCATCTGCCAAATCTGCAGTAAACAAAGCATTCATATAAAGATGTGACATGCTGTTTCTTATGGTTCCGTCTACTTCCAGAACGTCATTGCCATTCCGGAGCACAGTACGGTCTCCATCCATAAGAACTCCGGCGGGCTGCCGTTCATCCTGATAATAGCCTGCCAACGTATAGTATGGCAGGTATGCATAGGGGTCTTTCTCATCAAAATACTGCACCCGGTAAATGGTATCCCAGTAATAGGTATAATAGCTCTGGGTATATGCCAGAATATTCTGTACCTGTTGTCCCGCGGTCTGTTCCTTAAGACTGCTGTCCACTTCCTGCATGGCAGTCACAAAATCACTGGAATCATAAGTCTTCCAGCTTCCATTTTTGTAATAATCGCCTACATAACCTCTTAAATATACCGTATCATCCGGTATCTGATAAGCAGTCACTTCCATAACCGGCTTGTCCTCAAATTCCGGTGCCATATTGCTGACCCGTCCCGGCTGATGGAAGGAGAAAATATCTTTACCAAAAGGAATTTCTGCCAAAAGATTGGCAGCTGTCATTGCCATTTCTGTTACCATATCCTGCGCAGTTTTTTCAATTTCACTTCTTCTTGCCACCATTTCATTGGCTTTCGGTTCTGCCACTCTAAATACCAGCGAAGAAACAACTACCGCCACCACCAGAAAAAGGCATACTGCTTTCTGCCTTAGATATTCCAACTGCTTTAATTCCACCCGGCCGGCAGCCCGGTAGCCAAAGCTTCCTGCCGCAGCCAGTGAGAAACAAATCAATGCCCGCTTTGATGGTGCATAGCCCACCGCAAAATCCAGCATTATAAGAAGTAGCGGTGGAATCAACACTCCAGCCAGCCGTTTTCTTACCACCAGAAAATAAATCTGCAGAATAGACAAGATAACTAACAGCCATGCTGTTACTTCTACCACCGGATTTAAATCAAGATACCGTTCAAATCCGGATACAATCTGCACATTATAGTACATATTGATTTTCTGCACTACCAGCCGAATCAGTCCTGCCAGCCCTGGGTAAAGCTCTTTCCGGCTAAGCACCAGTCCCACCAGCAGTTCTCCCACAGGCAGCAGCCACTTGTCCGCCTTCTTAAAATAGGAAAAAGAAACCGTCAATGCTGCCGCAGAAACCGAACCCCATATCAATGCAGGCTTTCCAAACCGGTTAGTCAGAAAGATGTCTCCAAATATAAAGAACATGGCAATCTCCCAAAGCACAGCCAGCAGGCTCTGCATTCCCACACGCATGACCTGCGGCGGCAATGCAATTTTTCCTGCCCGCCGTCCTTTCTGCGAATACCGTATGTTTCCAGTCTTTTTCATAACCGATGCATATGTTTTCTTCTTTTTTCTCATACTCTAATCTCCGCTTTTGCGAAATCTTCTATTTCCGTTCCTGCCACAATAAGTTTTCCTGCAAGGTTCATTTCTATCTTTGTAACTGCTGTCTCACCCCGGTATTTCTCCTGATATAAAAGTGCAATATCCATCTTTTCCCGGCTCTGAACCGCTCCATACAAAAGCAGAATAAAATAATATACCTTCTCTTCTGTATCTATCCTTACCCGGATGAGGTCATGTTCCTTTTCATCATACCATGCGATATAATGAGGGCACTGTTTTTCCACCAGTCCAAAAGAAATCGAAATTACCATTTCAAAAAAGTGGTTTCTCTGCTTCTCCGTCTCTTTCTGCCCTCCGCTGATGTCAAGCAGAATCACCACCGGACAGCCCATCGGAAGACTGTTTTCCCGAACCATCAGCTCATCTTCTTTTGCTGATAACTTCCAGTGAATATTCTGGATTTTATCTCCCGGCTGAAAGGAACGGATCTGAAATACCTCCGATACATCATCTCCTCCGGTTTTATCATCATATACTTCCGCTTCTCCCTGAAAATACCGGGAAGCTAATCCCACCTCTATCATTACCAGTGTTATCTTTGGCATAATGGAAAGCCGTTCCTCATAGCGCACATACCTGGTCAGATAGCCGATTCCAAGCAGGCCATAAAATCTTACCCGAACCAGCCGGAATGTATAATTTCCACTGCTTTTTGCTGCTACCTCCACGCTCATCCGGCTGCTGCTCTTTGCATCCGCTGCCGTCTGTATGGATAACTTTCTCTTTTTCCTGCCAAAGGAGTTCTGATAATCGATCCGGTATACCACCTTCGGCAATGGCAGCCTGCTCCGGTTTTCCGTCACCGCACAGATCATAACGCCTTCTTCCTGCTCTGCCATAACAATCGGAATCTGAATCCGGCATTTTACCCGAAGCATCATATATAAAATATAGCCATAGCCTAAAAACAGCATTACTCCGCAGCAAATCGACAAAAGTATCAATGCCGGGCTGGTATAAATGGTTCCAAGATATCCTAATGCACCAACAATAAGTACAAGTATCAGTCCTGTTGCCATAGGCTACTCTTTTCCCTTAAATGAAGTTGGTTTTGTGGTATCTTCCATAATTTTTTCAAGAACTGCTTCCCCGGACACCCCGGTGACCCGTGCTTTGGTATTTAATACGATTCTATGCTTTGTGACATCATAAAAAACATCCTCCACATCAGCCGGAATCACATAATCTCTCTCATTTAAAAATGCATTGGCACGCACCATTTTCGTCAGTGCCACCATTCCACGCGGACTGACGCCCAGCTCAATATAAGGATTTTTTCTGGTGGCATGAATCAGCGCCATCATATATTCATAAATTCTGTCATGTATAAAAATATTTTCTACGGTTTCTTTCATTGCCTGCAGCTGCGCCCCTGTCATCACACCTTCTATGCTCTCATAGCTCTGTCCGATGCTCTTTCCTTTGGCAATCTCAATCTCACTTTTCAAATCCGGGTATCCCATGCTCATACAAATCATGAAACGGTCTAACTGGGATTCCGGCAGCATCTGTGTCCCGGCACTTCCCTTCGGATTCTGGGTTGCCATTACAAGAAATGGTTTCGGAACCGGATGACTGATGCCATCTACCGTCACTTTTCCCTCTTCCATAACCTCTAACAGGGCTGACTGGGTCTTTGGAGAAGTACGGTTGATTTCATCTGCCAAAAACAGATTGCACATGACTGCACCCGGATGATAATAAAAGCCGCCCTGCTCCTTATCATACATAGAAAATCCCAAAATATCTGCCGGCAGTACATCCGGTGTAAACTGTACTCTGTGATTTTCAAGGCACAATGCCCTCGAAAAAGCCAGCGCCAGTGTTGTCTTTCCCACTCCCGGTACATCTTCAATTAAAATATGTCCTCCTGCTAAAATTGCACAGAATGCCTTTCTGATACAATCATCTTTTCCTTTTACGCTTTTTTTGATTTCATTTTGAACCCGCTTTGATAATTCCACCGCCTGCTGTAATTCCATCCTTCTCCTCCTGCTTTGAGTCTGCTTTCTGTTTTCTGGCTCTTCTCTGTTTCCTATCATTCTCTATTTTTCGCCTCTAGTTCAGAAATGTTTCTCTTACTTCACAAGTTTCTTCTGTCCCTGAATCTTTTTTACCAGCCATACCGAAACTAACGCCAGTACGGTTCCAATCACCACTCCTGCCAACACATCCGATGGATAATGCACCCCTACATATAACCGTGAATATGCAATCAGAACAGCTACAATTAATGCCATTACTCCATATTTTCTAGGAAGCTCTTTCCATAATACAATTGCTGATGCGAAAGAACTTCCGGTATGTCCCGATGGGAAAGAATAATCTGACTGCTTTTCAATTAAAAGCTTCAATCCATCAATCACTTCATAGGGTCTGGTTCTTGCCACCAGATTTTTAAGTAAAATATTGTCTACAATTAACGAACCAATTAATGCCAGTGCCGACATATAGCCTACGTTTCTCGTCTTCTTGTCCAGCAAAAGCACAATGGTTATCAGAATCCATAAGATTCCCGCATTTCCAAGATTCGTAATATCTTTCATCACAGAAGTCAGTGCCGGGAATCGCAGATACTCCTGTATCCATAATAAAATCTGCCCATCTATATGTAATAACTGTTCTAACATGATATGTTCCTCTTCTTTCTCCACATTTTCATCACTTTTACTGCTGCTTATAGTATACCGTGTTTCCTTTGATTTCGAAACAACTTAATGAAATATTAAAAAACTAAACGCCAGCTATTCCCAAGCAACGCAAAACAGGTCACCCCAGCCCTCACAAGCTGGATATGACCTGTTTCTTTCTAAATGAATTGCTTTCTGTTTCTTACTGAATATCTTCTTCCTGAATCGGATTCATGTCAAGTCCACGGTTGGCATCTGCCTTTGGATCATCTCCGAAATGATAATCTTTACCAGGTAAGATTGCATTTAAGATAATTCCGGCTAAAGCTGCGATTGCAAGTCCGGTTAAGGTAATGCTGGTTTCTGCAATGGTAAAGGTAAGTCCATTGGAAAATCCAAGTCCGCTGACTAAGATTACTGCTGCAATGATTAAGTTACGGGATTTGGTAAAATCAACGTGATTTTCTACTACGTTTCTGACACCGATTGCAGAGATCATACCATAAAGCATGAAGCTGACACCACCGATGATTGCAGATGGCATGGAGCCAATGATTTCAGCCATTTTCGGAATAAAGCTTAAGATAACTGCAAATACAGCTGCAATACGGATCACTCTAGGGTCATGCACACGGCTTAATTCCAATACACCGGTATTCTCACCATATGTAGTATTTGCAGGACCACCAACCATACCTGCAAATGCGGTTGCAAGTCCGTCACCGATTAAGGTTCTGTGAAGTCCCGGATCTTCGATGAAGTTCTCACCAACAGTTGCAGAAATTGCAGACATATCTCCGATATGCTCCATCATAGTTGCCAGTGCGATTGGTGCCATAACCAGGATTGCAGTCAGGTTAAATTTGCATAACTGGAACGGAGGAAGTCCTACCCAGCTTGCAGATGCTACTTCGGTAAAGTTTAAGATAGCACTTCCATCCGGATTAGTCAGGCCTGCTGCCTGCATAATCAGTGCTGCTGCATAGGAAATGACAACACCTAAAAGAATCGGGATAATGCGGAACATTCCTTTTCCCCAGATGTTAAAGATAATGATAACTGCCAGTGCAATCAGTGCAAGAATCCAGTTGGTGGATGCATTGCTTACTGCGGATGGTGCAAGGGAAAGGCCGATACAGATGATGATTGGTCCTGTTACAACAGGTGGCAGGAAACGCATTACTTTCTTTACTCCTACGACCTTGATAACAAGTGCAAGAATCAGATATAAAGCTCCTGCAACAACAATACCACCACAGGCATATGGAAGCTTCTCTCCCATGGTCATGTCTGCAAAGACTCCGGTATCCAACTGTGCAATCGTAGAAAATCCTCCTAAGAATGCAAAGGATGAACCTAAGAATGCAGGTACTTTTAATTTGGTACAAAGGTGGAAGAATAAAGTTCCAAGACCGGCACAGATTAAAGTAACCTGTACGGAAAGGCCTTCTCCCTCAAAATAGCTGTTCACCAGAATCGGCACAAGAATGGTTGCGCCAAACATTGCGAACATGTGCTGAAGTCCTAACAACAGCATCTTTGGAACACCAAGTGTCCGTGCGTCGCGAATTGCGTCTTTTCGTTCGTTCATAACGAAAGCTCCTCCTTAAAATATAATGTGTGATATCCGTGGAATTTTATTTTCCACGTCTGCGGTGCTTTTCATGCATTTTTCTGTTGCTATGCTGCATCCGCTTTAACTACGGGAAACATATTTTCCCGCATAAAACAGGTAACCCACCGAAATGGCAGATTACCTGTTATTATCTAAATTTGTTCCAACGCCTCAATTGCTTTGGCAATATATGGGTTGTCCATGGTATAAAATTGTCCTGCATCGGCAGCTTTTGCATATGCCGGGTCCAATGGAAGTTTTCCAAGAACGGACAAATCAAGGTCTGCTGCGATTTCATCAATATGGCTTTCTCCAAATAAGGAAATCTCTTTTCCACAATCCGGACATTTTAAATAGCTGTAATTTTCAACGATTCCAAGGACAGGAACATTCATCATCCCTGCCATGTTATATGCTTTCTTTACAATCATCTGAACCAGTTCCTGCGGAGAAGTTACGATAATGATTCCTTCTACCGGAAGAGACTGGAATACAGTCAGTGGAACATCTCCGGTTCCCGGTGGCATATCTACAAAAAGGTAATCAATGTCACCCCATACCACGTCACTCCAGAACTGCTTTACCACGCCGGCAACGACTGGTCCACGCCATACAACCGGTGTTTCTTCTGTATCAACCAATAAATTTACAGACATAATCCTGGTTCCATCTTCTGCCACTGCCGGAAGAATCTCTTTTCCATCTCCGACTGCTTTTCCGTGAATTCCATACATCTTTGGAATGGATGGTCCGGTAATGTCGGCATCCATAATACCCACTTCATAACCTTTCTTGCGCATAGCGGCTGCCATGGATGCTGTGACAAAGGATTTTCCAACACCACCTTTACCGCTGACTACGCCGATTACATGCTTTATGGATGAATGTGCATTCATTGGCTCTTTCTGAAACTTTATTGCCATTTCTATTCCCTCTTTCCGCTAAACAGGCGGTGTACGTAATCGACACCGCCCATATTTTTATTAAAACCTCATTATTACTATCATACCTTACTGATAGATACTTTTCAAGATATCAGTTTGCACAAAAATTGATACCTTATGCATTTCTCTTCGAAAGGATTTCTTTTAAGCTCTCCGTATATGGCTCTCTTGCGATTCCATACTCTGTTACAATTCCGCTTATTAAATCGTGGTCTGTCACATCAAATGCCGGATTGTATACTTTGACGCCTTCCGGTGCCATCCGCTCCTGATACCACATTTCCGTCACTTCCTCCGCCGGACGCTCTTCAATGCAGATGTCATCTCCGGTTGCTGTATTTAAGTCAATAGTAGAGGTCGGTGCACAGACATAAAAAGGTACATGATACCGCTTTGCTACCGTTGCCACAACGGAGGTTCCGATTTTATTTGCAGTGTCTCCATTGGCTGCCACCCGGTCGCAGCCTACAAATACTGCCTGTACCAGTCCCTGTTTCATAACGGTGCCAGACATATTATCACAAATCAGGGTCACATCCACCCCTGCTGCATGCAGTTCAAAAGAAGTAAGTCTCGCCCCCTGCAAAAGAGGTCTTGTCTCATCTGAAAATACATGAAAATGATAACCTCTTTCCTCACCCAGATAAATCGGTGCTGTAGCAGTTCCATATTTACTGGTGGCAAGCTGTCCGGCATTGCAATGGGTCAAAATACCATCACCCGGCTTCACCAGTGTCAGCCCGTGTTCTCCGATGCTTTTGCAGACCCTGATATCTTCTTCCTGAATCTCAAGGGCTTCTTTATGAAGCAATTCTTTTATCTCTGCAACCGGCTTATTTTTATTTGCAATGCAGACCCTCTCCATCCGGTTTAATGCCCAGGAAAGATTGACTGCGGTCGGGCGGGAAGAATTCAAATATTCTTTCTGTTTCTGAAAAGTTTCATAAAAGACTTCATAATCCTCTGTTTCAATTTCTTTTGCCAGAAGATAAATGCCAAAGCCTGCTGCTACACCAATTGCCGGTGCGCCACGGACTTTTAATAAATAAATGGCATCCCAGATTTCCTGTGCACTCTTTAACCGGATCAGTTCTATCGTTCCCGGCAGCTTTGTCTGGTCGATGATTTCTATGGCATTCTCTGCATCTAAGAGTGTAACCGTTGCATAATCCATAATATTCTTACTGTTTTTTTCCTTCTCCATAGCCTTATCTCCTACCTGTCCTGAGCCTTTATTCTGGCATTCAGTTCTTCTAAATACTCCCAGCGTTCCATCTTATGCTCTAATTCATCTTCCACTTTTATCTTCTCCTGGGTCAGCTCATTTAATTTTACAAAATCACTGGCAAAGCTTCCCATCTTCTCATCCAGTTCTTCTAACTTTGCTTCCAAAGCTGCAATATCGTCCTCGATGGTCTCATAATCCTTCTGCTCCTGCCAGGTAAATTTCAACTTTCTGCCGCTCTTCCAGGTCGCCCTGGAATCCTTCTTTTCGGCATTCTCTGTGGCATCTGCGTTTTCCGTCTGGTCTGCTTTCTTCCCGGAAGTCTCTGTGCCTGCATTTCCCACTGCTGTCTCATCCTCCGGCCGCTTGGCAAGATAATCCGTATAACCGCCCTCATACTGCCTTATGTTTCCCTGTTCAAATGCAAAAATCCGCTTTGCGATACGGTCAAGGAAATACCGGTCATGGGATACTGTAATGACGATTCCATCATAATTATCAAGATAATCCTCTAAGATTGCCAGTGTGGTAATATCAAGATCATTGGTCGGCTCGTCTAAAATCAGTACATTCGGTGCTTCCATCAATACACGAAGCAGATTCAGTCTCCGCTTTTCTCCACCGGAAAGTTTTCCGATAACGCCATACTGTTCTTCCGGTGGGAATAAGAAACGCTCCAACATGGCTGATGCGGACACCAGTCCATCCTCTGTCCGGACATATTCTGCAGTATTGCGGATATATTCAATAACCTTTAAAGACGGATCCATATAGGCAACTCCCGCCGATGCATCCTTTTCAATCTCCTGGGAATAATAGCCTATCTTTATGGTCTGTCCGATAACCAGTTCTCCGGCATCCGGCTTTACCCTGCCATCGATAATCTTCATCAAAGTGGTCTTACCGCATCCATTATGTCCCACAAATCCGACTCTGTCATTCTTAAGAAAGATATAGGAAAAATCCTCAATCAGCTTTTTTTCTCCATAGGATTTACTGATATGATGAAGCTCTACCGTCGTCTTTCCCATACGGCTGGAAACCGAGCTTAATTCCACCTGCTTATCAAACTGTGGTCCCGACTGGTCTCTAAGATTCTCATAACGTTTGATATGGGCTTTCTGCTTGGTAGACCTTGCCCTTGCGCCCCGCTGCATCCAGGCGATCTCCTTGCGAAGGATGGACTGCCGCTTCCGTTCCCCGGCAACTGCCATATCCATACGCTCCTGCTTCAGATTCAGATAACCGGAATAATTTTCCTGATAACTGTAAATGGAGCCTTTATCAATTTCTGCAATACGGTTACATACGCTGTCCAGAAAATACCGGTCATGGGTTACCATAATCAGTGTTCCCTTAAAGCCCTTTAAATACCCTTCCAGCCACTCTGCCATATCTGCATCCAGGTGGTTGGTAGGCTCGTCTAACAGCAGAATATCGCAGGGTGTTAAAAGTACTGCCACAAGAGCCAGACGTTTTCTTTCTCCACCGGATAAGTTTTTCGTCTTTTCTTCAAAATTATATACGCCAAGTCTTGTGAGCATGGACTTTGCCTTGCTCTCTAAATTCCACATCTGATAATCATCCCCGGAAGCATCTGCCTGATTTTTCCGGTGTGCCGCTACCAGTACACTTTCTAAGACCGTCTCTTCTTCCCCAAATTCCGGCATCTGCGAAAGATAGCGGATTACCGCATGATTTGCCTTGGTGATTTCTCCGGCATCCGGTTCCTCTAAGCCTGCCAGCATTTTCAGTAAAGTGGATTTTCCGGTTCCGTTAATTCCCACAATTCCGACTTTCTCTCCTTCCTGCAAATAAAAGGAGGCATTGGAAAATAACTTTCTTCCGGTAAATGTCTTGGTTATATTCTCTGCTGATAATAAATTCATAAAGGTCTCCTGTATTTCTTTTTCATTCTTATTGGCAATAATTTTCTATCACAATACATATTTACATTTGACTGCTCACTGACTATACTGTAATGCATAGCACAACTATTCAGGAGGTAATATATGTATCATAGAGCATCTGAATTAAAACATATTTTTAACGAAAATATGAAAGGCGGAACCGGCACTGTTGAAATTATCCGTTCCGTCAATCCTATAGACTATGAAAGCCCAGCCAAGATGATTGCAAAACTCATCTTAAGACCGGGCTGTTCTCTCGGAAAGCATATGCATGAAGGGGAAGAAGAAATCATCACCATTCTCTCCGGTCATGCAGCCTATGACGATAACGGAACCATCGTTGCTTTAGAAGCCGGTGATACCTGCGTCTGCAAAAGCGGAGAGTCCCACAGCATTGCAAATGCTTCTCCAAAAGAAGATCTCATTCTCTTTGCTGTCATTAATTATCTTGCCTAATTACCGGCAAAATAAGCATCAATCCCATTGGCGATTCCCTGTGCAATCTGAGTCTGATAAGAGTCCGTTGCCATATTGGAATCTTCGGTGGGATTTGTCATATATCCCATTTCTACAATTGTTACCGGTACGGTACTCCAGTTAATTCCACTCATGGTATCAGTCTCCCACACATATTCCTTTTTTGCACCGGTCTGTGCACACAGACTATCCAGTATATTCTGGGAAAGAGAACGGCTCTGGCTGTAAAAGCTTCCTACATACGGATTGGACGCCGTCTGGCAGATTGTCATAGCCCCATTGGCTCCGCTGTTGGTAGATCCGTTGGCATGTATACGGACAAATGCTTCTGCTCCCGCATTGGTTGCAATGGCTGCCCGCTCGCTGTTACTGAGATTCACATCATTGGTTTCTCTTGTCATGACTACGGTATAACCTCTTGCTACCAGTTCATCCCGCAATTTTAAGCTGACGGATAAATTAAGCTGATACTCTGTCTGTCCGGTTGCAACGCCGGATGTTCCTCCGGTTACTCTTGCCTTGGTCTCAGAAGATCCCGGTGCTACCGGCTCCGGTGTACTGTCTCCTCTGCTCTGATGTCCCGGGTCAATGCAGATGACATGTCCACCGCTTCCGGATGTAATTCCGGTTCCCGCACTTCCAGTCAATGCTACCGGCTCCTGCGGCTTCTCTGTGGTCAGATAATCGGATGCTATATAATAAGTTCCTTCATCCAATGAAACCTGACTCCAGCTTCCATCATTTGCAGTGCGGGTAAGTTCTTTTCCCGCAGATAATTTCTTATAAACCTCTGCATCGGTAGAAGGTTCTACCCTCACATTGACTCTTGTTGTCGTATAAACAGTCTCTTCTGCATAAACTACCGTATCCGGGTTCAATACTGCTGGAACATGCTCTGTTTCCGTCTCTGTTTCTGTTTCCGTATCTACAACTTCTTCGGTGTCAATTACACTTTCTGTTGTTGGTTCCTCTGTATTTGTTAATGTTTCTTCGGTATTCACATTCGCAACTGTATCGTCTTTTTTATCCTTCCCGCAAGCGGTCAGAAATACCAGACACATAACAAGCAACAGGCATACGGTAACTGCCGAGTGCCTGCTGCCCTTATGGAATGTGCGTCTTTCTGATGTTCTCATAGATTCCCTCACATTTCCCTTATATCATCTTACTTATGAATCAAAGTTCCCTTTAATCCGCTGACGCCATCTAATGCTTCCTCTAAGTTTGCAATCAGTACGGAACGGACTGCAGAATTGCCGATGTAATCGATTGCTGCCTGAATCTTCGGAAGCATGGTTCCTTCTTCAAACTGACCCTCGTCCATATACTGTTTTGCTTCTTCTACCGTCATCTCATCTAATGGCTGTTCATTGGCTGTGCCATAATTTAAACACACATGCTCAACACTGGTTAAGATAATAAGCTGGTCAGCATCTAAAAGCTCTGCAAGTCTGCCTGCTGCAAGGTCTTTTTCAATGACTGCGCTGGCACCTTTTAGATTATTATCCTGCTCTAATACAGGAATACCGCCACCACCACAGGCAATTACTACCTGGTCTGCATCGGAAAGTGCACGGATGGCATCAATTTCTACGATGTCCATTGGCTTTGGAGCTGCTACGATACGGCGGTATCCATCGCCCTGTTTTACCGTATGGTTACCTTTCTTCTCCTCAGCTTCTGCCTCTTCCTCTGTCATGACACGGCCGATAATTTTGGTTGGATGATAAAATGCTTCATCGTATGGGTCTACGGTTACCTGTGTTAAAACAGTAGATACCGGTTTGTAAATTCCACGGTTTAATAATTCGGTACGAATGGCATTCTGCAAATCGTATCCGATATAGCCCTGACTCATAGCAGAGCAGACAGACATCGGAGTAGCAGTATATTCCGGATAAATTCTTGCGAATTCAGCCATTGCAGTATGTATCATTCCCACCTGTGGTCCATTGCTGTGGGAAAGAACTACCTGACAGTCATCCTTAATATAATCTCCGATTGCTTTTGCGGTAAGCTTGGTTGCTTTCTTCTGTTCCGGAAGTGTTGTTCCCAATGCTTCATGTCCTAATGCAATCACAATTCTCTTCTTTTTCATGTTACAATCCTCCAATTCTATGCCCAAAGATTTTCCGGATAGACACCGTCTTTAATCAGTCCGCGGATGGAATCCACAACAAATGGTTTGTCCTCTAAATAAGTAACTCCAAACCAGCGGTCTGCTGTCTCATAAACTTTTACGGTTGCCTTATCCTGATTCAAAAGCAATTCCACAATATTTGGCAGCAGATACTCTTTCTTCATCGGATTGTCTTCAATATGTGCCAAGAACTCACGGAAGCCCTCTTCCAGATAATCAATAAAATCCGGATAGCCAGCCCACATGTTCATAGATACATTTACATCCGGGTGAATCCATTCTGCCACATCAGCTTCTTCACAATGTACTTTTCCTTTTTCATCGGCATAGATGCTGTGTGTCTCTAAAATTTTTTCAAGATAGCCACTCTTTTCATCTACCACGCAGACACCACGGGTAACGGTTCCGTTATCACTCAGTGTGTTCTTCAGGATATATCCAGCCATTCCAAGGCGGAATCTTTCCTTATCCTCTTCATGATTTACCAGAAAATCATGCATCTTTACAAATGCTTCTTTTCCGTAATAATCATCTGCATTGATGATTAAAAATGGTTCCTTCACTACGCCTTTGCAGCATAATACTGCCTGTCCGGTTCCCCATGGTTTTGTTCTGCCTTCCGGCACTGTAAAGCCTTCCGGTATATCATTGATATCCTGGAATACATAATCTACTTCTACCTGTTTTCCGATTCTGTTTCCAATGATTTCTTTAAAATCCGCCTCAATATCCTTGCGAATGATAAATACAACCTTATCAAAACCTGCTTCCACCGCGTCATAAATGGAATAGTCCATAATAATCTCGCCGTTCGGTCCCATTTTCTCAAGCTGCTTAATTCCGCCGCCAAAACGGGAGCCAATGCCTGCCGCCATAATAATCAGTGTTGTTTTCATTCGTATTCTCCTCAACCTTATTTTAAAACTTTTTTCTCTCTACCCTTTTCCTTTTTCCTCTATTTCACTGTTCTTACCTAATGATTTCGCCACTCGCCAGCTCTAAAAGCGTGTTGACTCACTTACGCCTGCTATTTCATGTATTCTTTATAGCCGACTTCCTGAAGCTTCTTATCCTTTGCTTCTACCTGCTCTTTTAAATTCTTAGAATATTCTTTTAATCGTGCTAATAATGCATCATCTGATGTTGCAAGAATCTTCGCTGCAAGAATTCCTGCATTTGCTCCACCATTGATTGCAACGGTTGCTACCGGAATACCGGTTGGCATCTGTACGATAGAATAAAGAGAATCTCTTCCGCCTAAGGATGTGGTATGCATCGGAATTCCGATTACCGGCATAGGAAAGATTGCTGCACACATTCCAGGAAGATGCGCCGCCATTCCTGCTCCTGCGATAATTACTTTAAATCCTTTGCTCTCTGCGCTCTTTGCATATTCAAAAAATACATCCGGCTCACGATGTGCGGAAATAATTGTCATCTCATACTCGATTCCAAGCTGTTCCAAAATATCTGCTGCTTTTGCCATTACAGGCATATCTGAATCACTGCCCATTACAATTCCTACTTTTGCCATTTTCTTTCTCCTTTTCTCATAGATACTTGTCCTTTTAGTATACACTGTTTTACGCCGGAAATGAAGTCTTATTTTCCAACGGCTCATTGAGTTTTTCTGTGCCCGGCACTACAAATCTGCCATCTCTTATAATATCCCCGGTACTGCCATCTGCCCGTTCGATATAAATGCAGTCTAATTCATCATACGGTATCGTAATATCCGTATGGCAGTTAAAGTATGCCTTACTTTCGTCTTCTTTTCGAAGAATTGAGATTTCATTATCCCTTGCCACAATTTCTTTTCCATCCGGATTATAAACCGGCGTATCCTCCGCCTGGGAATAACAGGTATCTCCCACTGCAAAATGTGGACCCGTCTTCTCTGCAATCAGAATCGGCATTTTATCTGCAATATCAAAATCCTTTGCCATCCGGTATGCCGTGGTGTTGGTTCCAATAGCAAACTCCCCTAACGGCAGCGTATCATGGTGCATCAGCACATTATCATAAATATATTTATGGTTCTCTTCTTCACTGTCAAAATTACTGCAGCTGTAATCCACAACTTTTCCATCTTTAAACGTCATTTTCAGGTTCTCATACCGGAGTCCATTAAGATAGACATAAGATACATGCAGTACTCCGTGGGTTCCGGTCAGCACCGGTGAAGTAAACACTTCCCCTACCGGAATATTGACATCTGCCACGCAATTTTCAAAGATAGTCTCTTTCTGTGGATTCTTAAGGCGGTATAATTCCACTGTCATATCTGTTTCGTTATCGCCTTTTCCTCGGATATGTGCCCTGACTCCCTGGTCTAATACTTCAATAATTTTCGCCTGCATATCCCGGTACAGGGTATAATCCAGTGTATTTAATTCTACCGTCTTATCAAAGATTTCTTCAAAGTTGCTGCCAATCTGCGGGAGCGGATAAGCAATAATCGTAAAGCTTCTTTCCTCTCCCTTAATATACTGATTGGTAATCTGCCCAGCCTGTGACGCATAATAGACATTTAATTCATTCTGCTTGTCGCTGTAATGGCAGGCAGTTTTTTTATTTTCCGGTTCAAATAACGGTTCTCCGAACACCTCGATTACAGCCGGACCTGCGTAGCCTGCTGCAAGTTCTTTCTTATCTTCATATACAGTCCGGAGTGTCTCCAATCGGCGTTCCACAAAGGCTTTATCTAAATATACTGCTTTATCTGCTTTATGGTCATAATCAAACTGACGGTTCACAGAAGTCGCATAGCAGCCCCGCTTGGAGTTACCGCGGTTACGGAAGGAAGAAAACGCATCCCGGTAAATCGTCGGTTTTAATCCCATCTTCTCAAAATTAGCAATTGCTGCCCTCACCATACGTTCCATTCCGATGGCATATTCCACATTTACGGTAGATTTTATGGATAAGTCTTTTCCGGTGGTAATAAAGCCAATCCGGTAGCCTTCCGTATAAGTATCCGCCATTGCCTGAATCTTCTCCTGCGGAAGCTGGTTCATATACTCTGCCATACGGATTTCATTTTCTCCGATTGGCTCTCCATAATAATAAAGGTATTTTAAATCCTGTAAATCAGAATCCATTACTATCCGGGTAAAGAAATCCCGGCTGGCATCTACCATTTCACAGACACTGCGCTCGGTAAACAATTCACTGTAATCGTGGAAGAACCAGTAAATTGCCTGCTGCACTTCTTTCGGGGTTGTTCCCTCTTCGTCATTAAAACAGGTATAAACCTGGATAAACAATTCACAGAAGCAGGTATAGGCTTCCACATCGCCCTCATAAGCATAAGGAATCAGGCTCCGAAGCTCTGCATAGAGCATGCTAAGGAGTGTGCCGTATTCCTCGCCCAGGGTTATACAGGCATAATCCGGGTTGGCATAGCTTTCTTTATAATGTTCCGGCAAAATGTCCTCATACAATGCTTCATTTATCTTCTGTAATGTTTCCCTGCTCTGGCTGCAGAAGCTGTCATTTAATACCTGCCGCAATACTTCTTCCGTTTTTACAATAAATGCTGCCGTTCCTTTAAAATAAGCACGGAACGGCTCACAAACCTCCGGTTCTGCCGCAAGTTCATGTATCCGTTCCGTTACCAAATCCAGTCGCTCTGTAATTGCTTCTCTTTCTTCTGCGTTTAAATTCTGATATTCCATACTTTCTATCCTTTATATTTCTAATTTTTCCTACAACAGAATACCGCCTGCATAGACAGCAATCCAGATAAGCAGTGAAAAAATTGACAAAAATGTAGCAGCATACGGAATGCTGCGAAATGAATTTTCCTCCTTCAGGCTTATGATTGCAAGAATCACTGCGGCTAATGCTGCAAAAAAGGCTAGGATTCCATAGCAGGCTATGTATATGCTTAAATTACCGGCACTTCTGAATGCAAGAACTACCATCACCACAAAACTGACCAGTGACAGTAGTGCCAGAACAAGTGCTGTAATTCCTCTTTTTGAAAGTGTCTTTTCTGTAAATTTATATTTTCTGTATCCTCTTCGTCTTTTTCTCATGTTCTTTCTCCCGATACATTTTGTACCGAAGTCTATTCTTTCTGCTCAAATTTGTGACACCGGATATGATTTGCCAGCAAAAATCCAACATATCCAATCGCCCCACCAATGGTATTTAAAATCAGATCATCTACATCAAAGCTTCCTACCTTGGATACAAGCTGTACCAGTTCCACCAGCAGACTGAAGTCAAAACTCAAAAGCACTACCCGGTAGAACTTTCTCTGGTTATGTGCCAGTAATGGTAGAAGCATTCCATAAGGAATAAAAGCGACAATATTTCCCAGAAGGTTAAAGCAGACTGCTTTCGTGCCCAATGCCTTCCGGTAAATAATAAACCGCTTGATTTCTTTTAAGGGCATAAGATTATAATGGTAGCTTCTTTCGGAATAGGTTCTTCCCAGCATTTCTGAGAAGAACAGGAAATAGCAAAGCAGACCCAGATATATTACGAATAAAATCCATGCTCCGATACGAAGCAGTTTTCTCGTCTTCTGACTCAATTCCTTTTCCCCATTTCATTTTTGCTGTTTATTTTGCCCCATACTGCTCATAATATTTATCAATTGCTTCTTTCATCTTATCATCAATGATAAGCCTGCCCTGGCAAGGACGGTTGTATAAACACTCTACCACATCTGCCATGCTGACAATTGCATTTGCAGGGAAACCATATTTCTCCCGAATCTCATCCAATGCGCATTTGTCTGTCTCAAGGCCTTTTTCCATACGGTTTAAGGATACCATCAGTCCAAGGATAGTTACGTCTCCCTGTGCCTGAATGATTGGGAATGTCTCCTGAATGGATTTTCCGGATGTCGTTACATCCTCAATAATAACAACACGGTCACCATCTTTGATTTTGCTTCCAAGCAAAATTCCGGTATCGCCATGGTCTTTTACTTCTTTACGGTTAGAACAGTAACGAATCTCTTTGCCATAAAGACGGCTGAATGCGATCGTTGTTGCAACAGAGAGCGGAATTCCCTTATATGCCGGTCCAAACAGCACATCAAAATCGGTACCATAGTGGTCGTGAATTGCTTTTGCATAATATTCTCCAAGGCGGGATAACTGTGAACCGGTTACATATGCACCTGCATTCATAAAGAATGGAGACTTTCTTCCACTCTTTAATGTGAAGTCACCAAATTTCAAAACCTCACTCTCCACCATAAATTCGATAAACTCTTTTTTATATGCTTCCATTTTATTAAAACCTCCTGATTTTAAGCCATTCTTCGGCATTTTGTATTTTAAATTTTGCTTTACTGTGCCACAACTGTACCATTTAACGATTTACCCATATATATCAATCCTTTCTGATTTGTTCAGCAAACCAAAAAGTTAAGCATAGATATACTTTCTTAGCATACCACCAAATTCACTTTTTTTCAACTGACAAATCATCATATTCATTGTTCATATTCATTGTTTCCAAATCTATTCTCATATGACAGTTCTGGTTTCAAGTCAACTTTCCATTCCATTAAATCTTATGGTTGACATTGTAAGAGCTGACATATATATCTTCTTCCACCTCTCCCTTCTTTTGAGGTCACAAACTGTGACCTCAAACAGTATCATCGTGTTCCTTCTTGTTTTGCTTCCCACTCTTCCACCGTTCGAAGTGGTATCTGAAAATTGTTTTTCTTCCTTTACAACAAATATGGAGCAGATTTCTCTGCCCCATACGCACACCTTATAATCAGGCAAGAACTGCTTCCTGCTTTACGATTTCTTTCACTTCATCCAAAGACAAGCCGGAATAACGTGCCATTTTCTCAACGGATGTTTCGCCATCACGAATCATACGAACAACGAACTCACGTGTTACTTCTTCACGCTCCTGATTTCTCATTTCTTCAATTGCTTTGCACATACTCTCAACTCCTTTCGCATCTTCCTTGAAGTATCTGACTCTGTCTGCCAGTTTTCCATAAAACATATCATCCGCATCGGTACAGGAAAAATCATGCATCAGCTTCCCGATATCCGAATCCCCTCGATATGCTCCATTCACATACAGGATGTGGGAACCATCATCAAAAAATTCATCGGTTTCCAGAATTTTTCTCTCTACTCTGTATATCGGCTCTCCTTTTCCTATCACATCATGCTCCGTAATAAATATCACATATGTTTCCGGAAGAAAATTGACATCTTCCTGTGGTGCAAGTGCATTGGCATCCAACATACTGCTGTTGTGTCTTGCACGCTTTCGTCCTGCTCCCTTATCCGCTCGCTGCACCTCTATATCGTATTCCTTATTCTCAGAATCCGTAGCCTTTACATCCAGCCTAACGGAACGCCCCTGCAAATTCTGGATGACATATTCCGTTTTAGAATGAAGAACCTTAAGGTCCTCTTTATTCATTATAATACGCAGAACAAGCTCCGCACATTCATCATGATCTTCAAAGCATTTCTTCAAAAAATCGTCATCAAACAGGCGAAATTCTCTTATTCTCTGCATATCCTGCTCGTGTTTTTGTTGCTTTGTCAGCATTCTTATCACCTCCAAATCTCTTCGGTGTTCTTCCTGTATTTCTGACCTCTGGTTATAGTATACACGAAAAAACACCTCCTGCCTACTAATTAATTTGTGAAATTTTAATAACCTCTTTCACAATCATATCTCTTTAAAATTCCATACAATCTCCACCCTGTTATCTGTGTGTTCTGTTGTATTTCACACGATAATCATATTCCTCCGTAAAATCATCATAGGCGGACATCTTGTAACGCATACTCCGCTCAGCTCGTATGTCCTGCCGACCGTGCCCTCGCCACCGATCAAGGTAAGGGTATTTCCATCAACGGTAAATTCATATTCGGAATCCCGCACCGACTCGTTGGCGTAATCGATCATGAGCTTGTTGCCGTCGATGGTATAGGCGAAATCGTAGGATATGGAGGGCAGCTCCAGTGCGGCGATCGCACCGCAAAGCACCATACGGCGCTGCGTCTGTTTTTTCTTCCTTTTTCTGATTCTCTCTACCGTTTGATCTGACTTGTTCGTGAATCGTCCCGGCGGTTGCTGCCTGATGGGGCGGTTCGATTGATAATCCTGCATCATGTGGTTCTTCTCCAGTCCAAGCGAAAGGGCGATGACGGCAATGTCCGTCACCGCCCTTTGCTCAAAGGTTCGCAGCTGATTTATTCAGCGTTTTCTTTCTTCTTTTTGCTGTAAACGTTGATGCCGATTACTGCGCCGCCGCTGATAAACAGCAGTGCGATCCAGAGGATCATATTGCTGTTGTCACCGGTTTTCGGGCTTTCTGCGCCGGTGTCCGGGTTGGTTTGCGTAGGATCGGTCGGTTTTGTTGTGGAGCCGGCAGCCGGAATCTCAACTGCCGCCTTCTTGTAGCCGCAAACCTTGCACTCCTCATGCCTGGAGCCCTTTAGGGTTGCGGTCGCTTCCTTATCTACCACCCACTTGAAGCTATGTACTGCAACATCGTCCTTGTCACCGCAGGAGCACTCATGCCAGTGGTTGTCGGCGTCGTACTTCCACTCGCTGCCGTAGCTGTGAGTATGCTCACCGCCGCCTGTGCCACTATTGCGCAGAATCGTCAGCGTGTAGGTTTTAGCACCGATTTCCACGACAATGTCGGTTGTGCCGCTGTCGGGGATGGCAACGGTTGCGCTGCCGCCGGTGGACAGAGCCTGTCCGTTGATGCTCACGGGCTCGCCGTTTCCAGACACCGCTGTGACTAGCGTAGATGTTGCTCCGCTATCATTTTGCAGCGTATAGGTATAGTTCGTTCCGTTGGCGGTAAAATCGCCGATCCCCACTGCCAGACCTTCAAAGGTCAGAAGGTCATTACCGGGCACTGCGACTCGCACCACTACGCGGGTGCCAAGCTGGGAGAAGGTGACGGTTTCCGTCCGGAAGGTTTCCCCGGAGATGGCACCGCCAATACTGGTCTTTTTCGTTTCCAGAACGGTCCCGGCAGCATCCAGCAGCGTGGCCACCAGCGTTGCGCTAGTCTGAGACTGCAGGGAGTTGTTGCGCAGGGTAATGGCGGCGGTGCTGTGACCGTTGCCGTCGTTCCCCTGTGTCACATCCAT
>ENA-ORTQ01000445-ORTQ01000445.1-human-gut-metagenome-genome-assembly--contig:-NODE-445-length-52762-cov-7.791432_pt1 | contig 52762 bp, 56 predicted proteins | sample MGYA00241912_ERZ509188 | MGnify/ENA primary metagenome ERZ509188 (study PRJEB26280, sample SAMEA2338849) | human gut metagenome | biome: human gut; feature: human-associated habitat; material: faeces...
TAATCCGAACCCATCTCCTATCGGAAACAAGTTCGGATTATTTTTGTTTGGTCCGCCTTATGTTTCCCCAGTCGAACCTTTCCGTCACCGTCTTTCCTTCTTATTTTTTCCTCACACGTCCCCTTCCCCTTTAAGCCTCTCTCTCCAGCGCATTGTACAGCATCACCAAAAACTGCACCGCGGACGGTGTGCCGGTCAGTGGGTAGCCTGCCAGCTGTTGCACATGTTCCGGGCTTGTGTTCCATGCGATCTGTGCGGCTCGACGAATCGTGCTCTGAATGGCTGTCCAGTAGCAGTGATATTGTTCTGACAGTGGCTCATATACTTCCTTCTGTACAGCCTCCAGCCTGTCCTCCTGCTCATAGATCCGGGCCAGCGCATCCCGCAGAATGCGATAAGCTCTCATATTACGGGTGATTCCCAGCGGGCGCAAGATGTCAGCCACCCGGAGTGCAAAGTCTGTCGTTTCGGTCGTAGTCATTTTTTACACATCCTTCCACGCCCACTTTAGCCGAAAAATGTCGGGATGTGTCAATTGCGCCCTAATGTGTCGGAATAGGTCGCTTGCAAACAAAAACAGCCCCGGGAACCAGATGGTTCCCGGGGCTGTTGCTCTATGTAGGCGTACACCCTGCCGCCGCAGCGGCTAAGTTATGCATAGTTGCTTACAAAATGGAAGCACCTGCTGAGCTTAGTGCACGCCCTTCTTCAGCTGCTCCAGATAGCTGTCCGCCGCCAGCGCCTCTTTGGTAAAGGAGTTGTTCTCCCACCATGCCCAGATGGCCGCCGCCGAGGTCAGGCCCGCCGTCACCCACTGCTCCAGCTGTGCGCTGTCAATGGGCAGCAGCGGCTTGCCGCAGGCGCTGAGGATCTGGTTTGCCAGGGCCAGGCCCAGCACGGCGGTGCGTGCCACGGTGCCGGCGGAAATGTTGTTGTTCTTCGTGATGTGTGCGTTCATGTTCAGGTTCCTTTCTGCTCTTCCGAGCGCTGCTTTAAAATGTCCACGGCCTTTGTCAGCGCCGCCGGGATCGGCAGGCCCATCAATCCGGCATTCTCAACGATGGAAATGGTCTCGTTGCAGATAAAGCCGATGACCACGGCGTCCCGCACAAAGCTGGTTGCCATCACGGCGTCCAGCCGGCAGGCCACCAGCACGATCAGCAGGGTCTCTCCCTTGCGGATCAGTCCCTTCCAGCCCGCACGGCTCTCCAGCGCGCCGGTCCGGCTCTTGGGGCTGGCGTGGAATACGCCCGCCACGATCAGGCCGGTCACGTAGTCCACGGCCATGAAGATGATCAGCGTCTGCAGCGCCGCATCCCAGCCGCCGTACAGGCTGGCAATGGCGGCCCCCAGCGCCCCCACGGCCATGCAAAAAGTATCTTTCATGGTGCTTCCTCCTTTCGTCTCATTTTCGTTTTAATCGTCTCAAAGCGGTGTGCCGTGAGACGATCAGCCCACCCACCGGCTCTTGTTGGGCCGGGTGTCCACGTGCACCCAGCCCTTGGTGCGGCCTGCCTTGACCGGGTAGCGGCCAACGCCGCCCCAGCCGGGCAGCAGGCTTTCAGCGTAGGCGGCCACGTCCTCGACGCTGACGCCCCGCACCTGGATGTCAGCCGCCCGGCCCAGCAGGTGCTGGCTGGATTTTGCACCACCCACAGCGGTGTTGTGGGTGGCCGTGCGGTAGCCGCTGGTGATGACCACCGCCTTGCCAAAGTGCTCCCGGATGGCCTGCAGCAGCACCGTGAGGGCCTCGTCCACCATGATGGTGTCGGAGCCGTCCCGGCACCGGAACTCTCGCACCTTAAAGGCCGGGGACAGCTGCCTGGCCCCGTCCTTGGCAAGGCTATACTGTTTGATTGCCATTTTGTCACGTCCTTTCTGTTTCGTCAGGTTCTTCTGTTTCTTCGCCCTGCTCGGATACTGCGGAGATGCCGTTTGCGGCCAGCAGGGCTTCCACGGTGCTGCGCAGACGGGCGGGCACCTCGTCCAGCGTCTTGATACCCTTGCGGATCAGGGCTGCATAAATTTTCGCCATCAATTTTCCTCCTTTTCTTCGTACAGCTCGCACATGGCCACCTGAAGATCGGTGACACTGCTCTCCACGGCGGTCACCTGCGTCAGCAGGTCCGCGAGGGTGGGGTAGTGGTAGCCGGTGAGCCAGATCTCTACGGTGTAGCCGCCGGTCGAAAATTCTGTTGCAAAGTGCAGGGTCCCGTCTGTCCGGAAAGTCGTGTTGGATGCGAAAATTCCCGTGCCATTGCCGAAGTCATGATTGACCGTGCCGCCTTTTGCGATGTCTACTTCTTCGCCGTATGGGCTGCTGGGGCCGTTGTAGCGTGTCTTGACGTGCACGTAGTCCAGGCCGTCTGGCATTTTGATATCGTAGGTCTTCCACCTTTTTCCGGTTTCTTCGTAGTGGTTCCACACCAGCCGGGGCTCCGACTTTACCGCCACGGCGGCAGCGATCTTGTCATTGAGCGTTTTGGCGCTGAGGGTGCCGTCCGGGGCGATGTCCAGGTAGTCCCCTACCTTTACGCCGCCCAGGGCGTCCGCTGTGGCGGCAGGCAGCACGTACTCCTGGGCCAGCATCACGGTCTCGGTGCTGCCGTCGCCCTTGGTCACGGTCATTGTGTTGCCCTGCACGGTCAGCGCCTTGAGGTACACGCCGCTCCCCGCTTCCACCGCGCCCACGTCCTCCGCCGTCAGCGGGGTCTCCTTCCCGGTGCCGCCGTGTTCCGTACCCAGCACCCCGGTCATGGCCGGCAGGCTGGTGGTGTCCTGGGTGGTAAAGCTCTTTTCGCTGCCGTCGGCCATCGTCACGGTCAGGGTGCGGCCCTCCAGCCGGATGCTCTGCACCACCGCCGCACCGCTGGCCGGCATGGCTCCCACATCCTCAGCCGTCAGGTGCACCGCGCCGCCCTTGCCGTTGACGCTCACCACCTTCCCGGTCTCCGGGGCCGCTGCCTCTGCCCGGGCCGCCGCAGCCTCTGCCCTCACTGCCGAATTTTCAGAGTTTTCAGCCCCTGCCGTTGCCGTCCGGGCCGCCGTCTCTGCCTGGTCCTTGGCATTCACCGCCCGGGTTGCTGCGGTGGCCGCTGTCTCGGCGTTGGTCTTTGCGCTGGCTGCGGCCTGCTGCGCCGTGTTGGAGTATTCCAGCACCCGGGCCACAAAGGTCTCGTACTGGGTGGGGCTGATTTCCACGTCTCCGTCGGTGTTCAGAGTGCTGTAGCACTCGTACTTGGTGGGCTTTGTCAGGGCCCGGTAACCGTCCGCACCCAGGGCCAGCAGCATCCACTGGCCGCCGGGGCTGGCCGTCAGGGTCTTGTCCACCGCCACGCTGTCTTCGTCGTCCAGCAGCACCGGTGCGGGCAGGGTGCCGTCCAGCCACTGCACATGCAGCGTCACGCTCAGGCCCTGCCATTCTGCCGGCAGCTCAAATTCCAGCTTTTCCACCCCGGCGCTGCTCTGGCCGCCCACCTTCAGCACCCGCACGTCCGGGGCAAACTCCGCCCCGGCAAAACTGCGCTTCAAGATCTTCACACGCATTCGCGTCTCCTCCTTTCGCCCTTCCAGTCTACCGCACTCCGCTGCACAAAAAACCTGCGGACTTTCGCACGCAAAACAAGGATTGCAAAAAGAGATTTTCCTATTTTATGTGCGCATCATGTTGACATCATGCGCATATCATGTTATTCTAAGCATAGAATAGTTCTGAAGGAGGTTTTCGTTATGGCTAAAGTAAGCACCAACATCAGTCTGGATGCAGATCTCAAGCGTTCCAGTCAGGAGCTTTTTTCCGATCTTGGCATGGATCTCTCCACCGCAGTCACCATCTTTCTGAAGCAGGCAGTCCGCGTTCAGGGCCTGCCGTTCCCTGTCTCGCGGGAAATTCCCAATGCGGAGACCGCAGCTGCCTTGAACGAATACTCCGCCATGAAGACACACCCCGAAAATTACCCCCGTTACGCATCCTTTCACGATGCTATGAACGAGGTATTGTCCAATGCTTGAGGTCGTTCTTTCCAATCGCTTCAAAAAGGATCTCAAACTCGCCGCCAAGCGTGGCTGCGATCTCAGCCTGCTGGAATCCATCGTGGACCAGCTGGCCGCACAGCAGCCCCTGCCAGAAAAGAACCGCGATCACGATCTCACCGGTGATTACATCGGCTTTCGTGAATGTCACATCCGTCCCGATTGGCTTCTGATCTATCGCGTGGACGGTGAGCAGCTCATGCTCTTCCTGTTCCGCACAGGTACGCACTCTGACCTGTTTGACTGATGCAAAGCAAGCACCCCGGCAGCCATTTCCGGCCGCCGGGGTGCTCTTGTTTACTTCAGCAGATCATACCGGTCAAACTCGTTTTCCTTCTGTGCCTCCTTCTCTGCGTTCTTCTCCGCCTGTTTCACCCAGTCGTCCAGATTCTTCTGCTCGTACAGGGCGTTCCCGTCTTTGTCGGTCAAGGCCAGCAGCATCTCCGCCAGCTGCTCCCGGTCGTACTCGCTGCCATCCACATAGTCCGCCTTAGCCGCCTTCGTGATCTCATTTTTCACGCTGGACGGCTTCTTGCCCGCCTTCACCAGCCGGTCGTACTCGTCCTGCACGCTCTGGCCGCTGCCGCTGCCCACGGCATCCCGCAGGCCCGCATAGATGCTGCTGGCCTTGTCGTATCCCTTCTCGGCCTTCAGCAGCTCGTTGCTCTTTGCATCCACCGCTTTCACCACGCAGTCGTGGGCGTCGCTCTGTTCCCCGCCAAAGGCCTGCTGCATCTCGCTCGTCATCTGGTCCACCAGCTGCTTGCGCTTTTCCCAGCGGTCGGCGTTGGTCTCCTGCGCCGCCTCGGTCACCCGGGGCTCGTACTGCTGCAGCCGCTGTTTCATCTGCTCGTACATCTTGTTTTCCTGGATGGTCCCGGCCTCCACCATGCCGTTCAGCTTTTCAATCGCGGCTTTCGCCTCCACCGTGTCCCCGTTCAGGTAGGCGTTGTACAGCCGGTCATACTGGCCGGTGGCGCTGGCGGGCAGGCTGTCAAAGTTTCCGCCCTCCTTGTTCCAGTTGGCAAGGGTGTCCATCCAGCCGGTCACCGCCTGCACCTGCTTTTTCAGGTTGGCGTAAGGGATGCCCCGTGCCGCCGCAAACTGGCCCAGCATGTCTACAATGGCCTCCTTCATCTGGGCGTTGTAGGCGTCCAGCTGCTTCTCGGTCATCTCGCTGGTGTCCTTGGCTTCCAGCTGGTATACCTTGCCCATCTTCCGCACCACGTCGTTCAGCACTTCAATGCCGTTCATGCTGATGGTGGAGCGGGTGCTGGTAAAGCCGGACGTCACCAGGTCCACGGCGGTCATGGCCTCGCTCACGCCGGTCCAGTTGCTGCCAAAGCTCTTCACAAACTGCCGCACAAAGTCCCATGCCACGCTCCACGGGGTCATGTCGCCGTTGTCGTCCTGCAGGTCCTGCCACCGGTGCAGCCCAAATTTCACGCCCACGCCCAGGGCGGCGATCACGGCCGTCTGCACCACCTGGCTGCTCACGGCGCGCCACACCCGCTGCCCTGCCTGGTCTTTTGCGTTCTGCGCTTCTTCCAGCGCCGCCTTGCTTTCGGCGCCGGGCCGTTCTTTGTACGCGGCCTTCCGGGCCTTCACCCATTCGCCCTGCGCCGCATAGTCCTCAAAGGCCGACGTCAGGATCTGCGCGTTCTGCTGCCGCTGGGTGCTGAACATCATCAGCGTCTTGGTCATCTCGTTGCCGGACCGCTGGAACCCCGTGCGCTGCATGGTGGTGTAGTTGGGCTGGGTGTGCTCCACCACCTGCTCAAACTTCTCGTTCACCGCCGCCCAGTATTCCGGGCTGTTCACCACCTCGGCCCCGGCCGCAAATTCCTCCGGGTGGGCTTTCACATAGCTCTCGCTGCCCTGCCAGCACGCCGCCACCGTGATCTCGTCCATCTTGCCAATGCCCGCCGTCCACAGGCTCAGCACCTTGTCGGCCGCTTTCGTCACCCCGCGCACGGCCTTGTTGTCGCTGTTCCGGGCCGCGTCGTGGGTACGGCCCACAAAGCCCTTCTGCGCGTTGGCACTTGCCATCTCGCCCACGCTGGTGCCCCGCAGGCGGTAGGCCAGCAGCTCGTCCCCGTGCTCGGCCATCCGCTGTTCAATTTTCGTCAGGCTGCTGTCCATGTCAGAGCCCAAAAAGCGCCCCACATTGCGCAGGTCGAATAGATTTTTGTTAAACTGTACAAATGCGCTTCCCGTGGCGCCCCAGCCCAGCTCTGCCGCTGCCGTGGGTAAGGACGCTGCCTGCAGCAGCGTCACGTTCACGTTGGCGTTCAGCGCCGCGGCCGCCGCATAGCTGCGCAGCTTCGCAAACACGCCGTCACCCACGGCCCGGCTGTCCTTCACCTCACACAGGTCGGCCAGAGCGTTGTTCATGTAGGTGCGGGCCGGGGTCCCCCAGGTCTCTTCCAACGTATTGAACAGGGTCTTGCCGCCCTGCATGCTGTTCAGCACCTTTTCCGCATTCCGCAGCGGCACCGCCATGCCCGCATACTGGGCCGTGTTCTCAATGCTGGTCTCGGCCTGCTGCACCAGGCCCACCAGCAAAACCGGCTTGGAGCTGTTCACCCGGTGGTTCAGCCACCCCGGGTTCGCCGCGCTGTTGTCGTACCGGATGCCCTTGTTCTGTTCCGGGTTCGCGTCACTGTCCACGTTGATGTGGATGTAGTTCTCCGTGGTGGCCTTCTTCACGCCGCTCAAAAGCATGCTGGTCTCGTTGATGTACCCGGTCATCTTGGCGTTCAGGGTCTTCCAGGCCGCCATCCACGCCCGGTCGTAGTCGGTCAGGTGCTTGTCCACCTCTTCCAGCAGGGTGCGGCGCTCGGCGTCCTCGTTCTGGCTCAGGGCAGCCGCGTCCAGCTTGCTGCCCTCGCTGTCGGTCACGGCCAGCTGGCCCACCCGCACCGTGGCCTTGTCCAGCTTTGCCAGCTCCGTGTCGCCGGAGAGCTTTGCCTCCATGTTTTCCAGCGTCAGGCCGCCGTGCAGGATGTGGTGCACGCCCTGCTTGTTCTGCAGCTGCAGCGCCAGCTCCGCCAGCTGGTTGTGGGTGATCTTCCGCGCCTTGCCGCTGTCGTCTTTCAGACCGATGTCCACAAGGTCATGGGTAAAGTGGTAAAGTTCCTTCTCGTGCTTCGGCCCCGTCAGCTCGTCAAACACCCTCGTGCCCTCGATCAGGATCTTTGTTTTCTTTCGCTGGCCGTCGTTCAGCATTTTGCCCAGGTTCTCCATGTAGCCGCCGTGGGTGTACCCGCCCAGCCGCTCAAACATCCGTTCAATGTTCATGGTGTTCATCTTATAGCTGTTCAGTGCCCGGCTCATCCTGCCAAGGGCGCCCGGCTTTTTGCTCACGCCTTTGGCGTCGGTCAGCTCGCTTTTCACCCCCTCGGCGAATTCGTCGATCATCACGTCCTCGGCCGCGCCCACCACCACGTTGTCGGTCTTGATGATGTGCAGCGTCTGGTCAATGATGTCCCGCAGCCCTCGCAGTTCGGTGGAGCTCAAGGTGGCCATGCCGCCGTTTTTCAGCGCTGCCAGTCGGTCGTTCAGTCCGTCCACATACGCCGTCCAGCTCGGGCTTTCATCCTCCCGGGTGTACTGCTTTGCGTTCTCGATCTTCGCCCGCAGCACTTCGATCTCCCGTTCCCGGTTGTCGTTCACGTCCAGCAGCCACTCGTCAATGGCGTCCTGCAGGCCGCTGTTCTCCCATTCCAGCTGTGCCCGGTCGCTGTTCTCCATCTCCCGCTTGATGCCGTCCCGCAGCCCGTGCACCGCTTTTTCCATGGCTGCCTTGCTGTCCTGCATGGGCGCGTAGGTCCAGCCCTCTTCGCCCCGGTGCGACCACTGGGCAAGCCGCTGGGCCGTCTCCCGGTTTCCAATGGCCTCGTTCGCCAGCTGCAAAACCGGCTGCACCTTGTCCAAAAGGTACTCCGGCACATACTTTTTCTCGTTCGGGTGCTCGAACATCTTGGTCAGCTCACTCGTCGCCTTGCGGATGGCCCGCCGGGTGTTGTCCTTGTCCCGGCTGTCCCGCATCTGGGCCAGCCGCTCGGCGTTCTTCGCCTGTGCAATGGCAATTTTCTCCCGGGTCTTTCCGCGTTCTGCCTCCCGCAGTACAGCCGCCTGCTGTTCCAGCTTCCGCTCCTTCGCGCCAAGCTTTGCCTCTGCCCTTGCGGCCGCTTCCTTGTAGTCCTGCTGGGCCTTGGTCATCCGGTCCGCATAGGGTTGCCGCATCTTCTGCCGGTCGCTGGCCCGCTGTTTGGCCGCGTTCAGGTTGGCCTCGGCCTGCAGCGCCAGGCTGTGCCGCTTTGCCTGTTCGTTCATCTGCTCGGTCCGCGCCTTGAACTCCGCCCGCAGTTTCGCGTTCCGGCTGTTGGCCACGCCCGGCAGGCCCAGGTATTCGTTCCACAGATCCATGGCCAGTTCCTGCTTGGCCGCGTCCCATTCGCTGTCATAGGCGCTCTCCATCGTGGGCTTGATCGCATCGTGTGCCGCCGCCATGGCTTCCAGCGCGTCGGCGGCGCTGCTGGGCGTTTCGGTGGGGAACAATCCCCCGCCAATGCCCTGCAGCTCGGTAAAGTCGGCGTCCCACCGGCTCACCTCGCCCTTTTTCGTCAGCGTCAGGCTCACGCCGTGCTTTGCCAGCTCCTTCCGGGCCTCGGCCCAGCTGCCGTACTTGTACAGCACCTCGTTGTAGTCCTTGCTGCCTTTTTCCAGGCTCATGCTCATCTTGTGCAGGTCGGGGTAGGCCTTCCACAGCTCGTCGTTTTTCTTGGCGCTGCCTTCCATCACCTGCTGGGCCATGTCCAGCACAAAGCCGTGGGCCTGGGCCCAGTCCACGCTGCCGCCGCTCAGGTAGTTCCGCAGTGCGGCAAGGCGGCTGGTCAGGGTCTTCACGTCCGCCCGGCTGTCGCTGGTCTTCACCATCTTCCGGGCAATGCGTTCCAGGCTTTCGTCCGACACCTGTGCCGCATCCGCCTGCGCCATCACCTTGGCCAGAGTCTCGGTCTCAGCGCCGCCGTCCCCCACGCTCTGGCGCCTGGCTGCTTCCACGTCCTCGCTGTCCACGTCCAGCTGGTAGCGGTTTTCTCCTTCCTGCGTCATAAACTGTGCAAGTTTTGCGTTGCGGGAATTTGCATCCATCATCTTGACAGACTCTCCGAAGTATGTTAAAGTACCTCTGGAACCGTACATGGTTGGGGGGACCGGCAATTGGAGCCCAGTACTGCCCAGCCATGCTGCGGTTCTTTTTTTATTCGGGTCAATGTACAGGATTTGGTCACTGTTCAACGCATTCTGCACATTGTTCTTTCCATAAGCGCTGGTAAGAACAATATTATCCATCACTAATCCATTCTTACGGGTCGGCAGCAGTTCCAACGAAACACTCACCGGCTGGTTCAGTGCATCCTTCACTTCACCGAACATATAGATTCGGCTTCTATAATTTTTTCCCTGATTTGCGCCGGTCTCCTCATTCGAGTGCAGCACCACCACCGGGTTTTCCAATACCTGTGGCACCTGCTTGATGATGTCCGGTGTCATGATGGATTTTTCTTTTCCGGCCTTATATCTTACCTCACTGTGTTTTTTCAGAATTTCTTTGATTTTACCAGCATTCCACAAAATCGTCTGATCTTTCACACCAATGCTTTTCAGCACATCCGATGTCTTGCCGACCGTGATCATATAATCGTCCGTCTTTTTGTTCAGACTTTCGATCTCGTCCTCAAACCGTTCGTCAATGGAATACCGCACATCTTCCGCCGCTGCCGCGTCTGCCGCAGCGGCTTTTTCCATGCCGCCGTTTGCTTCCAGCGCCGCGCGGTAGTTGGCCCCGGCGTCCGCCTGGTGGTTGAAGTAGATCTGCCGCAGGTCCTTCAGCTGGGTCTCGGTCAGGGTCTGTGCCGCCTTGGCCGCGGCATTGTCCGGTTCCGCCCCCAGCAGGGTCTTGATGTCGGTCAGCACCTTCTGCAAAAGCGTCTCGATCTTCTGCATCACCCGGTTGCTCCGCTTCTGGACCTGGGCGTTCATCCTGGCTTCCGCCGCCTGCTGGCGCACATAATTCCGGAAGTCCTCTTCCGTTCCAAAAATGCTGCGCATGGCGTCCGCCGTGATCTCTTCCATGGCCTGGTTGTAGGTCAGCTGCTGGCCCGCCCGCTCGTACCGGTCCAGATAGCTCTGCACCAGCTCCTGCACGCTGTCCATGCCGTTCTGCTGCACAAGGTAGTGCTCAAAGGTGTCGATCAGCTCCTGCCCGCCGGCGTTGTCCCAGCGGTTCAGCTCGTGCAGCGTCTCGTGCATCACAGTGGCGGCGTCGGCTTCACTCGAGTAAAACACCTTGCCCGCCGCGCTCTGGATCAGGCCCTTGGCGTTGTTTGCAAGGCCCTGCACCACCCGCTGCGCCGCCACGCCGCTGGCCTTGGCGCTCAACTCGATCAGGGCGTCGTCCGCCCGGGTGCCCTTGCTCATGCTGCCGTCTGCCTTGTAGTAAGTGCCGGCATCCTCCCGCAGTGCCGCCTTGCCGGGGCGCTTGCCCAGCTCTGCGGCCCGGGTCTCCTGGTAGCGTTCCGCTTCTCCTTTGCCCTGTAAGTAGGCCAGGTTCAGCGCCGTCCGGCCTGCATCCCCCAGCGCCAGCACCTGCTGCACCCGTCCGCTCAGGGCGCTGCCCTTGCCGGTCATCTGCAGCGCCTCGGCAAAGCTGGCTCCTTCCCCGTTCACACCCAGCCGGTACAGGCTGGCCGCGGCCGGGGCGTAGATCTCCGCCCCAATGCCTGCCGGCATGTTGTTCACCACGGTCTGCACCGCCTGGGTGCTCATCCGGTAGTGCTGCGCCAGCTCCTGCGCCGTCTGCACCTGCTCGCCCCGCGTCCAGCTGTCCGTTTCCAGCGCCGCCGGGTCTGCCCGCAGTTCCACGTCCGCGTACTCCGCCGGGCTCTGCTGCTGCGCCGGCGCTTCCTGCTGCGCAGCGGCCCGGCTTTCCGCCTGCGCCTGCTGGTGCAGCTGTTCCGGGTCAAACAGCATCGTTCTGGGGTTTTCCGGGTCTACCGTCCGCACCGCTTCCGTGCCGTCCGCAAAGCGCACCGTCATGGTGTCGTTGCTCATGCTCACGCTGTAGCCCTGCCCGCTTTCCACGGTTTTCCCGGCCTTTTCCACGGCACCCTGGCCCGGATCAGCGGCAGGGTTCTTCACTTGCGCTGCCTTGTTCCCGACATTTGTGCCAGGAGCCTCCGCCTCCTGCTGCATGGCCTGCTCGGCAGTCTGCTGCTGGGCAAGCGTGCGCAGGGCTTTCCGGGTCTCGCTGGCCGTGGCAGGCAGCTCCATGCCGTACTCCTCCGCAAAGGCCGCCCGGTTTGCTTCGTTGGCCGCGTTCGGGGTGAACAGGTTGATGGTCTTGCCCGTCAGGGCATCCGCCTCCATGGCGGCCGCCAGCTGCTGCACCGCCGGGTTCTCGCTGCGCACCGCTGGGGCTGCATCCTTCTGGGCAGTTGTTTCCGCAGCGTCGGCATTGTCCGTCTGCTGCACGGCGGCGGCCTGGTCTGCCTGCTGCCGTGCAGCTTCTCCCGGCTCCATGGCCCGCTCTTCCAGTGCCCGCTGCGCCGCCGCGGCATCCGCCGCCCGGCTCTCGGTGTCCACCTGCACCGGGGCAGCCGTTTCCATCCCGGCCCGGGCATCCAGCGTCCGGCTCATGGCGCCCAGCCCCGTGCCCACGGCACCGCCCAGCGCACCGGAGGCACCACCCGTCAGGCCGCTCTGCAGCGCCTGCAAAAAGGTGTCGCTCTGCAGCAGCTCGTCGGCGGCCTGCTGGTCGCCGCCCAGCGTGGCATCAATGATCTTGTCCGCATAGGTTTCCACAAAGGCCTGCACCGCATTGTCCACGCCGCCGGAGATCGTGTTGGCGGCCAGCTGGCTGTTGCCCAGCCCGCTCACCAGCTTCGAGCTGCGCACAAGATCGGCCAGCTTTCCGGCCACCGTGTCCCGGGCATAGTCCACGCCCATGCTGCGGGCCATGTCCGCCACGCCCACGCTGTTGATGGCCCAGCCTGCGCCAAACTTTGCAAGGCCCACGCCCACAGCCTGGCCTGCGCTGGTGCCCTTCTCCACGTCCTGGCCCATGCTCTCCGCCGCGCCTTGGGCGCTCAGTACCGGCAGCACCAGGTAGGGGCTCACGCCCGCCACAGCCAGGTTCTCCGCCGCGCTGGTGGCAACGCCCATGGCCGTTTTGGCCGCCGGGCTCAGGCCCGCCTGGGCCGCTTCCGTGCGCTGCTGGCCGTAGTGGTACAGCTGGTAGCCAAGGCTCGTGTCTTTATCCAGCGCCGTTTTCTGCACCGTCCCGGCAATGCGGCTGCGCATGGTGTCAATTTCGCTCTGGCTGTACCCCATGCCGCGCAGATCCTCGTCGGTGTACTGGGGGTTATAGTCCATGTCCACCGCCGTGATCCGGTCTTTCAGTTCCTTGCCACGGGCATCGCCTTCCAGTTCCTTGTCCAGCGCCGCCTCGTTTTTCTGGGTAGCCCGGATGTCCTTCACGCCCTGGGCGGTCATCTCGCCCGCCATGGGCACCGCCGACGCCACCGTGGCTGCAAGGCCCTTCGTGGTGTCCGCCGTGCGGCGCACCGCCCGGTCAGTCACCGGCAAGGCATCATATTCCCGGATGTATGCCCGGGCCTCGTTGATCTCCTGGGCCGTGTACCCCATCTTCAAAAGGTCTCCGGGGCTGTACCGCTGCTTTGTACCGGTCACCTGCACGGCCTGCTCTGGGGCAACGCCCTTGTCCTCCTGGGTGGTGTACTCCTTCTGCCGCAGCAGGTTCACCACCTCCCGGTGCCGGGGGTCGGCATCCATCCACTGGTTCAGCTCGTCAAAGCGGTCGGTCTGCCGGTCCTTGGCAAGGGCGTTTCCCACCTTCTGCGCCGCCTTGGCGTAGCTGCCGTAGGTGCCCTGCGCAATGGCCCGCTGTTTCGGGGCGTTGTCGCTGCCAACATAGTTCCAGTCCGGTTCGTAGTCCTCCTGCCGGTCCGTGGCCACCGGGCTGCCCGTGTCGCTGGTCATGTCTGCCAGCACCTGCTTGCCCAGCGTGTCCGCGCTTACTGTTCCCAGCACCTGCCGGGCGCCGCCGGTCCAGGCCGGGGTGCTGGGCGTCGTCTGCAGGCGGCTGGTGCTGGCGGGGGCAGCCGTCATCTGGCTACGGATCTGCGCCACCTGGGCCACGCTCAGGCCCGTGCCGGTGTTTTTCGTGTTCGTAGCAGCCGCCGGGGTGGTCTTTGCAGTCTGGGTCGTCGTTTTCTTCTGGGCTGCGGTTTTTGCGGCGTCATTCGCTTTAATCTGCTCCCGCATCTGGCGCACCTGTTCTACACTCAGGCTCATGTTGCTCCTCCTTTACCATCCCATAGTCTGCGACACCTGACTGATGGTGCTGTCGCTGTAATTTTTCCGGATCAGATACTCGGTGATCTGGGCCATGTCATAGCCATTGTTTGCCATCTGCTGTGCTTCTCGCAGCGCCGTATTGTAATTGCCGCCTTTCGGGCTGGCCATGCTCACCGACGCCCCCGCCACGCCGTCCACCGTGCCGCTGGTGCTCCACGGCGTTTTGGTGGTCGCTGCCGGCAGCTTGCTGGTCGTGGTTCCCGCCTTTCCCGCTCCGGTTCCGCCCGCCGCGCTCTGGGTACTGGCCTTGGTGCCGGTGTCTGCCTTGATCCATCCCGCATTGGTCAGGGTCCGCTTGTAAAAGTCGTACAGGGGCTCGGTGCCCTTCATGCTGGAAAATTTGTTTGCCATCTGCTGCAGCTGGCTGGTCGTGTAGCCGCCGCTCTTGCTTCCCGAGCTGCTCCCACCGCTTCTCGTGCTTCCGGTGCCCGTGGTCTTGTACCGCTGCTGCAGTCCCAGCAGCGCCTGCTGGTATGCAAGGTTCGAGCTGTTCAGCCGCCCGGCAATGGTGCCGTAGCTGTCCGTGCTGTCCCCGCTCAGTCCTGCCATCTGCAGGTAATTCTTTGCTGCCGTGTCGTTGCCGCTGCCCGCCAGGCTTGCGCCCTGCAGCAGGGCCGCCATCTTGTCCTTCTGGGTATCGCTCATGCCCTCCCAGGCGTCCAGCATCGTGCTGTCCAGTCCGTACTTGGTCAGGGTCTGGGCTGCCAGGTCATCAAAGCCCGCCTGCTTAAAGGCCTGCGCCTGTTCCATGGCGCTGATCTGGTCGCTCAGCTGGGTGCGCTGCAGGCTGTCCGCATACTGCTGCTTCTGTAGTTCAAACTCCTTGTCCCACTGGTAATAGCCCTGGTAGGCATCGTACCCGGTCTTCACCGCGTTGCCCACGCCCTTCACAACGTTCCACACATTGTTCCAGAAGTCGCTGTTCTCCTGCCGTGCCGTGTCCACCCGGCCGCTCAGGTAGTCCCGCCAGTTCTGGGCATTGCTCACGCTGCCGTCATACTCGCTGCGTTCCAGGCTCTGCTGGCCCAGCAGGTCGTCCAGCACGCTGGTGGTGTCACTCATCTTCTGCTTCCAGTTCTGCAAAGCGTCCGCCCGCAGGCTGCTCAGGCTGTTGTCCACGCCTGCGATCTGCTCCCCTGCCGCCTGGTTCGCCGCCGTCTTGGCCCAGTCCGCACCGTACCCGCCCGCCAGGGTATTGGCCGTGCCGGCAGCGGCTGCCGCGCCGTTCTGGGCGTTGGCCACGCTGTTGGCCCGGTACTGCTGGTAGGCAGCGTTCAGGGCGTCCGTGTCCACGCCGGTGCTGCCGGTCAGGCTGGCATCCGCCAGCTGCACCAGCTTCTGGTTGATGCTGTCCGTGTAGTTGTTCTGGTAGGCCCCCGGCATAGCCTGTTCGGCCTGGGCCAGCTTCTTCTTTGCCGTGTTCAGTCTCGCAATGGTTCCCATGGTGTCCCCTCCTTACACAAAAAAGAACGGTAAGATCTGCGCCGCCAGCTGCACCGCGCTCAGAATGCCGTTCAGCCACCGGCTGGTGCGCTGGCTGCTCTCGCTGCTGGCCTTGTCGTACTCGTTCTGGCGGTACTGCAGCCCGTCCATCCAGTTGGCCATGTCCTTCTGGTAGTTCTGGTAGTCCTGCTGTTCGGCGTTCTGCAGTCCGCTCAGCTGGCTCTCCAGCCCGGTGCGCTTGGCCGTGTACTCGCTGCGGCTCTGGTCCTGCAGGCTGTTCAGCACGTTGTCCAGGTTGTTCATGGTGGCCGTGTAGGCGTTCTGGCCCGCCTGGGTGCCGTAGCTGCTGCCATAACCGCCGGTCTGGGCGGCGGCATTGGCCTGTGCGTTCTGGTTCGCCAGCTTGGCCGAGCGGGTGTACTGGCTCTTGTACTGCTGGTAGGCCGTGTCGGCGTCCGGGTCGTAGTCAAATTCTTTCATGCCGTCCAGCTGGCCCATCACGTCCTTGATCTTCGGCTGGTACTGGCTCACATAGTCCGCCGGGCGGGTCTTTTCGTAGTTCTCCAGTTCCGTCCGGGCATTGCTCAGTCTGCTCATTCCGTCTCCCCCTTACTGCTCAAAAAATTCTCGCTCATGTTCTCGCTGTCCAGGTTGGTCAGCACATACCCCAGCTGTTCCTGCAGCTGGTACAGGTAGTTGCGCAGCGCCCGGGCGTCCTCCGGGTCCATGCTGCTGCCAAAGCTGGGCAGGCTGATGCCGTTCAGCCCCGCTAAACTCGCCATCGTTCTTCCTCACTTTCTCGGCCCGGCCCCGGTCACCCGGCCGCCGGTGGTGCCCGCCAATGTAAAGGCCATGCTCCGCAGTGCGATCTGCCCCGTGCCGCTCAGCTTCAGCCGCAGGGTGTCGTGCCGGCGCGGCTCAAAGGGCAGGTTCAGCCGGGCATGGTCTCCCGTGGCGGCCGCCGTGCGCAGGGTCTCCCAGGGTCCGCCGTCGTAGCTCACCGCCAGCGTCACCACACTGTGGGTCTGGGCGTCCAGCCGCAGGGTGATCCGGCTGATGTATTTGTCATCCGTCTCGGTCAGTCCAATGTCTCCGCTCACCGCTTCAAACTGCAGCGCCGCCTCGGCTTCCCCTTCTGTTTCCCGGTCGGGGTCTGCCGCCCACAGGGCCCGGCCGTCCCACAGGTACAGCTGCCGGCCGGTGCTGGCCATCTCGTAACCCACGGCGCTCTCCTCGTGCCACAGGCCCCGCTCCGTGTCGTACACCAGCAGCCGCCCGGCGCTGTCCCCCTGGCGGCGCAGGTACAGGTAATACCGGGCGTCCAAACTGCCGGCGGCACACCATGCGGCCCCCGTCAGCTTCCCGGTGTCCAGTGCGCCGGACACCTTGCCGGGCAGGCTGCCGTCCCAGGCCATCACCCCGCCGGGCGAGAGGTAATACAGCGTCTCGTTCAGCACGCACAGGCTGTGGGCGGCATTGGCTGCCACGCCCCGGCACCGCACGCTGGAGAGCTGGTAGTCGCTGGGTTTGGAGCCGTACAGCTTGTGGATGCAGTTCTCTTTGAAGAACAGCACATACCCCATGCAGCTGGCCGCGCCGGTAAAGGTTCCGTCGCTGCCCACGCTCACGGCGTAGCTGTCCGCTGCAATGCCCCGGTAACTGTACCAGTTGGTGGGGTCGCCCAGGCGGCAGGCGTAAATGGTGTTTTCCTTCTTGCTGCAGCCCCACACCCGGTTGCCCTGCTCCGTCACAAAGTCCAGGTCCGGCACCCGCCGCTCCAGCGTGATGCTCACGGCCAGGCCCTCATTCTCGGTGCGTGCCCCGTCCAGGCTGCGCCAGCTGGTGCCCGTGGCCGTCACCGTCCAGCTGCCATAGTACCGGCTGCTGTCCTGGGCCGGGGTCAGGCTGGCCACAAGGTCGTCTCCTTCCAGCGCCTGCACCACGATCTCTCCGTTCAGGTCTGCCGCCAGCGCGTCACACACCGCCTGCGGCATGCCGGTCAGGGTCACCGTGTCGCCCTCCTTCAGCAGGCTCCCGATCCCCGGGCAGGTCATGCGCACCGTGTTCACCAGCACCTGCACCCACTTGCCGCTCTTGGCGCTCCACTTTTCCAGCACGCTCTCATAGTCGTACAGGTTCTTCGGGTCGCCCTTCAAAAACAGCTGCCCGTCCTCCGGGCTCTCCGGCTCCGTGTCGCCTGCACCGGCCACCTCGTACACCTTGCCCTCCGTGTCGCAGGGGCACACGGTCATTTTGCGGTCGCCCAGCTCCCACTTTGCCCCCAGCGGCTCCAGCTGGCCGGTCTCGGTGTCAAAGGCCAGCCTGTCCGGCCAGATCAGCACCTTGCTGCCCATGCCGGCCAGCGCCTTGCGGTCGTCCGTCAGCACACTCTCCAGCGTCACCGCCGCCGTGCGGCCGGTCTGCCCGTCCGGGGCATATTCCAGCCCCGTGCCCCGGCAGATCAGCAGCCCGTTCAGGTGGTACATGCCGTTCACCTTCTCCACGTCCCGCACCTTTTTGCGCAGGGCCCGGGTCTGCAGCGCCGGAAATCCCCGGCCGGAGAAATTCAGCGCCGCCGAGAGCTCCGCCTCGCTGCAGCTGTACGTCTCGTTGATGCCCCCAAAGGCCCGCAGCAGCTGGCGGCTGCCGGTCAGCTGGTTCAGGTTCGTCCCGTCGATCATCTCTCAATACCTCCACTGCACCCCGCCCGCCGGGGGGTATTTCTGCCGCATCCAGGCTGCAAACTCCTGGCAGTAGTCACTGTACATCTGCAGCTCGTTCACCGCCCGGGCCGTCTCGCCCAGGGCCAGGTCCATCTGGGCGCACAGCCAGTGCTGGTACAGTGCGCTGAAGGCATCCGGTGCCAGCAGCTGGGTGTCATACTCCAGCCCGTCCCCGGCCATGTCCGCGCCCACAGCGTCAAAGTCCCCGCAGGCCGAGCGGTTCACTACCGTCTGCCGCAGCCGCGCGTCGCACTGGCGCAGCCACGTCTGCTTCATCTCGTCCCCAAAGTCGTTGTTCGGCCGCATCTGGTCACAAAGTTCTATCGCCTTTCCGGCTGTCATCGTTCCGCCTCCTTAGCAAAAACACCCGGCACAGCAAGTGCCTGCCGTACCGGGTGTTCTCTTCACGTTGTTCTTACAGCTTCTGCAGTGCCGGCACGTTCTGCGCCGCCGCCTGGGCCGCCTCGATCTTTGCGTTGGCCGCGTTGTCCATCTCTTCGCTGTGGCGCAGCACCTCGGCCACCGCCGCAGGCACCTCCACGTCCACGCCGCGCTGGATCAGGTACGCCTCGCCGTTCACGCTCACAAAACGGGCGCTGGAGTAGCGGCCGTTGTCCTTGAACAGGTGGATTACCTCGGTGGCGGGCTTCTCCGCCTGCACGCCCTGGCTGGCCTTGTCGTCCTGGGTTGCTGCTTCCGCAGCCTGCTGCGCGGTTTCTTTCTTTACTGCCATTTGTTCATCCTCCGTTCCTCAGTTTGCCTTCGCCTTGGCGCTGTAGCGTGCGCTGCAGCTCTCAATGCGCACCATGTACTGCTCGCTCAGGCGCTCGGCGGTCTTCACGGCCTTCCAGCCCACAGAGGCGCGCTGGTTCAGCGGGTCGTCGCCATAGCCCAGCTGCTTCACGATGTGCTGCAGGCCGCCGCCCTCCAGCTCGGTGGTGGCGTAGGCGTGGGCGCCCAGCACCAGAGTGCCAAACACCGCAAGGCCCGAGGGGCAGCCGGTGCCGGTCCAGATCTTTGCCTCGCTGGTCTCCACAAAGCGCACGTTGTTGATCTTGCCGATCTCGCCCTCAAAGATCTCCTCAGGGCTGGCGTACTTGTGGGCCTCCACCCAGTTGGGGTCCTTCTTGATGTCGTAGGCCGCATAGGGGTGGATGATGGCCACATAGCTGCCGCCAGCAGAGCCGATGGGGTCTGCGTTCTGCACCTTCAGCTGGGCCACCGCCTGGTCGATCAGGTCCACCGTCAGCTGAGCGGTGGCGTCCAGGCCTGCACGGCTGGTCACCGGGGTCTCTGCACCGCCTGTGCCGATCTTGGGGGCGTAGATCACGTTGGTGCCGCCGCACAGGATGTCCCGGACGATGGTGTCCATGGTGCGGCCGCTCTGGCTTGCCAGCACGCTGGTGGCCTGCACCACGTTGTTGTCAATGGTGGTCATCTGCACCATGTCGGTCAGGGGCACCCAGCCGCCGTACTGGTGCACCTCAGCGGTCACCGTGGTCACGGTCAGGGCCTGGCCTTCCGGGGTCACGCCCTCGGTCAGGGGCGTGGTGGCCTTGGGCAGCGCGTCATACTTGCGGAACTCAATGGTCTTGCCGTTGTTGGCCGGGATGGGGTAGCTGTCGCCGAACTGGTCATGCACCAGCGCCGGCAGCGCCTGGTCGATGAGGCGGCGCTCGTAAAAGGTCTTCATCTCGGCGCTCATGCCGGAGCTGCCGGTGGTGTTCTGCAGCTGCTCGTGCGCATCCGCAAACAGCTGCAGGTTCATCTTCTTCCATTTCATGGTTTGGTCCTCCTTCAAAGGTTTATGTTCTCACACCCTCGTGTGGGAAGTCGTTACAGCGTGATCTTCTCGCCCCGGCGTGCCCTGCGTTCCAGGTCTTCCAGCTGGCGGCGGCTCATGCTGGCCACGTCCACATGGGTGGTCACCGCGCCGCCTGGCCGGGTGCCGTTCTCGCCGGGTCTGCTGGCCCGCTGCTGAATGCGTGCCGCCACGCCCTGCTCCACCTTCTGGGCGGTCTGGGCCGTGGCCTGCTGCATGATGTGGTCAAAGTAGGCGGCCCGGTAAGCGTCCGGCAGGCTCACGCCCCGGCGCATCAGGTCGGCCACCTGCTCGTTGGCCAGCACCTCCTGCAGCTCAAAATCCGGGTACTGGGTCTTCAGCTGGGCGGCCTGGGCCTCCCACTGTGCCTGGATCTGGCTCACCCGCTGCTGGCGGGCTGCTTCCTGCTGCATGGCCTGCAGCTGGGCGTTGCGGGTGTTGCTGCGCTTCAGGTCGCTCTCCATCTTGTCCAGCTCCCGGGCCGTTTTCACGCTCACACCCCGCTGCTGGGCCAGGTCCTCGTAATATTTCTCGTCCTTCACGCGGCCGTTCTCCACCGCCTCGATCAGGCCGTCCATGTCATCGGTGTCCACGCCGTAGGCATTGGCCAGTGCCTGGGTCAGCCGCGCCACCTGCGGATTCTGCCGGATGTTCTCCGTGGCCTTATCAATGGCCCGCTGCATCATCTCCTGGAACACGTCGCTGTATTCGCCCTGCACCATCTCGCCAAAGGCTCTCCGGCGCTCCTCCGGGGTCTTTTCGGCCTTGGGCTCCTTGGCAGGTTCCTGGTGCTTCTCCGCTTCCGCCGGGTCACTCTCACTGCCAGAGGCCCCCTCCTTGAGGGGGCTGCCGCCCGCAGGCGGCTGGGGGAGTTTCTCCCCGCCTGCCGCCTTGCCCTTCAGCGCCCCGCTGCGCCGTGCCAGCCGCTCCTGCGCCGGCCGCAAAGCCGGTGCCTGCACCGCCGGGGCCGCAGCTTCCGCCGCACCGCCCTCTGCAGCACCTGCGCCGCCGTCTCCGCCTTCGGCAAATTTCTGCAGGTTCAGTGCCTTTTCCGGCGCATCGCAGCCGTCGCTGTCATCGTAAATGTACAACTCCACATGGTCCGGGTACTGCCCGGCCAGCTCGCTCAGCCCTTCCTCCACAAAGTCGTACCATGCAGCAACCATGATTCCGGTCATGCCTCCGCTGGGCTTTGCCTGCACCACAAAAGACTCACCGTGCTGCACGCAGCTGCTCTCCAGCTGCTTCTGCCGTGCAGCCTCCTCCACCTTGTTGGCCAGCGTCTGCAGCAGCACGCTCGCTGCCGCACACACAATGTCCTGGCCTTTGGGTGCATAGTCTGCGTGGCCGCTTGCTGCTACACTATAGCCCTTGTCGGTCTGCATCATTTCCACTTTGATCACGCCGTTTTCCTCCTGTCGTTCCTGTTCCAATCGGAGAGCCGAGAAAAAAGCGTTAAGCACAGCGACTAGCTTTTTTTCCGGTTCGACTTCTTCTTTGGGGTCTGAAAGGGGCGAGCAGCCCCTTTCTCGTGGGTCCAGCGCGTCGAAATCGCTGGCGCTTTTCTGGTTCTCTTTTGTGCGGCAAAAGAGAACGTCCCCCGTCATTCTTTGTTCGGGTTGTTCGCATCCATGGCCCGCTTGGCCGCCTGTGTCGAGAGACTGTTGTTCCCTTCGCCCACCGCAGCGCCCAGGCTGTTGGTGGTGCTGCGGGTCACATTGCTACTGCCGCTGCCGCCACCCGTGCTGCCCGCCGCCTGCGCAGCCGCTCCTGCCGCCTCGCTCACGTTGGTGCCGTTCTGCTGGTCGATGATGGCTGCCATCTTCTGCAGCTGCTGTGCCATCTGCTGGAGCTGGGTGTACAGCGTGCCGTTCTCACTCACCCGCTGGCGCACCTTCTCAATGCCTTCAAAGTCCATCATGTCCAGCGCCGCCAGGGCCGCGTCGGCGTTGGCAGGCGCAAAGAAGCCCATCTGGTAGCACTCTTTCGCCGTCTCGTTCTGAGAAAGACGGCTGAAGGTGCTCTTCTTGGCCGCGCTCACCGTGATGTCAAACACCGGCTCATGGTCGCCCAGCTGCACCCCGCCGATCTCGCCGCCCGGCACGGCCCGCAGCTGCGCCGCGCTGAAGGGGGTGTACTCGGTCTGCCCCGTCTCTCCGGTAATGCGGAACACCCGCTGCTCGTCGTAGAACTGGCGCATCAGCTCAATGATCAGGTAGCACTCCTTCGCAAAGGAGCGGTACGCGCTTTTCAGCATGTCCCGGCTCAGCTTGCTGCCCGCTTCCTGCAGGGCCGCAATGGCGCTGGCCGCGGTCAGGCCGCTGGTAGTGCCTCCCTGGCTCACGTCCCGGTTGCCGCTGACCTCCTTCAGCTCGTTCACCCGGTCGTCCCGGTAGGTGATGCAGTTGCCGCTCAGCACGCTGGTCTGCAGCGGCATAAAGGTGTCGCTGTTCAGCCGCCCCACCACATGCACGATGTCCCGGCTGAAGTCCGCCAGTTCTTCCTCGTTCACCCCGGCCGAGTCGCTCACCACAAAGCGCAGTTTGCTTGCCAGTTTCACGTTCTCGTCCATGGCGTGGTTCATCTCGTCAATGGCGGTCTGGGTGTCCTTCATCACGTCGATGTACCCAAAGCCCGCCGGGCTGTCCTCTTCCATGAACAACGGGTCAAACACAAAGGGGTATTTCCCGTGGTCGTAAAAGCCCCGCTCGGCCAGGGCCGGGTCGTTCTCGCTGGCGTACAGCACCACGCCGTTGCAGTACTTGCAGTAGTGCAGCACCGGCGCGCCCTGCGGCCGGGCCTTTTTGTAGTACCAGTCCACCACCACACTCTTGCCGGTGGTGTCGAGCTGATCGTCGTGGATGTACTCGGCCACGTCCAGGCTCTTTCCGGTGTGGCCTTCCAACTGTGGGTATTTCGCCACCAGCTGCTCGTTGTCCTCCAGGCTCAGGCTGAACAGGTTCGGGCTCTCCTGAATGTCGCTCACGCCAGGGGCCCAGTACAGCATCAGCAGGTTCACGCTCTTCACGCTGATGTCGCCAAGGCCCCCTCGCAGCGTCGGGTCCCAGAACACACCGGTGACCCCGGTGCCCTGCTTGAGCTTACGCCACCAGCAATCGCTGTACACCTGCTCATAGTCGCACTGCTCCAAAACCACCGGGATGATCTTCGAGAGTGCCTTGGCCGTTTCTTCGTCGTCCGCCGCCCGGGGCAAAACGTTGGGCTCCGGGTAGTTGTCCATGGCGTCGGCGTGTTTGTTGGCAATGCTGTTGAACAACCACCCGCTGGAGGGCTTGGGCTTGCCCTCCATCATCTTGTTTTCGCAGTTCTTCCAGTGTCCCATGCGGAACCACAGCTCGTTGTCCACAATGCGCTTGTCCAGCGACGCCTTGCCCGCCTTGTATTTCTGCAGGATCTCCCCCGCCTTTGCGATCTCCTCCGGCCCGATCGCCTGTGCCGTGTCCCCGCTGTCCTCCGGGGCGCTGCCGCTCGTCGCCTGCAGGCTCGTTCCGGTCATCGGCTCCGGCTGCTGCGCTCCCAGGCTGCTCAGCATCCCGGCCCCCGCCGGGTCTTCGCTCACCCTCTGGTCCGGGTATCGCCGCAGCAGCTCCTGCAAAAGTTCTTTTCCGTCCACTCTGTCACTCCTTTTTTGCCCATTCCCAGTGGTGAGGGAGTTACACCCGCATCACATGCGTTCTGCTCTTGTGCTTGTCCAGATCCAGCGGGTCGTCCCGCAGCACCGTCTCTTTCTGGATCTGCCGCGGGCTGATGGGGTTTTCCATCAGCACATAGCGGCACTCGTCGTAAATGTGATCCTCCTGGTCAGAATCAATGTCCTCCACGTTGCTCTCGTCGTACACAAGGTTCGGGATGGTCCTAATAAAGTGCCTGCAGGTATCAAACACCTGCAGCATGGGCCGCCCCTCGGCGTTAAAGGCCAGCCGGTAGTGCATCTGCATCTTTCCGGCAAGGCGAGTGTGGTCCCCCGGGTGCCATACCAGGTAGTACGGGTGCTTTTCCTGCATCTGGGCAATGCTCTCGCCCTGGCTCTCGTTGAAGATGGCCGGGTCCGCCACGCCCTGGATCACCCGGCCTTTCAGCATCGGGTCGTTCTCTTCCGCTTCCCTTATGCGCCGGGCCTGCTCCACCGGGTCGATCTTCAGGCCTTCGTTCGGCGTGCCGGTGCAGCCGTACAGCTCCTTGATCCGGTACAGCCTGCCATCCTCGTCCGCTGCATACCACCCCACCGAGAAGGGCCGCGAGTAGCCAAAGTCGTACCCGCGCCAGATCTTCCAGTGCGCCGGAATGCGAAACGGTTTGATGACATGGGTCCACCGCTGGTCCTCGTAGTGGGCCGGGTCGTTGCGCCACTCGGTGAACACCTGGCCGCTGAAGCTGTCCCAGCTGCCATAGAGCAGCGCCTGCTTTTCTGCCTCCGGCAGGCTTGCCAGATTGTTCAGATACCCCGGGTCATTTTTCAGCAGTGCCGGGTTGTCAAAGATGGTGGAGGGGATAAACACCCGCGTGCGCCGCAGCTTTTCCACGGTGCCGTCCGGCTTCTTCACGTCCACCAGCTGCACCATCCGGGTGCCCGGGGGTGCCGGCGTGATGAACCGGGCCTTCACCCACCCGTGGCCGATGCCGCCGGGGTTGGCCGTGGCCCGGATGTACACCTGTGTGCCCGGCCCGCTGGGGCGGTTGCGGCTCATCAGGTAGCTGTACTCTTCCCAGGTGAAGTGGGTCAGCTCGTCCACCCCGATAAAATCAAACTGCTGGCCCTGGTAGTTGTATTTGTCCTGGGCCCGGAACATGCTGCCAAAATAGATCTTCGCCCCGCTGGGGAAGGTCCAGCAGTGGTTGCTGGCATTGTACCGGGCCTTGGGAAATGCGGGCTTGTAGTACTGCATGGTCTTGTCGATCAGCTCCCGCAGCTGGGGAAAGGTCTTGCGCAGGATCAATGCCCGGTAGTTGGGCACATCCACCTGCCGCAGCGCCTCGATCACCAGCGCGTCGCTCTTGCCGCCGCCGGCCGCCCCGCCGTACAGGGCCTCGTCCTCGCTGCGCCGCATAAAGGCCGCCTGCCTCGGCTGCGGCCGCCAGATGATGGGCCGGCCGTTAATCTCCTGCCGTGCCATCCAGCACCACCTCCTGCTGCTCTGCGTCGTCCTTTGCTTCCATCAGCACCGCCGGGGCAGCGCTCTGGCTGCCGCCCTCGTCCCGCGGCACCAGCGCCGCCGCATTGGCCGCAGCGTTCAGCAGCACCGTGGCCACGTTCGCCGCGTCCTTGTCGGTCATGGCCAGCGCCTCGTACCGCTCCAGCTGCTGTTCCAGCTCCTTCCGCTCATCGTCCTCCAGCTGCCGGTCGTAGCTGCCCGGCTCACTGTACACCACAAGGCCGGTTTCTGCCGCGTCCTGCAGGTTCTCCGCCTCGCTCTTGAGCAGCCCGCCGATCGCAAAGTCCCGGGCTCGGGCATCCTCGTCCAGTTTTGCCCGCAGCTTTGTGCAGATCTCGCTGGCCCGCTGGTTCTCGGCCACCCGCTGCTGCAGGTAGCCCACCTGGGCCCGGGCTCCCAGCGCCGCCCGGGCTGCGATCTCCCGCGCCGCCTGGGCCCTGGCCTCGGCAAACACCCCGTCCGGCTTTCCGGCCTCCTCGGCCATCCAGCTGCGGATGGTGCTCTCCGGCACGCCGTACTTCCGGGCCACTGCACAGATGGAGTTGGAGCTGATCATGGCCATCACCACCTCAGCCCGCACCCTGGCCGGGTACTTCTTCCCGCGCCCCTGCCGACCCGACACGGTATTTTTGCAGTATTTCCGCTGTGCCATCCCAGGCCCTCCCTCTGTGCTCATGGTTCCAGTCTATCGCAAACCGCCGCACAAAAAACCTCCGGACATTTTGGGGGGAGTGGAGCACGGGTTGTGTTTGCTGTTTTTTCCGCAGCGGCCTTGCGGCGCTTTGAAAAGCCAGAACACTGCCCCAGCCTCAGCTCCCAGCGTCTGCTGCGGCCCTTGGGCGGGCCTTGCATCCTGCTGGCCGCTGCCCCAACAGCTCCTCCCTGCTTCAGCCGCAGGCTGCGGTCGTCGCCGTTGCAGTACAAAAAGGCCGCGCGCCGCAGCGCTCAGTCATCTCTCTTCGTTCCCGCAGCTGTCATTCCGCCTCCAGCAGCCCTGCCGCCGCCGCATAGATCCCCACCGTGCTCAGCGCTTCCAGCTCCTTGCTGTAGTAGGTCGTCCGCCCGATGTACAGCGCCCGGATCACGTCCTCTTCCCGCATGCCCTCCAGGTAGCGCATCCGCAAAAGTTCCCAGCAGGCAGGGTCTGTCCGCGCATAGTATTCCTTCACCCGGGCCAGCACAGCTGCCCACCTGCCGTGCCCGTCGTACTGCCGCAGCGCTCTGCGCACCTCTTTCCGCTGCTTTTTGGTCACCTGCCCGCCGCCTTTCCTGCTTTTTTTGCCGTTTTTAGCTGGTATCTCACGCATTCCCCGCACAAACCGCCTATTTTACGCGCAAAATAAAATTATCTTGTCTGTCATGTGCGAACTTTCGCAAACTCCCGCCTCCGCAGGATCACATATGCCTGCGGCTCGGTGGCTTCCCAGCCCTCCGGCCGGGGCTCGGCATTCTCGTGCAGCCCGCCGGGGTCGAAGATTTGTATTTTGACGCACTCCCATCCCGGGAACTGCTTTTCCCACCACGCCGGGTCCTCCGCGTGTTCGCTGCAGGCCTCCCGCAGCTGGCGGCGGCTCCACTTGGTGTCAGCTGCCGGCTGCTCCTCCGGCAGGGTCAGGTTGCTGGTTTCCAGGCACCGCCGGAAGCTGTGGCCGTAGATGTACCCCACCGTGCCGCTCGTACCCTGCCCGTCAATGCCCAGGATCTTCTTCATGATGATCCGGTCTGCGTTCATGGTGCCCATGGGCTCAAACTCCCGTGTGCCGGGGACACGCCGCCGCCATAGATCCTCCAGCATATACCGCAGCTCCCGCCGCTCTGCCTCACTCAGCCCCGGGCACTGGGCAAAGCCATGCATGTGCAGCCGCCCGGCCTTGCCGTTGCGCACGGCCCACAGCATCAACTTCAGCCACGTTCCCCGCACGCCAAAGCGCTTGCGCACCGCCCGCTGCACCCGCCGGGCATAGTTCTTCACGTCCCGCCAGCAGCCTTCCTCGTCCTCGGGCAGGTAGGCGTCCTCGTATGTAGCGGTCAGGTAAAAGCCGTTCTGGTCAAAATTGGCCAGCACCTTGCGCTGTCGGCGGCGCAGGCTGGCGGCTTTGTTCCGGCTCTTCTGCCCCCGGTCACTTTCCTTGCGCTTCTTGCCCCGCTGGCGGTGCTCCTGATCCGTCACGGGGTAAATGCCCACGGCCTGGTATGTGTCCCCGCAAAGGGTCCTTTTTTCCCGGATGTAGCTTTTTCGCATCCCGGTGCCCTCCCTGTCCGGTAAACTTTTCGTGTTGGTTTCTTTTCTGTGGCCCACACAGTCACAAGATTAACGGGTATACAAGCCCCCAAAGCGCCCGCCCCGGACGCCTATTATAAAAAGGAATGGTTTGTTCAGTTCAAACGCCTGCCGCCAGAGCTTTCCCTCTGGCAGCACCCGTTCGGCCTGACGCTCCCGCCGTCGCCAAAGCCCCCGGCCGCGCGCATCCAGCGCCGCCGGGGGCTCGTTATTTGTGGGTTCCGCCCATCCAGAACTCCGCGTCAAAGTCGTTCCGGTTGATCTTGCCCGCATCGTTCTGGCTCTTTGTGTAGGCCTTTTCCTTCTGCACCTCCGCTTTCCAGGCCCGGTACTTTTCGCACCGGTCGCTGCAGGCCGGGTGCCGGTCCGGGCAGTCCGGCGTGCATACCGGCTTTACCATGCCGGTTTCCCCGCCGCTGCCCAGTACCCGTAGCTCAGCTCCTTCTTCCCACGCTCCCGGGCCTTGGCGTTGTAGCCCTCCAGCTCCCGCACGTCCAGCTGCAGCGGGTCCGGCTTTTCCAGGTACTTTTTTAGCCGTATCCGTGGCGCCGGTTTCGGCACCGGCAGCGCAGCAGCTTTCGGCTTTGCAGGCCGTTTCGGCGGCTTTGCCTGCACGGCCGCCGTCTTTTTCGGCTTCAGCCGCACCTTGTAGGCTTTCCGGCTGCAAGCCACTTCTACCTTTTCCCGGGTGATGTCCCACCGGTGCTTGCCGCGGCGCTTGTGCTGGCGCTGCTGGTCCCGCCACAGCGTCGGCAGGACCTTTTCAGAGACCACGACGCCCTGCGCTGCCAGGTCTGCCGCCGTGCCCTCGTACAGCACCTTCCCGCTGTCCGGGTCGTGCAGGCGGTATTTGTACACCATCATACGGCTTTGCCCTCCTGCTTCCCGGCCCGGTGCTTTGCGGTCACAATCTTTTCCTGCCGCCGCTTGAGCGGGTCCACCAGATTCTTGCGTACAATGTCTCGTACTTCCGGTACTTGCCCGCCAAACCTTCCGGCTATCTTTTTGCTGATCCGCTTGCGGCTCATCCTGCCTTTGTCCTTGCTCATGCGTTGCCTCCGCTCCCGTACAGCTCCACTTCCACACCGTCCGCCGTCACCAGCACCCCGCCGTCCAGCGCCACGGCCAGCTGCTGCAGCCGTGCCGACGGCACCCGCAGCAGCCCGGCAGGCCGCATCCACTTGGTGATCTCCCCGGCCCGGATGCCGATCTTCTCTGCCAGGGTGTCGGCGTTCTCGCCCCGGTAGGCCATTGCCTCCTTCAGTGTCATTCCCATGCCTCCGTGATCTCAATTACTTTTTTGCAGCACCAGATCTGTGCATCCAATGCCCCGATTCCGCAGTCGAGCAACCACTTCTTGCGCTCCAGCAGCCAGATCTGCACATCATACGCCTGAATCCTGATAAGTCTGCAGATTCCTGCCCAGATCTCGGTCATCTCGCCCGCCTCCTCTCCCAGCTCTCCGGCATGGCCGGGGCCTGCAGCACGGTCTGGATGCGCTTTTCCACTTCCGCCGGGGCCAGCGGCAGGCAGCCCACCCGCTTGCGGCTGGCCTCCACCATCCAGGCCCGCTCTGCCAGCCCGTCCAGTGCCTGCCGGGTCTGGCGCTGCTGCTGATGCAGCGCCTGTGCGTCCGGGATGTCCTCCACCTGCACGTCGGTCTTGTAGGCGTCCCGGGCGCAGCGGCAAAAACGCTCCAGCGCCACGTCCACGCCGTCCTCTATGGCCCAGGCGGAAAGCTGCCGGAAGTTTTCCAGCACCGCTTTATGTAAGTCGTTCAGGCGCTTGGCTCCAAAGCCCAGCACCTCGGCGCAGGCCGCCGCGTATACCCGCCACTCCAGCGTGGCAGCGTTGTCCACCGCCATGCGGATCTGCAGCTCCTTCTGCTTGCGGGCCGCGCCCTTGCCCAGCGGCACCCGGAACTCCGTTTCCGCCCCCTCCGGCAAAAGGCTCACCAGCCAGGCCTGCCCGGCTGCAGCCTGTTCCCGGCCGCTCTTCCGGGGCTGGGCCATCACTTCCAGCATCTCCTCGTTGATCTCGTCCCGCCGCAGGTTCACCTTCCGCAGCCGCTGCACACCCACCTCGTACTCGTCGTGCAGGGCAATGGTCACGCAGGCGTGCATAAAATCCACCGCATTGTTCTCCGCCAGACTGATCTTCTCGGTCAGGCTCAGTTTCTTCTTCATCTCTTTGTCCTTTCGTAGTATTCGTCGTGCAGCTTCTGCCACTGGGCCAGCGGCAGGGCCTTGTCCCGTGCCGCACGGGCCAGTACCCGGTACGCCGGGCCGTTTTTGTCCCGCGGGTTCATCCAGTCCGCCTTTTCCAGCGCCTCGTTCAACTCCCGTCGGTACTCTTCGTAGGTCAAGGCTGCACCTCCCCCTGCCGCCGCATCAGCTCCGTCATAAAGCTCATCTCTTTTTCGCTGCTGACCATATACCGTTTGCCTTTTCCTCGCACCATGGCCAGCAGCCGGTCCTGCATCGTCTCGCCAAATTCCTTGGCGGCTTCCTCCTGCTCGGCCTTGGAGAGGTCCTTTCTCATCAGTTGCGCCACGGTGCTCAGGTAGGCATCTTCCAGGGCGTCCAGCGCTTTGCCCTTGCTTGTGTTCTGGCCCTGGCAGCGCATCACCACCGGGCCGTCGTCGATCACCGAAATGTTGATTTCAATCTTGCTTTTCATCCTTGTCCTCCTTCACGGTTCCCCGTGGTCGTTCATCCAGCTGGCCGCCAGCGCCCTGGCGTCCGCCAGTTTGTCGCACAGCATGTTCACGGCTGCTTCCTGCATCCACTCCGGCAGCTTGTCGGCCTGCATCAGGGCAGCGCCCATGTCCCGCACCAGCTCCTCGCCGTGCAGCTCCATCCGCTGCCAGATCTCTGCCTCGTCCGGCGTCATGTTCTCCGGCCGGCTCACTTCAGCACCTCCACGCTGTAGGCCTTGCAGGTACAGCCCCCGTGCTCTGCCCGGGCTTTGTCCTCGACCATGGCCTTTGCCACGCCCTTGCTGATGGCCTGCACCTCGTAGCTGCAGTGTGTAAAGTATTCGCTTTTGGTCTGTGGCAGCTTCTGGCTGCACTCCACATTCACGCGGTATCTGCCCATCCTTCAGCCCGCCTTTCTGCGGCTGGCCGCCTGCTTCTTCTGCGGCTGCCGCTCCTTGCGGGGCTTTTCGTCCTCTTCCTGCTCGGCGCAGCTGCCCAGGCCCGCCAGCACCACAGCCAGCGCCAGCAGCACCAGCGCCCCCACAAAACACCCGGCCATGGCCCAGCCGGTGTAGCTTTCCAGGCCGCTTGCCACCAGCAGGCAGCCGATCAGGCTGGCCCAGCTGCCGCAGTAATAGATCCATTTCCGCATTGTCAAAACCTCCCGTTTGTGTTAAACTTCTGGTGATGAGTGCATGCTGCTTTCATCACCCCTTGGCCTTGCCGGTGCTGTCACGCCGGCAGGGCCTTTTTGTTTTCTTGCACTTCTCCCGCTGCTTCTGCCATGCTTCAAACGCAGCCTGGTTCTCCGGGTCTGCGTAAAAATCCGCGGCAATGTCATACAGCGCCCAGATCTGCCACATCTTCAGCGGCCCGCTTTCACCGTCCATTCACGCCTCCTGTCAGTCCGGGTTAAAGGTCTGGAAGCGTTCGCCTTCGCCGAGTGCTTCCAGCGGGATCTTCCACTCGGTGCAGATGCTTTCGGCCACCGACTTTGCAAAGCCGATCAGCTCATCGCCCCGCGCTGCCATCAGCACTGCCGGACCTACAATGCTGCTCATGTAGTTGAACGCGTACAGATCCGTGGCGTGCTCATTGTAAGGCAGCTCCTGCAGCAGGCCCTCTTCGTTCACGGCCATCTGGATGCTGTCCACATCCTCCCGTGCCCAGCTGGCAGCCAGGCAGGTGTCGGCCATCTCAATGGGCCCGCCCACCAGCTTCTGCAGCGTCTCCAGCTTGCAGGTGTCCCCGTCGTCACAGGGCAAAAGGTAAGCGCTGGTGCCCACAGGCATCACGATCACAAAACGTTCCATGTCCTTATCCCTCCGTATTGGCATAGCTTGCCTTTTCGGCATCTTCCAGGCTGTAAAAGTCGAACTTCTCTTCCAGGCACGCCAACACCTTCCGCCGCATCGTTTCTGGCACGCCTGCCTGCTGCATTGCCATCAGGCAATAGCCCATGCAGGCCGCATTGCTCCACAGCTCGGCCAGATCCATCCTGCCATAGAGTTCAGCCACGCTGATTCCCAGCGCCTCCGCAATCCTTTTTACAGTCTCCATCTTTGGAGCTTTTGTGCCTTTTTCAAATGAGCTGATTGCCTGGGTCGTCACTCCGATCCGCTGTGCTAGTTCCGCCTGCGTCACGCCTTTTGCGATTCTGGCTGCTTTGAGCCTCTTTCTCTCGTACATCCGCTCACGCCCCCAGTCCTTCATTTTCTTCCGCGATTTCCAGCACGCTGGCAATCCACTCCAGTTTGGTCCGCAGGTCCAGGGCCATGCGCTCGGCGTCGCTGTCCTCCCGGTCCAGCATCTCCCGGAGCTTCCGGCACATCCTCTTGCCCTCGGCGGCCATGCTGGCCCCGGCCCCCAGCAGGTACACGCTGCTGTCCTTCAAGGCCAGCTTCCGGGTCTGCTCCACTTCCAGCTGCTCCAGCGGCATCTGCCGCAGGTTCTCCCTTGCCTCTGCATCCATGTCCTTGTCCTCCTTACTTCCAGTCCTGTGCGTCAAAGTCCTTCAGCGCACATTCCAACTCGTATCTCCAGTCACTTGCGGTCTTCCGCATCTTCACCCGGGGGTCGGTTTCCGGCAGCAGCCCATCCGGGTCCAGCTTCTTCAGATCATTGTTCAGCACGGTCATCTCCCGTTCCATTCCCTCCAGCTCGTTCTTCAGCAGCTGGCGGATGATCCGCAGCGTGTTGTACTTCATCTTGTTTTCCTCCTTACTTTTCATCCCACAGGTCCAGCCCGGTAACTGCCAGCAGTACGCCAAAAAGCACCATTGGCGGCCAGTCCATCCACCATCCTACGTTAAACACCACTGTCCCGATGGTTTCGATCAGCAGTGCCCACAATATCCTGCGGTTCATGCGCTTTTCCCCGGCTGGGACGGGGTGTGTTCAATCCCGAAAAGCTCATTCGGCGTGATCCCCAGAGCCTTGCAAATCGGGACAACATCATCTGACGTCATCCTTTTTCTGCCTCTCAGCAGATCATTGAACTTCTTGGGCTCATATCCGGCCGCTCGTGCTACTGCCGATTGCTTCAAACACTTCTCGTCAATAATTTTGTAAATCATGTCCGTTGCACTCATTCCATACGCTCCTTTCAAGTACAAGTTTCTTGGACATTTTTACAATACAACAAGATTCTTGTTCCGTCAAGAGTTTTGTACAACTTTCTTGTTCTTTTATCTTGACTTTTCGAGACAGCTTGTTTATACTGACCTTGAAACGATAATTTTCAGGAGGTGTTTCCAATGTCCTTTGCCAGCCGTCTCCGACAGGCACGCGAGCAGTCCGGGTTTACTCAGCAGGATTTGGCTGAAAAACTCGGTGTCACCAAAAGCGCTGTAGGAAACTACGAAAATGGCGTTAGCAGTCCTAAGTGGGACGTCCTTCTGAAGATTTTTGACGTTCTTCAGGTCGAGCCAAATTTCTTGTACCAGGATAGTTTTTCTTCGGAACTTTCCGGGGCTGTTCAGCTCACCCCTCGGCAGTCTGCTCTGCTGTCCTCGTTTGACCAGCTCAACGAGGAGGGCCAGACCAAGGCCGTGGAGTATGTGGAGGATCTTGTGCTCACTGGCCGTTATAAAAAATGTTCTGCGTCTGAGCTGGGCGCAAAAGAAGCGTAAAAAATAAAGCCGCCTGTCTGGCGGCTGTGTGAGGATGTTATCATGGGCATATCAACCAATTTTATATTGATTTTTTTGCTGGCAGCTTTACTTGCTTACATTTCTTTTCTTCTTTGGAAACCGCTCAAAGTCTCTGAGCCTTCAAGCAAACTGATTTGTTTTTTTCTCGCCCTTGCCTTTTCCGTTTTCCTCGGCCTTGTTTATCTCCTCGGTTTTACTTTAGGTGGCACAGCGTTCAGCCTTATGATGTTCGGTCATACCATCAGTTATATTCTAGCTGGCATCTGTAGTGTTCTTCTTTGTGCTTATACCATTAAAATTCTTCCCTCGAAGATTGGAAATGGCACTGCTTTTCACTGTTTCTGTAATATTTCTTTTGTTGTATTCCTTGTTCTTGGCATCGGAGAAATTGCGACAGCTCATTCTTCTAATTTTGTTTTATCTACACTTCCGAATGCTGTATTCGATAATACTGTACTCGGTATTTCCAATATCGGTGTCGCCCTTTGTGCTGCCTGCATTCGCCCTTCTAAAAAAGTTTCTCCGGCCGTACCAGAAGCATCTCCTTCTCCTGCTCAAGTCTCCATGCCGGTCGAAACTCCTTCTGCAGATACATCCGATTCGGAGCAGAACGACCCTCCTGCTGTAAAGAATGCGCCTGATCCTGATGTTCCGCTCTGTGTACCCGCTGTTCAATCGCAGAAAGACTCTGTTTCCACTAAAGCGGTCATTCATTTCTCTGTCAGTAAAAAGGTGCTTCTCGTGGTTGCCTTTATTATTGTCCTCATGATCGGTATTCTGACCGGTTTATTCTTGGGAGAAGGGTATTTTGCACCACATTTTACACCTTCTTCACCTTATATCGACTCTTTAAAAGCTGCTGAAAAAAGTGCTGCAAGCACGGCTTATTCTAACGGCTACAAGTCCGGCTATGCTTCTGGCCAAATTGATGGCTACAATTCGGCTTCCGAAGCCAGCCGGGATGCTTACTCTGAAGCTTGGCTTAATGGGTGGGACGGCGGATATAATTCCGGCTATGAAGAAGGCTATAACGCCGGCTACGATGACGGCTATTATGCATATTGATTAACAAGATGCGGCCCGCCAGGCCTCTGGACACGCAAGTGTTTACGCGCAAGATGGCGGGTATTTTTTTCCTTAAACGCACAAAACCCCTCCAGCAGGTTCCTATTAAGTCTGCTTATTTATGTCTTGTTTGTGAAGGATTTTTGAATTCTCATTGCTTGTCAAGCCCTAATTTTTAGTTTTTCTGTTGCGTTTGCAACTTTTCACATTTTTTTCGTGTACAAACCCGCTCACCGAGCGTATAATAGACTTGCAGGAACGTATTCCTGCCAAGACAATGAAAAGACTGCTGGTCTTTGCTTGTCCGCTGAAAGAGGGTAGCCCCTCCCTGCCATGAAAAAATGGGGAATTAAAAAAGCGGTGAGCTCTTACCGTGAGTAGAGAATGAAAAAAGCGGAGAACCTCTGCCGTATAGTGAGGAATGAAAAAGGGTGCGGGACAGGTTACTGTTCCGCACCTTCTTGGATTAAGGAGCTGAATTATGGGGAAGTTTCAATTTTACCACATTAACGAACACTATATCAGCTATTTACATAGTATTGACACCCGTGTGCAATACAATAAGGGGCAGCGGCGTCCGTATGTTGGAATTGTACTCTCCATCAACGGCATTGATTATTATGTTCCCCTTGAATCCCCTAAGCCCAATCACGTTAACATCAAAGGCGGCGGTCCTGTTATGAAACTCGACGATGGTCGTCTTGGCCTAATGGGCTTCAACAATATGATTCCTGTTATTCCATCTTGCTTGATCAAATTTGATATTCAGAGTATCGAAAATGAGAATTATAAAATGCTCTTGTTGAATCAGTTAAATTATTGCAACAAGAATCGCGATCTTATTCTCCAGCGTGCAGAATCCACATACCGCAAAGCTCTCAGTCGTAAAATCCCGCTGTATCAAAAGGTATGCTGCAATTTTGAAAAATTGGAACGTAAAAGCAAGAAATATGATCCAAATTACGTTCCATCTAAAAAGAAAATTCGTGCAACCGTACCTTCCAAATAATTGTTCTTTTCAAGGAGCTCCCCGCCGGGTGCTCCTTGTTTTATAAACGCACAAACCCCTCCAGCTGTTTCCAGCCGGAGGGGCAAACAAAAAGCCCGCCAAGGTATGCCTGGCAGGCCACATGGAACTACAATCAATCACCCAGATATTTCAAAAGCTGCACCAAATACTGGCCGGATTGCCGGTCTCGCTCATCTCGGTCAAGATCCCGTTTGCCGAAGATCACAAAGCCATTGTCTCCGTAAAAATTGAGCAGCGCGTCTTTGTCCTCGCATTCCAGATACACAAACTTGCCGCCCAGCACCGCCTGGATCGCGCGCACCTTATCAGTCGCCAGCTTCAACAGCACGTCGCCCGGAATCAGGTTGTCGTATCCGTTGGCAAAATTTTTGCCAAGCTGACCAATCAGAGGTGCTGAGATCATGTAATTGTCCGTCATAGAGCGTCGTGCATCCCTTGCCATTGCAAAGCGATTCACTTTCTTTGCAACATTTTTGCTAATGTTCTTGCGTGGAATTTCGAGCACTTTGTTTGACAGTGTAAAATATCCCACCAGCACTGGTTTGTCTTTGTAAGATGTCGCCACCAGCTGCGTCTGGGCAATTCCCTGCCTGGCAAATTCAATGGCCTTGCAATGCAGAAAAAAACTCCACGTCCTTATTCAGCGGACAAGAAAACTCGGAAAGGATCTCCTTTGTTCGACCCTCTCCGAGTTCTTGGATCATATCTTTTAGGTTAACTAATCCGTATCCTGTCATTTCTTTCCAAACATCTCACGCAGCGCATCGCCCTTGATCTCATGGACAGTCTTATCCACAACGACATTTTTGCTGCTCTTTCCCTCTGCATTTTCCAATGCTCGTACAAAATTCCGTGCAAGCGGTTTTGAACGAATCACGACATTCTTTGTAATACTCTTTGTCGCCATCAAAAAGACCTCCTTCTTTTTGAAAGTGCAAAGCTATACCTTGCATCTTCATTATATGCAATCCAGCCCCCTTTGTAAAGCCGCCTGTGCAACTTTCATGTAAAAAACGCACAGACCCCTCCAGCCGTTTCCAGCTGGAGGGGTCTGCCCCGTCGTCAAAAGGTAAGGATAAAAAAGCAAGAAGGTTTCTTTCCATGCGTCGCCTGCCCTTACAGCATAGCACGCTTTTTCGATATGGGCAAATAAAAGCCCCGGCGCTGGTACGATGCAGCGCCGGGGATAACATGGAGTGCAGCACAAAACCGGACAAAGAAAATTTTATGCTTGCAGGGGTCAGTATATCACACTCCCTGCATATGGGCAAACCGCCCGGAAAGGAAGTGTTATCATGCCCCGCAAAAAAGCTCCTGCGGCCGAAGCGCCGCGCCTGGTGGCTTACTACCGCTACTCCGGCGGCAGCCGCCAGACCGAGCAGAGCATCGAGGGCCAGCGCCGGGACTGTGAGGCCTACGCCCGCGCCCACGGCATGACCATCCTGCGCGAGTATGTAGACCGCCACATCAGCGGCAAAACCGATGACCGTCCTGCCTTCCAGCAGCTGGTGGCCGACAGTGCGGCGCACACCTTTGACGCCGTGATCTGCTGGAAAACCGACCGTCTGGCCCGCAACCGCTACGACAGCGCCGTCTATAAGAAAAAGCTCCGGGACAACGGTGTGGAGATCCTCTATGCCGCCGAGAGCAACATCTCCGGTGCCGAGGGCATCATCATTGAGGGCCTGATGGAAGCTCTGGCTGAGTATTACAGCGCCGAGCTGGCCGAAAAAGCCCGCCGCGGTATGCGGGAATCCGCCCTTAAAGGCAAAGCCCTGGGCAGCTCCCGCCCGCTGGGCCTCACCGTGGACGCCGACAAACACTACATCATCGAGCCCACAGGTGCCGAGGCAGTCCGGTATATCTTTGAGCAGTACGCCGCCGGGCTGTCCTCTTCCTCCATCGTGGAGCGCCTGAACGCCATGGGCCTGCGCACCAGCCACGGCGGCCCGTTCAACAAAAGCAGCATCAACCGCATCATTCAGAACGAAATGTACCGCGGCGTTTACGTCAGTAAAAAATTTGATGTCCGCATCGAGGGCGCGATCCCGGCCATCATCGACAACGATTTATGGAAAAGGGCACAAAACATGTTTGAACGCAACCGCCAGAGCCGCACCCCGCACGCTTCCCGCGCCGATTATATTCTCTCCGGCAAACTGTACTGTGGAGAGTGCGGCTGCTTGATGAAAGGCGTCTGTGGACGCAGCAGCGGCAACGGCCAGATGTACCACTATTACGCTTGCCCCGGCCGCTCCATTGGCCGCGCCTGCACCCGCAAAAATATCCCGCAGGACGAGCTGGAAGCTATGGTGGTCAATTCCGTTGCGGACCTGCTGCTGGAGCCCGAGCTGCTGGAGCAGATCGCAGACGCCATCGTGGAGCTGCAGCAGGCCGAGGCCGCGCGCCCGGATCCGGAGAAGCAGGCGCTGGAAAAATCCCTGTCCGATGTCCGGAACAAGATCCAGAACATCCTCTCTGCCATTGAGAACGGCACCTCCAGCGCCGCCCTCTCTGCCCGCCTTGCCGACCTGGAGCAGCAGGAGAGCACGCTTTCCTATCAGCTCTCTTCCCTCACCGCCAAAAAGCCTCTCACCTTCACCCGTGACCAGATTTTGTTCCTGCTGCAGCAGTTCCGTGTCTCCCCCTCGGAGCGCACCAAGGCCTACTGCCGCCGCCTGGTTGATACCTTTGTGGATCACATCGAGCTCACCAACACCGAGCTGATCCTCTATTTCAACATCTCCGACGAAACCATTGATAAAAACAAAAAAGCTCCCCGGTCGAACCCTTCCAAAGAAAGTTCGACCGAGAAGCGTTTGGTCCGAGTGGCGAGAATCGAACTCACGGCCTCTTGAACCCCATTCAAGCGCGCTACCAAAACTGCGCTACACCCGGATATCGCGCTCCGCTTCCCTACCGAAGCGTGGCGACAAGAGATATTATACGCTGAGTGGGGGCATTTGTCAACCATTTTTTGCAATTTTTTCGGATATTTTTGCAAAAAGTCCGATTTTTACGCACCGGCGCTCTTTTTATTGTTGTGCTGCCTGCCGCAGTACCTTGTCCTTTTCCAGCAGGGGCTTGAGGTACTGGCCGGTAAAGCTGCCGGGCACTTCGGCCACCTGCTCCGGGGTACCCTCGGCGATGATCAGACCACCGGCACTGCCGCCCTCCGGGCCCAGATCAATGATGTGGTCGGCGCACTTGATCAGATCCAGATTGTGCTCGATGACAATGACCGTGTTGCCGGCATCCACCAGCTTCTGCAGCACCTCGATCAGACGGTGCACATCTGCGATGTGCAGGCCGGTGGTGGGCTCGTCGAGGATATACACCGTTTTGCCGGTGCCGCGGCGGGCCAGCTCGTTGGCCAGCTTCACACGCTGAGCCTCGCCGCCGGACAGGGTGGTGGCGCTCTGGCCCAGCGTTACGTACCCCAGACCCACATCCAGCAGGGTCTGCAGCTTGCGGGCGATCTTGGGCTGGTTGGCAAAGAACACCACCGCTTCTTCCACAGTCATGTTCAGCACGTCGGAAATGGTCTTTTCCTTATATTTCACTTCCAGCGTTTCGCGGTTGTAGCGGGCACCCTTGCACACCTCGCAGGGCACATACACGTCCGGCAAAAAGTGCATTTCGATCTGCAGGATGCCGTTGCCCTCGCAGGCCTCGCACCGGCCGCCCTTGACGTTGAAGCTGAACCGTCCCGGCCCGTAGCCCCGCATTTTGGCGTCCTGCGTCTGGGAGAACACCGTGCGGATATCGTTGAACACCCCGGTATAGGTGGCAGGGTTGGAACGGGGTGTGCGGCCGATGGGCTGCTGATCGATGCCGATGACCTTATCCACAAACTCCAGTCCCTCTATCCCGTCGCATTTGCCTGCGCGGGAGCGGGCACCGTTCAGCTCACAGGCCAGCGTTTTGTACAGGATCTCGTTGATCAGGCTGGACTTGCCGGAACCGGAAATTCCGGTCACGCAGATGAACTCACCCAGCGGGAATTTTACGTCGAGGTTGCGCAGGTTGTTTTCCCGTGCGCCCTTCACGGTGAGGAAGTTGCCGTTGCCGGAGCGGCGGGTCTGGGGCACTTCGATGCGCTTGCGGCCGGAGAGATAGTCGCCGGTGATGCTGCGTTTGGCCTTGCAGATATCCTTCACGCTGCCCGCCGCCACGATCTCACCGCCGTGCACACCGGCACCGGGGCCGACGTCCACGATATAGTCCGCATTGCGCATGGTGTCCTCGTCGTGCTCCACCACGATGACCGTATTGCCAAGGTCACGCAGATTTTTGAGCGTAGCAATCAGCTTGTCGTTGTCGCGCTGGTGCAGGCCGATGCTGGGCTCATCCAGCACATATAGTACACCGGAAAGGGCGCTGCCGATCTGGGTGGTCAGGCGGATGCGCTGGCTCTCGCCGCCGGACAGCGTGCCCGCCGACCGGGCCAGCGTGAGATAATCCAGACCCACACTCTGAAGGAATTGCAGACGGTTTTTGATTTCCTTCAGGATCTGGCCGCCGATCTGCTTCTGTTTTTCGGTCAGATTCGGCTCGTTTTCCCGGATGAATTCCAGCTCTTCCCGGATGGACATCTCGCAGAATTCGCTGATGTTCTTGTCCCCGACCGTTACGGCCAGCACCACCGGTTTCAGGCGTCGGCCGTGGCAGCCCGGGCACTCCACACCGGACATGAAGCTGCCGATTTCTTCCTTCATCCACTCGCTGTTGGTCTCGCGGAAGCGGCGCTCCAGATTCTCTACAATGCCCTCAAAGCTGTTGTAGTACACGCCGCTGCCAAACTCGTTGGTGCGGTGCATCTCGATCTTTTCGCCGTTGGTACCGTAGAGCAGGGCGTTGACCGCCTCGGTGCTCATATCCTTGATGGGCGTGTCCAGCGTAAAACCGTACTTTTTGCCAAGACCCAGATAGTACATCTCGCTCACCGAGCCCTCAGCGTAGTACCAGCCGCTGGCCTTGATGGCACCCTCCCGGATGGAAAGGTTCCGGTTGGGCAGGATGCGTTCCTCGTCCACCCGCATGAAGGTGCCAAGGCCGGTGCACTTTTCGCAGGCACCCAGCGGGTTATTGAAGGAGAACAGCCGGGGGGACAGGTCGCTGATGGAGATGCCGTGCTCCGGGCAGGCAAAATTCTGGCTGAAGGTCATCACTTCGCCGCCGACCACTTCCACCTCGGCCACACCGCCGGTCAGGGCCAGTGCCGTTTCCAGCGAATCGGCCAGGCGGCCCCGGATGCCCTTGCGCAGGGCAAGGCGGTCCACCACCACCTCCACGGTGTGCTTGATGTTCTTTTCCAGCGTGATCTCCTCATCCAGATCGTACAGATTGCCGTCGATCTTCACGCGAGCGTAACCGGCACGGCGGGCGGCCTCCAGCTCCTTCTGCTGGGTGCCCTTGCGCTGACGCACCACCGGAGCCAGCACCATGAACTTGGTCCCCTCTTCCAGCTTCAGGACAGCGTCCACCATCTCGTCCACGGTCTGCTGACTGATGACCCGGCCGCACACCGGACAGTGGGGCACGCCCACGCGGGCGTACAGCAGGCGCAGGTAATCGTAGATCTCGGTCACAGTGCCCACGGTGGAGCGGGGGTTGTGGCTGGTGGTTTTCTGGTCGATGGAAATGGCCGGGGAAAGGCCGGTGATCTCGTCCACATCGGGCTTGTCCATCCGGCCCAGGAACATGCGGGCGTAGCTGGACAGGCTTTCCACATAGCGGCGCTGGCCGTCGGCGTAGATGGTGTCAAAGGCAAGGCTCGACTTGCCCGAACCGGACAGGCCGGTCATGACGATGAGCTTCTCCCGCGGGAGGGTCAGGTTTACATTTTTCAGGTTGTGCTCGCGGGCACCCTTGATGATGATCTTATCGTTTGCCAAGGTATTTTCTCCCTTTTCGTTGTGTCTGTGCATGGTTCTGTTTGCGCTCCGTCTCGGCCGCCGAATCCACGGTGGGGTTCTCGCCCCGGCGCAGGCGGTCGATCTGGTCACGCAGGAAGGCCGCGTGCTCGAACTCCAGCAGCTTGGCGGCTTCCTTCATCTCGCGGGTCAGACGCTCAATGGCGGCTTCCCGCTCCATCTTACCCATGCGGCGGGTGTTGCGTTTGGCGTTCTCGGCCTTATCGCTGATCTCGATGCTGTCTGCAATGGCCTTGACGATGGTCCTGGGCACGATGCCATGTTCCTGATTGTAGGCCATCTGGATGGCGCGGCGGCGCTCCGTCTCAGTGATGGCACGGTCCATGCTGTCGGTGACCACATCGGCGTACATGATGACCATGCCTTCTGCGTTTCGGGCAGCACGGCCGATGGTCTGGATGAGACTGGTCTCGCTGCGCAGAAAACCTTCCTTGTCGGCATCCAGAATGGCCACCAGGCTCACCTCCGGCAGGTCCAGACCCTCGCGCAGCAGGTTGATACCCACCACCACGTCGATGCTGCCCAGGCGCAGGTCCTTGATGATCTCCATGCGCTCGAAGGTGTCCACCTCGTGGTGCATATACTTGACCTTGATGCCCTGTTCGGTGAGGTAGTCGGTGAGGTCCTCGGCCATTTTCTTGGTCAGGGTGGTCACCAGCACCCGCTCCTGCCGGGCAATGCGGGTGTTGATCTCGCCCAGAAGGTCCACCACCTGCCCTTCCACCGGGCGCACCGAGATGACCGGGTCCAGCAATCCGGTGGGACGGATGACCTGCTGGGCCACCTGGGTGCTGTTCTGGCGCTCATATTCTCCGGGCGTAGCCGAAACAAAGATCATCTGGTTGAGCTTGGACTCCACCTCTTCAAATTTGAGGGGGCGGTTATCAAAGGCCGACGGCAGACGGAACCCGTACTCCACCAACGTTTTCTTGCGGGCGTAGTCGCCGCCGTACATGGCGCGCACCTGCGGCAGGGTGACATGGCTTTCGTCCACAAAAAGCAGAAAATCCTCCGGGAAATAATCCAGCAGGGTCGTGGGCATGCTGCCCGGCGCACGGCCCGACAGCACCGCCGAATAGTTTTCGATGCCCTTGCACATGCCCACCTCGTTGAGCATCTCAATGTCGTAATTGGTGCGCTGGGCAATGCGCTGGGCCTCGATGAGCTTGCCCTCTGCGGTGAACTGCTTCACCTGCGCGTCGCATTCGGCGCGGATCTTTTCCAGCGCGGCGGCCTTTTTCTCGGCGCTGACAATGTAGTGGCTGGCCGGGAAGATGGCCACATGCTTGACCACGTTCTGCTTGGTACCGGTGAGGGGGTTGAACTCGGTGATGCGGTCGATCTCGTCCCCGAAGAACTCCACCCGGATGGCCAGCTCACTCATATAGGCCAGATAAATGTCCACCGTATCTCCGTGGACGCGGAACTTGTTGCGGACAAAATTTACGTCGTTGCGCTCGTATTGCAGGGTAACCAGCTTCTGGCACAGTTCATCCCGCTCCATCTGCATGCCGGGCCGCAGACTGATGACCATGCTGCGGTAGTCAATGGGGTCGCCCAGTGAGTAGATGCAGGACACCGACGCCACGATGATCACATCCCGCCGTTCCGAAAGTGCCGCCGTAGCCGAGTGGCGCAGACGGTCGATCTCGTCGTTGATGGCGCTGTCCTTTTCAATATAGGTATCGGTGCTGGGGATGTAGGCTTCCGGCTGGTAGTAGTCGTAGTAGCTGACAAAATACTCCACCGCATTGTTGGGGAAAAACGAGCGGAACTCGGTGCACAGCTGGGCTGCCAGCGTTTTGTTGTGGGCCAGCACCAGCGTGGGCCGGTTGCACCGGGCGATGACGTTGGCCATGGTAAAAGTCTTGCCGCTGCCGGTAACGCCCAGCAGGGTCTGGCAGCGGTCACCCCGCTGCACCCCCTCCACCAGCGTTTCAATGGCCTGGGGCTGGTCGCCGGTGGGCTGATACGAGGACACCAGTTCAAATTTTTCGTCTGCCACTGCAGCTCTCCTCTCCGGCTCTCCGCCGGGCGAAGAACCACAATTGGTTGTATCTTTCAATGTGATTATAGCACAGCAGTTTTATAATGTAAACAGGTATTCTGCACTCAGGGCCAGAAAAGTGTGCCGGTCTTGAAGTCGTAGATGGGCAGCCGCCCGGCATCCCGCATGGAAAAGCACTCCGTGTCGGTCAGGATAAAGTGGTCCAGCAGATGGATGTTCACCAGCCCCAGCGCCCGGGCAATGCTGCCAGTGGCCTCCATATCCTCCATGGAGGGCAGAGCCACTCCGTTGGGGTGATTGTGACAGAGCACTACAGCGTCGGTGCCGCCCTTGATGGCAGTGGCCACCACATCCTTCACGTCCAGGCTCACCCGGTCGGAGGTGCCCTCCCGCAGCCAGACCGCTGCTTTGATGTGGCGGCGGGTGCTCAGCGAGACCAGCATAGCGCGCTCGTAGTCAGACCAGGCAAATTTTTCCATCAGATAGCTGCCCAGCTGTTCCGTAGTCTTGAAGCAGCGCTTTCCGTCGGTGCGGCTGCGCCCGTAATACCGGCTGACCTGCGGCAGCATGTGCAACAGTCTTGCCGAGGTGGGGCCGATGCCCTCCACGGTGCATAGTTCTTCCTCACTGGCCTCCAGCACAGAGGCAAAGTCCCCGAACCGCTCCAGCAGGTTGTACGCGATCTCGTTGGTATCCCTCTGAGCATTGGTCGTATACAGGATATATTCCAGCACTTCATGGTCGGCCAGACTGTCCAGCCCGTAGTTCTGCACCCGCTCCCGCATACGCTGGCGGTGCCCCTGATGCCGTTTGTATTCTGCCATGGCGGTTCTCCTTTTCAGCGTTCTTTCTTTATAGTACCCATTTCCGGCACGGAACTCAAGCCCCCGGGCAAAATATTCAGGGCGGGATGCGTTGACTTGGCTGGTTTTGTGTATTAGTATAGTATCAGTTATTTTTTCTGAGAAGCAAGGAGTATTGCATGAAACAATATACCGCCACCGCCAACGACGACGGCGTGCGCCTGTCGCGCTTTGTGCAGAGCGTGACCCGCGATTTTCCCACCAGCCTTTTGTACAAGAGTTTCCGCAACAAGCGGGTGAAGGTGAACGGCAAAAAGGCCGCGCCGGAGTACCGTCTGCAGGCCGGGGACCTGATCGAGCTGTACATCAACGATGAGTTTTTCCCGCCGGAGGGCGCAAAACCCGAGCCGAAGGCTGTGCCCAAAAAACAGCCGAAGCAGCCCAAAGTCACCGTGATTTATGAGGATGACAACATGGCCGTGCTGTACAAGCCCACCCACCTGCTGTGCCACAGCGACCGCACTGGTGACGCGAACCTTGTGGATGCCTTTACCCAGTATCTGGCCGAAAAAGGTGAATACGACCCCCACGGCGAAAACCGCTTCAAGCCCGGCATCTGCAACCGGCTGGACCGCGGCACCGAGGGGTTGGTGATTGCCGCCAAGAGCTACGCCGCCCTGCGGGATATGAACGAGATCATCCGCACCGACCTGCTCAAGAAGGAGTACTATACCATCACGGTGGGCATCCCCCAGAGCGGGCGTTTCACCGCATGGTGGGAGCACGACGAAAAGAACAACAAGGTGAGCATCCACGCCCATCAGGCGCAGGACGAACACCGCAAACAGATCATCACGGATGTGGATGTGCTGCGCACGGCCGGGCCCTTTGCACTGTGCAAGATCGGTCTAGTCACCGGCCGCACCCACCAGATCCGTGCCCATCTGGCCTATCTGGGCAAACCCGTGCTGGGCGACATCAAATACGGTAACCGCAAAATGAACGAGCGCACCGGCACAAAAACGCAGGCCCTGTGCGCCGTGCGCATCACCTTCCGGGAAATTCCGGAGGAAAACACCCTGCACTATCTTTCCGGCAAGGTCATCAAACTGAAGGACCCGCAGATCGTAAAGCAGTTTGACGCACTGGACAAAACCAAACCGGACCCTGCCAAAGGAGAATGAATCATGGAGCTGAATGCCTATTTCAAAAGTCTCGTGGATCAGGACCGTGCAGCGGTCGTGATCTGCGACCTGGAACACACCATCATCTATATGAACCCCGCCGCCATTGCCAGCTATGCAAAGCATGGCGGTGCTGCCCTGCTGGGCAAAAGCGTACTGACCTGCCACAATCCGCAGTCCCGCCAGACCATCCAGCGGGTCATCGACTGGTTTGCCGCCGACAAAAATCACAACCTTGTTTACACCTACCACAACGTCAAACAGAACAAGGACGTCTACATGGTCGCCCTGCGGGACGCCGACGGCACCCTGATCGGCTATTACGAAAAGCACGAATACCGCAGCCCGGAAACCATGAAGCTGTACGATATGGAGTGACCTCTCATGCAGAAAATTGACCTTGCCGTCTGGCCGCGGGCGGAGCTGTCCCGGCAGATGGCCGTGAGACGCTGGGCATGTGCTTGGAAGTGAACCACCGTTTTGTGGACGGCTGGCATCTGGGGCAGTTTTACCAGCACCTGCAGCAGGCCATTGATGCACTGAAAATTTGATGCTCTATAAAAAAGCGGATGCTTCCCGTCAAGGGATGCATCCGCTTTTGGTTTGTCTCAGGCCTGCACCGCGTACTTTGCCCGGTGCTTTTTGAGGTAGTACCCAATGCCGATGGCATCGGCCAATGCCCAGCCGATGGGCACACTGAGCCAGATGCCGGTGACGCCCAGCGGGGTCGCCGACAGCAGGTAGGCCAGCGCCACACGGGTGCCGAGAGATGCGATCGTGAGCACCACCGACATCTGGGGCTGATTGACTGCCCGGTAGTAGCCGTAGAGCAGGAACAGAATGCCAATGCCGAGATAGCACGCGCCCTCAATGTGCAGATAGTGCACACCGGCAGCAAGGATGGCGGTTTCCGCCGGGTCAATGAAAATGCCCATGAGCGGCGCTGCAAAGGCGCACACCAGCACACTGATGACGATGCAGAACGCCGCACTGCACAGCCCTGCACTGCGGATGCCCTTGCGGATGCGGTCGGTCTGGCCCGCGCCGTAGTTCTGGGCCACATAGGTGGAAAAGGCATTGCCGAAGTCCTGCACCGGCATGTAGGCAAAGGAGTCGATCTTGACTGCCGCTGCAAAAGCCGCCATGATCACGGTGCCGAAGCTGTTGACCAGCCCCTGTACCATGAGGATGCCGAAATTCATGATGGACTGCTGCACGCTGGTCATCACCGAAAGGTTCAGGATGGTGGCAAGGTTCTGTTTGTCCCACCGGCAGTCCTCTTTTTTCGGGCAGAGCTGCGGGAACTTTTTCAGGGTGTACAGTCCGATGCCGATGCCGGACACGAACTGCGAGAAGGTGGTGGCTGCCGCGGCCCCCCGCACGCCCCAGTGCAGCACCAGCACGCACACCAGATCCAGGATCACATTGAGCACTGCCGACACAGCCAAGAACAGCAGCGGGACCACGGAGTTGCCGATGGCCCGCAGGAGGTTTGCAAAGTAGTTATACAAAAAGGTGGCCGTGATACCCAGAAAAATGATGCGGAGATATTCCTTCATCAAAGGGATGATCTTCTCCGGTACCCGCAGCACCCACAGAATGCCGCCCAGCCCCAGATACACCAGAACATTCAGTGCCAGTGCCATGCCTGCAATGAGCACAAAGGACTGGAACACGCTCTGCCGCATGCGGGCCTCTTCCCCGCTGCCGTACTGCATGGAGACGGCTGCGCCGCTGCCCATGCACAGCCCCAGCAGGATGGAGGTGAGAAAGGTCATGAGGGTGTAGGACGAGCCCACCGCCGCCAGCGCATCCGCGCCGAGGAAGCGCCCCACCACCCAGGTATCGGCGATGTTGTACATCTGCTGCAACAGGTTGCCGAACATCAGCGGCAAAGCAAACAGCAGGATGCCCTTTGTAATGGGGCCTTTGGTAAGACTGCGCTGCATGGTTCTGCGATCCTCCTTTTTGTTGATCGTATAATGCGTCTGATGCGTCAAATAGGGTTGACAGCCGGGCCGGAAGTTTTTCCGAGAATGATCCGGCGGGTGGGTCCCTGCTGCCGCAGGCAGTAGGGCGGGCAATGGAATGGCCCGTTGCATTCGAGGAAAAAGCTCCCGGCGCACCCGTCGGTCAGCCCTGCACCGCAAACCGCTGTCGGTATTCCCGGGGCGTGCAGTGCTTGATCTCGCGGAAGGTCTTTGTAAAATAGCTCAGGTCGGTAAAGCCGCACTCGGCCCCGATCTCGCCGGTGCGCAGGCGGGTGGTCAGCAGCAGCCCGGCGGCTTTTTCAATGCGGTACTGTTTCACATACTGGATGGGCGTGGTACCCAGCAGCTGCCGGAAACTGCGCAGGCAAGCGCTTTCGCTCAGGGCCACACTGTCCGCAATGCGTTCCACGGTCAGTTCCTCGGCATAGTGTTCCTCCACAAAACGCAGCATCTGTTTCATGCGCTGGGCCGCCACCTGCTCCTGCCGGGAGCTGCGACACTCGCCCACCGGGCAGTGGGCCGCGAGGGTGTGCAGCGCCGCCGAAAGCAGATACCGAACCCGGTTCTCGTAGTCGTCCGGTTCTTCGTCCACAGCGTGCCAGGCCTCCCACAGCCGGGCCAGAACTTCCGCCTGCCAGGGCTCCCCCTTGCTCAGCAGAAAATAGGACGGTACACCGGGCTGCAGCAACGGCCGGATGAGCTTTTGCCAGTAGATGGTGTCCATCCCGCCCACGAGCCGCGGGTGAAACACCCCGCTGCGCAGCGCTGAGGGACCTTCTGCCGCAAATTCCACCGCATGGAGCACGCCGGAGTTGATGAACACACCCTCGCCTTCCGCCAGACAGATGCGCTTTTTGTCCACGCCCACGGTCACGGTGCCCTCGTAGGCGAGGATATACTCAAAATCCTCATGCCAGTGCCACGGCACCGAATAGCAGGTAAGCCGTTCTTCGTAGCACGCAATCGGGAACAGTGCGCTGCCGTGCTGCACCAGCTCCCGCCCCTGCGGTGTGGATGGGATGCCGCAATTCAATGCCAGAGCCATCTACGGGTTCCTTTCCGGGTTTTCAACATTGCCGGGCCCTCTGCGCCGGTTTTGTCATAAAAAACGACCGTTTTTCTTCTAACGCCCTGTGACATTGTGTGATATTATGATAACAGCAACGCACAAGAGGCATTGCAAGTATAGCATGCTTGTGGGAGGAACTCAAGCCTATGGTCTCGCTTCTTTTGCCCATCATTTACACTGCTTTTATCAGTCTGGGCCTGCCGGATTCCCTGCTGGGGTCGGCCTGGCCCACCATGTACCCGGAGCTGGGGGTCCCGGTGTCCTGCGCGGGTATCCTTTCCATGATCATCTCGCTGGGCACGATCCTTTCCAGCCTGCAGAGCGACCGGCTGACCCGGACCCTCGGCACCGGCAGGGTCACGGCCATCAGCGTGGGCATGACCGCCGCAGCGCTGTTCGGGTTTTCCATCTCCACACAGTTCTGGATGCTCTGCCTGTGGGCCATCCCCTACGGGCTGGGTGCCGGCAGCGTGGACGCAGCCCTGAACAACTACGTTGCCCTGCACTACAGAAGCCGCCATATGAGCTGGCTGCACTGCATGTGGGGCATCGGCACCATGGTGAGCCCCATGGTCATGGGCGCGGCGCTGACCCATGGAATGCACTGGACGGTCGGCTACCGGGCCATTGCCCTGTTCCAGGTCCTGCTCACCGTGGCGCTCGTGGTCAGCCTGCCCCTGTGGAAGGAGCGTCGCACGGAGAGCGGCACCGAAGAAACCGCCCCGCAGGCACTGAGCTTGCGGCAGGTGTTTGCCCTGCCGGGCGCCCGGGAAGTGATGCTCTGTTTCTTCTGCTACTGTGCTCTGGAAACCACCGCCGGGCTGTGGGCCAGCAGCTATCTGACCCTGAGCCGCGGAGTGGCTGCCGAGACTGCCGCCAGCTTTGCCAGCCTGTTCTATTTTGGCATCACCGCCGGACGAGCAGCCTGTGGTTTCATCACCATGAAATTCAACGACACCCAGATGATCCGCATGGGTCAGATCATTCTGGCCGTGGGCGTAGCTGCCCTGCTGATCCCCGGCCCGCAGGCCCTTGCACTGGCCGGTCTTGTGCTGGTGGGGCTGGGCTGTGCGCCCATCTACCCCAGCATCATCCACTCCACGCCGGACCACTTCGGGGCAGACAAGTCACAGGCTGTCATCGGCATCCAGATGGCCAGCGCCTATGTGGGCAACCTGACCATGCCGCCGCTGTTCGGCCTGCTGGCCAACAACATCACCCCGGCCCTGTTCCCCTTCTACCTGCTGGCGCTGCTGGTGCTCATGGTTTGCATGCACGAGCAGCTGGTGCGCAAGACCCGCCGCAGCTGATTTTTTGCCATTCTCCTTCTCGTATACAGCAAAAGGCTCCCTGTCCGGTTTCCCGGGCGGGGAGCCTGCTGTTTTCGGGCCAATTACAGGATGCGGCGGCTGATGGCATTGGCCACGGCAAACAGGTCGTCCTGTCCAATGAAGCCGAACTTTGCCTCGTGCTCATCCGCAAAGCATACAGTCAGCTGTGAGGCCTGCAGCGGGTCACCGAAGCCGGCGGTCTGGATGCCGAAGTGCAACACCTTGCGGTAGGGCAGTACGAAGATCTCCTGCCGGGTGCCGGTCACGCCCTGCATATCCACCAGAATGATGCGGTGAGTGGTAAAAACCACCTGATCCCGCACCGTCTTGTAGGCTCCCACAATGGTCTCGCCGTCCAGCAGCAGCTTCTGTGCATTTTTGCAGATGTCCTTTTCCGGAATGCGGACAAGGTTCTGCATGGGTTTGTCCCGAAATTCCATGGTCAACGCCCCTTTCTGTTTGCTTCATTGTAGCACGCGCCGCCCGGCTTTACAATACGTCCTCTCGCCTTTTGACACCGGATGTGGTATACTGACACCCGGAAGAACGACATCAAATGGAAATGAGGCCCGACTTATGGAGATCATCATTCATCAGGCGATCCTGCATGTGCTGGACACCACGCTGGACGCCCCTGTGCTCAGCGGCAGCGGCATGGAAATGACCGCCGAAAAAACCGCCTACCTGCAAAACCACATCGAAAAGCTGCTGGCCAGCGACGAGATCCGCCAGTGCCGCCCACTGCCGGACTCCGCCTTCCGCAACGAGCTGGAACACAACGGCGACTTTGTGGACCTGTCCTGCCGCATTGCGGGGGTGCTGTTTGACTACATGCATGCCCACACCACCATCCCCGGGGCAGACCTTGCGGTGGTGGATTTCACCCGCGACGGCGAACCCTGGCTGGGCATCCTGAAGCTGAACTACAAAAACGGCTACACCCACTACACCGAGACGGTGGAGGGTGCCCCGGTCAACTCCATCATCCAGCAGCGGGCCTGCCTGCCCACCCAGAGCGGCAAGGTGGAGGAGGGCGCTCTGGTCAACCTGACCGACTATTCCATGCGCCTGTTGGAAAAGAAGTACGACATCGACGGCCACAAGGAGTTCTATCTCTCCACGGTGGTGTTCCAGTACACCACCGCCCAGCCGGAAAAGAAAAAGCTGCAGGCCATTCAGGAGGCCGCCGTGCAGGCCGTGCAGGAAAACTACACCGACCAACCCCATGTGGAAGCACAGGTAGCCATGATGATCGCTAATCAGGCCGCCGACAACGACAATCAGGTGTCGGTGGAGCAGGTGCGCCGCCAGCTGGAAGAGGACTATCCGCTGGCCGCCGTGCCCTTCGATGACTATGTGGAGAAGAGTGATGTGCTGGACTACGCCCAGCAGTCGGTGACCGTGACCCCCGCCCGCATCCGCCGCATGGAGAGCCGTAGCATCCACACCGCCAACGGCATCGAGGTGAAGATCCCCACCGAGCTGCTGAACGAGGAATCCGAGGTGGAATTCCTGCACGACGCCAATGGCAGCGTGTCGCTACTGATCAAAAATGTGATCCTGTAATTCTATCGGTCAGACCCCGTGTTCTCTCTTGCGGAACGCGGGGTTTTGTGCTATATCTATGTTGTATTTATCGTTAAATGCAACATAGATGGAGGAACCCGCAATGGAACTCGCACAGATCACGGCCGGTCAGGTCGTCATGTTGTTTCTGCTCATGGGCACCGGCATCGCCGCTGTGAAAACCGGCGTGCTCAAACCGGAGGGCAAGCAGACCCTTTCCAACCTGCTGGTCTATCTGGTGGTGCCCGCCATGATCGTGAACTCCTACCGTATGGAGTTCAGTATGGAAATTTTGCACAACCTGCTGGCCTCCTTTGGGATGAGCCTGCTGGCCCTGCTCATCGGTACCGGCATCACGCTGGCCCTCACCGCCCGCCGCAAGGACAGCCGTACCCCCATCTTCCGGTTCGCCTGCATTTTTTCCAATGCGGCGTACATGGGTTTTCCACTCATCTCGGCGCTGTTCGGGTCCGAGGGTCTGCTCTATGCCAGCGCCTATGTGACCGTGTTCAACATTCTGCTGTGGACCATGGGCTACGGCTTTGTGAGCGGGAGTTCCGACCCCAAAGAGGTCCTGCACAGCCTGCTGCACACACCGGTGCTGTACGCCATGGTGATCGGCCTTTGCATCTACCTGCTGCAGATCCCGGTGCCGCAGCTCATCGCCCAGCCGCTGGAGCTGATGGCCAACATGACCACACCCCTTTCCATGGTCATCACCGGCATGCTCCTTGCCGCCGGGGACCTGGGCTGCATCGTGCGCAGCAAGCCGGTGTGGAAGCTGGCCGCCGTGCGCATGCTGCTGATCCCCGCCGTCTGCCTGGCGGTGTTCGGTCTGCTGGGCTTCCGCAGCATGACCGCACAGGTCGTTCTGCTGCTGGAGTGCTGTCCGTCGGCCGCCATCACCTCGGTGTTTGCGGTGCAGTTTGGCCACGACGAGAGCTTTGCCGCCGGCAGCGTGGTCCTGACCACCCTGCTCAGCATCGTGGCGCTGCCGCTGTGCGCACTGGTGGTCACTCTGCTGTAACGTTTTCACCTCCTGCATTTTTTATGGCCTGTTCCGGCAGACGCAAATCTCCATTTGCACGAATTTTGCCCGTTTTGCCGTCTTTCGGGCCATTTGTGGGCAGTTTTGCCAATCGTTTTTCATTTTACAATGAAATTTTATTTCATCCATGCGTTTCCATACTGAATGCCGCCCGGCGGTCTCTGCAACTTTTTATCGAAATGCAACAATAACACATGGTTTTTTGCGTTTGGATTTACTATTATAGAAGCAGACAGGTGCCCCGCTTCGCTGCGGGCATGGCACCGCTTATCCCGTGACCATCGCAAGAGGAGGATTTCTCATGATGAAGCCCATTTCCATCTGGAAGCAGGAGCTGGCTGATGGCGTGCACACTGCGCGTCTGGCATCGCTCTACTGCTGTGCTCCTGAACAGACCCCCGCACAGGCTGCCCGCTATGAGGCAGTGCTGAACGGGCTGGAAGCCACCTTTGGCACCCACGCTGAGGCTGGCTTATACAGTGCCCCCGGCCGCACCGAGATCGGCGGCAATCATACCGACCACCAGCACGGCCGCGTGCTGGCCGGCAGCGTGAACATTGACATGATCGCTGCTGCCGCCCCCAACAGCCTGAACCAGCTGCGGGTACAGAGCGAGGGCTATGATCTGTGCGTCATCGACCTGGCTGACCTTGCTGCCCGCAAGGAGGAAGAAAACACCACCATGTCCCTGCTGCGCGGCGAGTGTGAAGCGTTCCGCCAGCGGGGTGCAGCCCTCTCCGGTCTGGACGTATACGTTGCTTCCAACGTGCCCAAGGGCAGCGGCGTTTCGTCCTCGGCCGCCTTTGAGGTGCTGATCGGCGTGATCCTGAACGACTGCTTCATGACCAAAAAGGTCTCCCCCATCGAGATCGCACAGATTGGCCAGTGGGCGGAGAATGTCTACTTTGGCAAGCCCTGCGGTCTGATGGACCAGATGGCTTCCAGCGTGGGCAACATCATCA
>ENA-ORTQ01000504-ORTQ01000504.1-human-gut-metagenome-genome-assembly--contig:-NODE-504-length-49373-cov-6.675798_pt1 | contig 49373 bp, 35 predicted proteins | sample MGYA00241912_ERZ509188 | MGnify/ENA primary metagenome ERZ509188 (study PRJEB26280, sample SAMEA2338849) | human gut metagenome | biome: human gut; feature: human-associated habitat; material: faeces...
TTTCGTCAACAGGAACATTTGTGTCTTGTAAGGATTACGACGATGACATCGAGAATTTGCAAGGACAAATCAACTCTAACAAGGATGCTATTGCAGCTTTGCAGAAACTGGTAGGAGAAGGAAAATGGGTAACCAACATCTCTCCTGTTGAAAATGGTTTCACTGTAACCATGAGCGATGGTAGTACTCAGACAATAACCGGTATCAAAGGTGCTGACGGTAAGAACGGTACCGAATGGACTATCGGTGAAGATGGTTTTTGGTATAAGGACGGTGAAAAGACCACTTCTAAGGCTGTAGGTGAAGACGGAAAAGCAGGCGTAACAGCTCCTTCTCCCAAAATCGATGCCAACGGCATGTGGGTAGTTTACGAATGGGATGCTGCCAAAGGCGAATTCGTAGAAAAGACTACTGAAATTCCGGCTCAGGGAACCAGTGCATATGTAGTGGAAAAAGATGGTGTCTATGTGCTCCATATCGCTGACGAAACAGGTAAGTTTCAGGATATTACATTGCCTGCCACTTCTGATGCATTTGTAGTGGAAGCTGCGGCTGCCAAGGTGAAGGTGGAATTTGAAACAGCGAAGTGGACTAAATGGAACGCTACAAAAGATGAGTCTAAAGCATTGCTGAAGGCTTTCCCGGGAATTGCTGACATTAAGAAGAATGAAACTGTAAAACAAGGTGGCAATCTGCCTTTGATTGTTACTCCTGCCACAGTTGAACTGACTGACAATTTCTCATACAGTTTGTTGGATGTGAAGGGTAAAGTAGCCGATATTATTGTTTCTACTCCTTCTAAGGGCTTGCCCGAAGGTACTACTTTTAAGGACGGAGTAATGCAAACAAGAGCAGCCGGTGCTAACGATTGTCTTTGGACTTTGAAGGTAGAACCTGCCTTTGATGCTGTTAAAAAGACTTATGCACAAGTTGAAGATGCTTCTTTGCTGGTGGAAAATGCAAAAGGAACAGTGGTAAGAACTGCCTTTGCTTATCAAGTGGCTTCTAAAGATATTAGCGGCGATGTAAGTATTACTCCTGCCAGCCCTGCATCGGCAAAATATGCAGCAACAATTGATGTGTTTGAAAAGCCATCGGCTACAGAAAGTGCTATGTTTGCTTTGGCTAATCAGTATGACGGTTACTTTGTTCTTGAAGCAACCAACGCTGTTCAGGTTGAGAAATACGGATTGTCTATTGAAGGCAGCAAGCTGACTATTGCTAAGATGCCGAGCAGTGACCTTTCTATTCCTGTAACATTGAAATTGACAGCTCTTGGTTTGAATGGTTCTGTTCTTTCTAAAGAAGAAACATTCACTATTTCTCAAGGTGTGGAAGCAACAGGCGAATTGGCTGACAAGTCGGTTACTTTGGCTGCTAAACCTGCAGATGCTGCATTGAGATGGAACATTGCAGACCTTGGTCTGAGTGCTGTTCAGCTGGATAACTTCTTGAATAGTAATGGGGCTAATGTGAAGTTGACTGCAACTCGTTATGATGCTGAAGCAGATACTAAATATGTAGCTTATAACAAAGCTGTCACATTCTATAATGCTAAGGGTGAAGCAACTACCTACACTAGTGCTACATCTAAATGGAACAATGGCGATGCAGTGACATTCGGATTTAATTTGGATGCTACAGTTGAAAGTGCAACACTTACCGGTTATACAGTAGAAAAGTTCTTGCCGAAAGAATATGTATTGACATTGACTTCTACCAACGGTAACACTGTTATCTTCTCTGCAGAAGCTACATTGACAGTTTCTAATCCGACTACTGCTATTAAATTGAATCCTGCTTTCGTAGAAAACGGAATTCTGCAAATCACTGGTGGTAAGTCAATTGCTACTGATTCTGAAGTGAATTATACATTAACCGATGGTATCATTGTCGATAAGACTTATATTACAGGTGGTATTAATTCAGTAGAATTTACCGACTTGGATCATGCTAATTATGAAGAAGAAGGTGGTAGTGATGACACTCATTTTGCATTCCCGAACTGGATTGAAGCTTCTCCGACATTGAAAGCTAATAAGTGGAGTGATGATGAAAACGTAACAGATGCTGAGCAGCAAATGTACAAGGTACGTAAAGTTCGTGCTACTTATCCATTGTTTGGTAATGACCAGAATACCGTAGATTTTGATTTTGAAGTTATCGTTAAATCAGAGGTTTATAGCGAAGATGCTTCTAAAGCAATTGTTATGAATGAAGATAAATTGTCTGCTGTATATGGCGGTAAGGACAAGACTAATCAGATTGACATAACTAAAACTATAAAGAGCAATGTATTTGTTGCGGGTTCTGATAAGGGTAAGACTTATAACTTGTTTGCTGTCAAAGGTGGTGACATTAAGGTTAATGGTTATCAATATGGTACTATTCCTTCAGTAGCCAGTGCAGATGGTAAACTTGAGTTTGCTGTTGATGCGAATGATATGATGATTGAAATTGCTGTTGCGGATATGAAGGCCTTCGGATTTAAGTCTGACGCAATCTTGAAAGCACAGCAAGGAACAGCTAAATATTATTTGTTGGCTGCAAATACAGCAACCACAGGTGATGCGGATTCTAAAGAATATGTAGACGTTAAAACTCTTGCTGACATTTGGAGTGATAACGATGATGTTTTGGGCAAATATTATGTAGAAGCAAATGGGCATACTGGTTATTACGTTCGTAAATATGAAAATAATGCACCTGTAAAAGTTACAGCTGAAGATAAAGCTGTTTATGACTTATTTACAACTTATGCAGGCAAGGTTAACTTTGCAGTAGTGAAAGACATAAAAGTTGGAGAAACAGCAGCAACAAATGCCGATGCTAAGATTGCAGGAGTTTATCTGAAAGTAGTTGATCCTGAATATGCAAAAGCTTTGATTAAGGATGTAGATAACTTCGATGGAACTAAGAATCTTAATGACTTTGCAGGCAGCACAATTATTACAGCTGTTGATAAGTTGTCGGAAGGTGTAGCAGAATCTGCACCGGTTGAAATGCAACTTATTGTAGTAGATGCTTGGAATAAGACGATGACTGTTCCATTTACTATCACTCTGAAAACAAAGTAATAAAAAACTGAATAATTTGAGTCTGCCTCCTCTTTAGTGGGAGGCGGCTTCTCATTCTCAGTTGAGAATTACATCCCATTCAATCGGGAAGTGAATATCTTCGGTAACGGATTCTATTCACTTCCCGATTTTTTTATTGAATTTGATTGATGCGATATACAATTTTCCCTTGGTGGTACATATATACGTGCAGGTTCATGCGTACGTACGTGTAGCCCGATACATACGTACGTGTAGGCTTACGCATACGTATGTGTGGCCCGATGCGTACGTACACATTTTACAAATAGGCAGCTTGCACTGTCTGTTGCAAAAAGACCTTGAGGATTTTTAAAAACATCAAGGTCTTTTTTGAAAACACCACCTTCTTTTTTAAAAAGCTCGGCATGTTTTTCCTGTAAGGGCAGAATGCATCCCCTCACCAAGTCGGTTATTCCTTCTTCTCCGTTCATCCTTTCATTTTAGCCGAAATGTGCGGATAATCAGATTGTTAAGAATGACAGGACATCCCTTCATCCTCCTTTCAGCCGTGTTTCCCAAGTCCCTTCACAAGCTGCCTTCAGCCTTTATCCTGCCGGAAGAAGTTTTACGAATGAAAGGAGGATGAAAGGGTGGTGACACAATGTTCATTCACTACCGAACCCCCATCAATAGGGCGTTTCAACGACTAATGAAAGGAGAAAGGGAGAAATCCTTGAAATCTCAAGTATGCTTTTGATCTACTCTTGCCGTCAATGGTTTCATCGCTATTGGTAAACCAAGCCGCGAAGCGTAAAGCCTTGTTGTTTGGGAAACATTGTGCCAAAGACCCATCGGGATGAGAGGTTGTTTCTATTTTGGAAACAGCTGCATCTTTTCGTAATTTTCCCTTTTTAAAATACTGTTTTTATGTTCTGATATTTGTTGGGTATGCTGTTTTTATGTACTTTTGAACCGTTATTTTATTGAGTATCTGTTACATGAAAGAACACATATCTCTGATTTTTACAGTAGTCTTTTCAAGAACTTGAAAAAACAGACCGGTTTGGTACCTGTCGGGCTTATAAAGGATGATAAGAGTTACGTTTTAAGCAGCATACTTCCACAAGATATAATAAAGAAGAAACTAACACGATAACAAATAAATATTATGAAGAAAATGCTATTGTTCACCTTGTTGGTAGGTGGATTATGTACAACTACACCCGTAGTACAGGCACAAGAAAGGTTGCCGGAGTACTTACAGGCGGAAAAATTTACTCAGGAGAAACTGAACACCATGTTGTTCTCTACTGTGGTAGACCCTCATTGGTTTCAGAAAGGGAATAACTTCTGGTTTCAGTATAAAACAAGTGAAGGTACCTTTTGGTATGTGGTAGACCCTTCGGCACGCAGTAAGAAGCAGCTTTTCGACCGTGATGAAATGGCCTCGCAGCTGACCGAAATTGTAAAAGACCCTTTTGAAGCGCGTCATCTTCCCATCAGGAACTTGAAAGCTCAGGAAGACGGTCGTACTTTTACTTTTGAGGTGGTATCTTCTCAGGATGCCAAGCCCAAGAAGGAGGATAAGGAGAAAAAAGATAAAAAAGGCAAGACCGAGAAAGAAGTCTTTTATTTTTCCTACGATTATCCCACCCGTAAGCTCACTCATCTGAAAGATAAAGAAAAAGAACCCAAGAAAATCAGATGGGGGTCAATCTCTCCTGACGGAAAGACGGTGGTTTATGCCAAAGACCTGAATCTTTATCGTATGAGCCGTGAAGATTATGAGAAGGTAAAGAAGAATGAAAAGGACAGTACTATTGTCGAAATTCAGCTGACCAAAGACGGTGTGGAAGATTTTGGCTACGGTATTCCTTACAGTACGCTCAACACTGATACGCTGTGTAATGGCAAGCGTCGCAGGGTGTATGGGGTGTGGTCGCCCGACTCCCGTCATTTTGCAATGACCGTTTCCGATGACCGGGCCGTAAAAGAGTTGTGGGTGATTAACTCTATGGCACAACCGCGTCCTACCCTGGAAACTTATAAATATCAGATGCCCGGTGAAAAAGAAGCTCCGATAGAACATTTGTATTTGTTTGATATGAGTGACAACAGCCGGAAAGAAATAAAGGTGGACGCTTATAAAGATCAGACTTTGGGACTCTCTTACAGTCCGTGGCTACAGAAACAGCGTGATATGGAAGATCAGCCTTCAATCTGGCTGGGTGACAATAACCGTTTCTATCTTTCACGTAAAAGCCGTGACTTGCATCGGATAGATATTTGTTCTTACACTGTGGGGCAGGATTCTATTGTTCCTGTTATTAAAGAGCGTATGAATACTTATCAGGAAACGCGTCCTTTGCATCTTTTGAGCAATGGAAAAGAACTGATACAGTGGAGTGAACGCGACGGTTGGGCGCATCTTTATTTATATGATGATAAAGGTAATCTGAAAAACCGTATCACAAAGGGACCTTGGCATGTGGAAGAAATATTGAAAGTAGACAATAAAGCGCGTGTCATTTATTTCACTGCCAATGGTATGAACCCGAACGAGAACCCCTATTATGAGCACTTGTATCGGGTGAATTTGGATGGTAGCGGACTGAAGCAACTTTCAAAGGGGGATTATTTCCACCGCGTGGAAGTGGATGATGAGGCTCGTTTTGTGGTGGATAACTTTTCACGTGTCAATACAGTGCCTTGTGCCGACTTGCTGGATACGAACGGTAATAAAGTGATGACGATTCAGGAAAGTGATTTCTCGCAGCTTTTTGCTGCCGGTTACAAGTTTCCCGAACCTTTTAAGGTGAAAGCTGCCGATGGAGTGACCGACCTTTATGGTGTGATGTATAAACCGTTTAATTTCGATTCTACAAAGGTATATCCTATTGTAGACTATGTTTATCCGGGGCCGCAGGTTGAAGGTACGGTTTATCCGTTTACCCGTATGACTCCGCGTACAGACCGATTGGCACAAGCCGGTTTCATCGTCATTTCGGTAGGACAACGTGGCGGACATCCAAGCCGTTCCAAGTGGTATCATAACTATGGATATGGCAATATGCGCGATTATCCCTTGGCCGACCACAAATATGCTATCGAGCAGTTGGCAATGCGTTATAATTATATAGATATAGATAAAGTGGGTATTCACGGACATTCAGGAGGCGGATTTATGAGTACGGCTGCCATGTGTCAATATCCTGACTTCTTTAAGGTTGCCGTTTCATGTGCCGGAAACCATGATAATAATATTTATAACCGTTGGTGGAGCGAAACGCATCACGGAGTAAAGGAAGTGGTAAGCGAAAAGGGAGATACTACCTTTGTTTACAAGATAGCGACCAATCCTCAGATTGCTAAACAGCTGAAAGGCAATTTGCTGCTGATTCACGGTGATATTGATAACAATGTACATCCGGGTAATACACTGCGCGTGGTTGATGCATTGATCCGTGCCGGCAAACGCTTTGATATGCTGATTTTACCGCAGCAGCGCCACGGATTCGGTGACATGAATGAATATTTCTATTGGAGACTGGTGGATTACTTCTCAGAACATCTGAAAGGAAAGAGTGAGAAATCTGTGGATATTCCCAAACGTTAGTGAAGATTATACATTGCAGGGACTCAGTTCTTGAGCCCCTGCAATGAAAAAATATCTATTACAGCAGACCTGCAATGTAAGCCTTCATTTCGGGCACGGCAGCTTTTGCTTCCAGATATAATTTATATTGGGCTTTTGTGCGTACCAAATTGTGACCTTCGTATTTGGTCTGGTAATACGTATCACCGTTGATATAGTCGGTCAAGAAACGTACAGCCTGCATATATGGGAACAAGGTAGCAGCGTATGGCAACATCTCAATTTCAACCGGAGTCAGGAATGAACGGGCTGATTCAATGTATCCTTTGGCGAATGCCTTGAAAATCTCCATATTAAAACGGACATTGTTCAAATCCTTTTCGTCTTCTTTGCCTGTATTGGCTGCCGAACGAAGGAAGTCACCGAAATCGGAGAAGATGAAGCTGGGCATGACAGTGTCGAGGTCGATAACGCAAAGCACTTTACCGTCTTCATCAAACAACATGTTGCTGACTTTAGTATCGCAGTGGCAGATACGTTTCGGAAGTTTGCCTTCGCGGAACAGTCTTTCGGCACTGCACATTTCGTCGGCATCTTTTTCAATGGCATCAACGATGTCCTGCACTTCGCTCAGTCTGCCGGCTGCATTGGTGGCAACGGCTTCGCGCAACTGTTTCATGCGGAATTCCATGTTGTGGAAATCAGGAATAATTTCACCCAGCTGTTCGGGCACATCGGCCAACATAGCTTGGAATTCGCCGAATTTCAAACCTGCCAAATAAGAAGAGTCGGGAGTGACAGCTTCCAAAGTCTGTGAACGGGGAATGAATACTGATACGCGCCAATAGCCTTCGCCATCATAATAAAAGGTCTTTCCATCGGTAGCCGGAAGGAAACGGAGCACTTTGCGGTCGATGTCAGTTTCGTTCTGTGCTTCCAGTTTTTTGCGGATATGACCTGTCACCACTTCGATGTTGTGCTGTAACATGTCGATGTCGGTAAATATCTGATGGTTGATACGTTGTAATACGTAATCAGCTTCTTGGGGATCGACAGTTTTTACTAAATAAGTTTGGTTGATCAGCCCTGAAGTCAGTGCTTTTACTTCTTTTACTTCGCCCACCTCGGGGAATTGCTTGATAATTTGATTGAGGTTTTCCATAGATTGTTATTGTAATAATTATGAATAATCACGGATTATAATGAGACAAAGATAGCTTCTTCTCCTTAAATAAGGAAAAGAAGCTATCACAATTTTATTATTTATTATAAGAATAGGTGTGTTATTTCTTCAAATCAGTTTGGAACATACGGTCTGCGCGCAGTAAATGACGCCAGCAGGATACCAATTCCTGTGATTCTTGTAGCACGTTAAGGTATACCATGGAGGCTTTTACGTTCACGTCACGTTCCTGTATGCGGTCCATTTGCTGTTTTCGCAGGGTGGAAATCTTATTTTTCAACAAAGCTCCTTCACGCAGCAAAGCATCGGTTTGAGTGTAATCCTTATTGGCAAGCACTTCTGTAGCGCGAGCCATCAGTGCGGTCATTTCGTCGCGGACAGGGATAAATTCATTGGTGGCGCGTTCTGATAACGGAGTGAATTTATTGTCTACGTGCTCTTTGCAAGGGTCACAGATACGTTTCAGACAGTAGAGCATTTGTTCGCAGCTATTACTACCCAAATGGAACCAGGTGTTCTTTTCGATGGCGGTAAAGTTGTCTATGCGGCGCAGACCCAGAATCTCTTTGCGGCGTATTTTTTTCAGCATTTCCTTCTGGCTGTCAGTATTGCTTACGGCTTTACGCAGGGCTTTCAAATTCTCGTTGATGAATCCGTCGGTTATTTGACGATAAGTTTCGTTGGTAAATGTCATTTCGGCTACCAATGTATTATTAACGTGCTGGCGGAGCAATGTCCAACGTTCTTCTTTGTCTTTGCTGGTAATGAGGCGTGCGAATATATCGTCTTTACCTTTATCTTTCTGTTTCTTGCTGTAGTTGATATTGCTACGCACCAATAGGAATATGGCGAGTGCAATCAAAGCCAGCATAGCAAATGTGCCGCCGTAATACATAATGAGTGTTACCACAAAACAAATAGTGAAGGCAGCTCCGGCAGTAATGAACCAACCACCGATGACGGAAAGAACTCCGGTGATGCGATAGACAGCACTGTCGCGGCTCCATGCACGGTCGGCTAACGAGCTACCCATGGCAACCATAAAGGTAACATAAGTGGTAGAAAGAGGAAGTTTCAGAGAAGTACCCAAAGCAATGAGCAGACCTGCCAATACCAGATTGACTGAGGCGCGTATCAAGTCGAATGCAGCACCGTTTTCCATGATCATAACATCTTTGCAGAAGCGGCTGTCGGCCCAACGTTTCAAGTTGTCGGGCAATACCTTGGCTATGTTTTCTGAAGCGGTCATGGTGGAACGGACAATACTACGTGCCACGGCTGATGAACCGAACATTTCATCGCCTTCATCCTGGCGTGAAAGGTCTACCGACGTTTTTACAACATTTTGCGCTTTCTTCGAGGTTATCAGGGCATATACCATAATGACTCCTGCTAAAAATAAGAATAAGAATGGGGTAGTGGCGGGACCATTCAGTGAATCCATCAGATAACCCATCGGATTACCATTGCCATTCGCCATGAAGTCGGTATATGCGGAGAAACCGGCTAAGGGCACACCGATAAAGTTCACCAGGTCATTGCCGGCAAAAGCCATGGCTAAAGCAAAAGTACCCAACATAACGACCACTTTAAATACATTGATTTTGCACCAGTGCAGTACTTGCATCAGAATGGTGAAGAATACAAAACTGCAACTTACCAACATCAGAGTGTTCTCTTGAATCCAATGCTTGTTGTCAGGGGTCATAAAGGAAGAGTCTTTCAGTCCTTTTATCAGCATGAAATAGATAATGGCTGTTACGGCAACACCGCCAAACAAACCAATGGTGTATTTCAGTTTCTTGGTATAATTAAAGGTAAAGAGAAGGCGTGAGAGGTATTGTACCAATGTACCGAAGAAGAAGGCTACGGCTACCGAGAGGAAAATACCCAAAATGACGGACAAGGCTTTTTCTGTATTCAGCAGGTCGGCAAAACCCAACATGCCGGTTTCGTCTCCTGCTATCTTGATGAGGGCTAATACAAAAGTACCTCCCAGCAGTTCAAACACCATAGATACAGTAGTTGAGGTAGGCATTCCTAAAGAGTTGAAAATGTCCAGTAAGACGACATCCGTTACCATAACAGCCAGAAAGATACACATCAGCTCCTGAAAGTAAAATTGTTCAGGGCGGAAGATACCGTGACGTGCGATGTCCATCATACCATTGCTCAGTGTGGCGCCAATAAAGATACCAAGGGCGGCGATGGCGATAATGGTTTTGAATGATGCTGCTTTGGCACCGATAGCGGAGTTCATGAAGTTTACTGCGTCGTTACTGACGCCTACTACCAAATCGAATATGGCTAGCAGAAAGAGGAATACGACGATTCCCAAAAACATTGTTTCCATAAATTTTGTTCACTCTATTTTTAATGGGTGCAAAGGTAGAAGAGCTATGTTATGATGAAATGTCATATATGTTACATTTGTGTTACAATCCGGGTTTTAGGACAAATATGAACCGATAAATAATATTTCACCTTTTTGTGTGGAAGATATAAACTGAAAATTCATACCTTTGTAGCCCAAATACTTAATCTATAAAAAATGTCAGAGGCTAAGAGAATAAAAACCGCATTGGTATCGGTTTATCACAAGGAAGGTTTGGATGAGATTATTACCAAACTACACGAAGAAGGAGTAGAGTTCCTCTCAACAGGCGGAACACGACAGTTTATTGAATCATTGGGTTTCCCGTGCAAAGCGGTAGAAGACCTGACTACTTACCCCTCTATTCTGGGCGGACGTGTAAAGACACTGCATCCGAAGGTTTTCGGAGGTATTTTGTGCCGTCGCGGTCTGGAACAGGATATGCAACAGATTGAGAAATACGAAATTCCTGAAATAGACTTGGTCATCGTAGATTTGTATCCGTTTGAGGCAACTGTAGCCAGCGGTGCGGAAGAACAGGCTATTATCGAAAAAATAGATATAGGCGGTATCTCATTGATACGTGCTGCTGCAAAGAATTTCAATGATGTGGTTATTATTGCCAGTCAGGCACAATACAAACCGTTCCGCGATATGTTGCTGGAACATGGTGCCACCACCTCAAGAGAAGAGCGCCGTTGGTTTGCCAAAGAAGCATTTGCTGTTTCATCTCATTATGATTCGGCTATCTTTAATTACTTTGACGGTGGGGAAGGCTCTGCTTTCCGTTGTGCAATGGAAGATCAAAAGCAGCTTCGTTATGGAGAAAACCCGCATCAGAAAGGTTATTTCTATGGTAATTTGGACGCGATGTTTGACCAAATCCACGGAAAAGAAATTTCTTATAACAACTTGTTGGATATCAATGCTGCCGTTGATTTGATTGATGAATTTGATGAAATTACTTTTGCTATTCTGAAACATAATAATGCCTGTGGCCTGGCTTCACGTCCTACTGTTCTTGAAGCATGGAAAGATGCCTTGGCAGGTGATCCTGTTTCTGCTTTCGGTGGTGTATTGGTTACTAATGCGGTTATCGACAAGGAAACAGCAGAAGAAATCAATAAACTCTTCTTTGAGGTTATCATAGCTCCTGATTATGATGTGGATGCATTGGAAATTCTGGGGCAGAAGAAGAACCGCATTATTTTGGTGCGTAAAGAGGCCAAGTTGCCCAAGAAGCAGTTCCGCTCTTTATTGAATGGGGTGTTGGTTCAGGAGAGAGACTTGGATGTGGAAACTGCTGCCGATTTGAAACAAGTAAGCGAGAAAGCTCCGACGGCTGCCGAAGTGGAAGATATGTTGTTTGCCAACAAGATTGTAAAGAACAGTAAGAGCAATGCTATCGTTTTGGCTAAAAACAAACAATTGCTGGCAAGCGGTGTGGGTCAGACTTCACGTGTGGATGCCCTGAAGCAGGCAATCGAGAAAGCCAAATCGTTTGAATTTGACCTGCATGGCGCAGTGATGGCAAGTGATGCTTTCTTCCCCTTCCCCGACTGTGTGGAAATCGCTGATAAGGAAGGTGTGAAAGCTGTTATCCAGCCGGGAGGCTCTGTAAAAGATGAATTGACGTTCCAGTATTGCAATGAGCATGGAGTAGCCATGGTTACTACCGGTATCCGTCATTTTAAACACTAATATAATAGTTTGAGAGGGTGTGTCAAAGGAAGATAACCGATTCCGGCTTTGACACATCTTCTCATTATACCTGTCAATTAAATAAAAATTATGGGATTATTCTCCTTTACACAAGAGATTGCGATGGACCTTGGCACTGCCAATACCATCATATTGAATAACGGAAAGATTGTAGTGGACGAACCTTCGGTCGTTGCACTCGACCGTCGCACTGACAAGATGATTGCCGTAGGCGAGCGGGCTAAAATGATGTATGAGAAAGAGAACCCGAATATTCGTACTGTGCGTCCTTTGCGTGACGGTGTGATTGCCGATTTTAATGCTTGCGAACAGATGATGCGCGGGCTGATTAAGAAGGTGAATATGGGTAATCGTTTCTTCTCTCCTTCATTACGTATGGTTATCGGTGTGCCTTCAGGCAGTACGGAAGTTGAACTCCGTGCCGTTCGCGATAGTGCAGAACATGCCGGCGGACGTGATGTATATTTGATTTTTGAACCTATGGCTGCTGCTATCGGTATCGGTATTGATGTGGAAGCACCCGAAGGAAATATGATTGTCGATATAGGTGGTGGTTCTACCGAGATTGCCGTTATTTCATTGGGCGGTATCGTGTCGAATAACTCGATTCGTATTGCCGGTGACGATTTAACGGCTGATATTCAGGAGTATATGAGTCGTCAGCATAATGTAAAGGTGAGTGAACGTATGGCAGAACGTATTAAAATCCATGTAGGTGCGGCATTGACTGATTTAGGCGATGATGCTCCCGAAGATTATATTGTTCGTGGTCCTAATCGTATTACTGCTCTCCCTATGGAAGTACCTGTCAATTATCAGGAAGTGGCACATTGTTTGGAAAAGAGTATTGCCAAGATTGAAACTGCTATCTTGAGCGCATTGGAGCAGACTCCTCCCGAGTTGTATGCCGATATTGTGTTGAATGGTATTTATCTGGCAGGTGGCGGTGCTTTGTTACGCGGTTTGGACAAGCGTCTTACCGATAAGATTAATATTCCGTTCCATATAGCCGAAGATCCTTTGCTGAGTGTAGCCAAAGGTACAGGTATTGCACTGAAGAATGTAGACCGTTTCTCATTCTTGATGCGATAAGATATTAATGAAGAAATAAAGATGAGAAATCTGCTGAATTTCTTTTTAAAGTATAATTACTGGTTCCTCTTTGTTTTACTGGAGGTAATCAGTTTTGCTTTATTATTCCGTTTCAACAGTTATCAGGGAAGTGCATTCTTTACCTCAGCCAACCGGGTTGCCGGTGCGGTGTATGACGCAGCCAATAATGTCACCGGATATTTTCACTTGAAAACCATCAATGATGAATTGGTACAAAAGAATGTAGAACTGGAACTGCAAGTGGAACGCCTTCGTGAAGCCTTGACGGAAGCGACGGGAGACAGCAGTGGTATCGAGCAGATGAAACAGGAAGCCTTGCAGGGGTATGACATCTTCAAGGCGAGTGTTATCAATAATAGCATTACTCATGCCGATAATTATATTACTATAAATAAAGGTACGGCAGACGGTGTGCGCAGTGAAATGGGGGTAGTGAACGGAAGTGGTGTGGTAGGTATTGTTTATCTTACTTCTTCTCATCATTCCATCGTTATTCCCGTTTTGAATTCTAAAAGCAGTATCAGCTGTAAAATAAAGAAGAGTGATTATTTCGGTTTCTTGAAATGGGACGGTGGTTCGTCTGAATATGCTTACGTAAAAGATATGCCTCGTCATTCATTATTCTCTTTGGGAGATACCATTGTGACAAGCGGACACAGTGCCGTATTTCCTTCAGGAATTCCGATAGGGACAGTAGACGATATAGCCGACAGTCATGATGGTCTGTCTTACTTGCTTAGAGTCAAGCTCTTTACAGATTTTGCTCGTCTGAATGATGTTCGCGTTATTGCGGAGAAAGGGCAAGAGGAACAGCTGGAATTAGAAAAACAGGTTAAAACGAATAAGTAGAGTAGACTGATGATTACTTATCTGCAAAGAATAGAGTGGTTTATCGGGCTGGTACTGTTGCAAGTGCTGGTATTAAATCGTATGCATATGAATGGATATGCCACTCCTTTCTTTTTTATTTATTTTATTCTGAAGTATAATTCGGGTGTAAGTCGTAACACATTGATGGTGTGGTCGTTTTTACTCGGATTGACAGTTGATATTTTCAGTAATACTCCCGGAATGAACGCCGCCGCCGCTACGTTATTGGCTTTTATGCGTGAGCCTATCCTCAGGCTGGTGACGTTACGCGACAGTGCCGAAGACTTTGAGCCGGGCATCAAGAGTATGGGGATTTCTCCTTACTTTCGGTATATTCTGTTGTGTACATTCCTGTTTTGTAGCATTTTGATGGTGATAGATACTTTCTCGTTTTTTAATCTGCCTGTATTATTATTGAAAATATTGACAGATGCCTCCATTACAATTGTTTGTATATTATGTGCCGAGGCAATAAGGAGGAAGAAATAAGTGGAAAGAGATTATAATCTGGAGAAGCGGAAATATGTGATTGGTGGATCGGTTGTTGTTATTGTACTGATTTACCTGATACGTCTTTTTACCTTGCAGATTATGAGCGAAGACTATAAAAAGAATGCAGACAGCAACGCTTTTCTGAATAAGACACAATATCCCAGTCGTGGTGTGATGTATGACCGTAATGGGAAATTATTGGTTTACAACCAACCGGCATACGATGTCACTATGGTGATGAAAGAGGTGGTAAATCTTGATACACTTGATTTGTGCCGGACGTTGAATATTACTCCGGAATACTTTAAAAGGCGTATTCGTGAAATGAAAGATCGCCGCTCTAATCCGGGTTATTCTCCTTATACTCATCAGGTCTTTATGACTCAGCTTTCTGCCGAAGAATGTGGAGTGTTTCAGGAGAAACTGTTTAAATTCCCCGGATTTTATATCCAGAGACGTACCATCCGACAGTATAATTATAATTCAGCTGCTCATGTTTTAGGTGATATTGCCGAAGTTTCCAAACGGGATATAGAGGCGGATGATTATTATGTGCGTGGAGATTTTATCGGTAAACAGGGGGTGGAGCGCTCTTATGAGAAACAATTGCGTGGAGAAAAAGGAGTGGAAATATTGCTCCGTGATGCTCGCGGGCGTATTCAGGGACGCTATATGGACGGAAAATATGACAAGACTCCTGTACCGGGCAAGAATTTGAAATTGGGGATTGATGTTGAGCTTCAAATGCTTGGAGAACGACTCTTGGAAGGGAAAATAGGAAGTATTGTTGCTATCGAACCCGAAACAGGAGAGATATTATGTATGGTATCTTCACCTACTTTCGACCCTAGGCTGATGGTGGGACGCCAACGGGGAAAGAATCACTTGGATTTGGCACGCGATAGTTGGAAACCTTTGTTGAACCGTGCTATTATGGGACAGTTTCCGCCGGGGTCTACCTTTAAGACATCACAAGCCCTTACTTTTCTTGAGGAAGGTATTATTGTGCCCGAGACGCCTTATTCCTGTTATCATGGATTTGTACACGCAGGCCTTCGTGTAGGTTGTCATGCCCATGGCTCTCCTCTGGCATTGGTTCCGGCTATTGCTACTTCATGTAATGCTTATTTTTGCTGGGGACTGTATCACATGATAGGAGCCAAGAAAAAATACGGTTCGGTACAGAATGCGATGTCTACCTGGCGTGACTATATGGTTTCGATGGGGTTTGGATATCCGTTGGGTGTAGATCTTCCGGGAGAGAAGCGGGGAATGATTCCGAATGCAGAGTATTATGACAAGAATTATCGGGGCTCTTGGAATGGTTTGACTATTATCAGTATTGCCATCGGACAGGGAGAGGTGACATTGACTCCGTTACAGATTGCCAATTTGGGAGCGACAATAGCCAATCGTGGTTATTATGTTACTCCCCATGTGGTAAAAGAAGTGGAAGATGAGCCGTTGGATACTCTGTATAGTACGAAACATTATACGAAGGTGAGTAGCCGGCATTATGAAACGGTGGTGCAGGGGATGCGTGCAGCTGTATTGGGTGGTACATGTCGGGGAGCCAATATTCCCGGTATAGAAGTTTGTGGTAAAACCGGTACGGCACAGAATAGAGGTAAAGACCATTCTGCTTTTATGGGGTTTGCTCCGATGAATAATCCGAAGATAGCTATTGCAGTTTATGTGGAGAATGGAGGATTTGGTGCGGTATATGGGGTGCCTATCGGAGCACTGATGATGGAACAGTATTTGAAAGGAGAATTGTCTCCTGATAGTGAGGTGAAAGCTAATGATATACAAAACAGGAGGATAGATTATGGCATACACGAGCGATAATATGTTGAAGTCGATAGATTGGATAACTATTTGCATCTATTTAGCATTGGTTATCTTCGGCTGGTTCAGTGTATGCGGGGCCAGTTATGACTATGGTGAAATAGATTTCTTCAGTTTCGATACACGTGCCGGTAAGCAGTTGGTGTGGATTTCCTGTTCATTGGGGTTGGGATTTATTTTGTTGATGCTCGAAGATAAGCTTTATGATATGTTTGCCTATATTTTTTATGGGGCAATGATGTTGCTATTGCTTGTCACTCCTTTTTTGGCCGAGGATACGAAAGGTTCTTATTCATGGATTAAGTTTGGACCTGTCAGTTTGCAGCCGGCTGAGTTTGCCAAGTTTGCTACGGCTTTGGCTTTGGCTAAATTTATGAATGTTTATGGATTCACCATGAGTAAGCTGAAGTATTCTCTTCCGGTAACGGGGATGATATTACTGCCCATGTTGCTTATTATATTACAGCGTGAAACAGGTTCTGCATTGGTCTATCTGGCTTTTTTCTTCATGCTGTACAGGGAAGGAATGCCCGGCTCCATTCTGTTTGCCGGGATTTGTGCTGTGGTTTATTTTGTGGTTGGCATTCGTTTTAGTCAGGAGATGATGGCAGATGACTGTACATCGGTCGGGGAATTTTCGGTCTTGCTGTTGATAACGATACTGTCTGCCTTGTTGGTTAATTCTTATTGTAAGAAGAAGCCGGTGGTGTGGTATATTCTCGGTTTCGGTTCTGGAGGGACCTTACTGGCGTTGCTCTTTTCTTATTATGTGATTCCTTTCGATATTACGTGGTTTCAGTACGGACTGTGTGTGGCATTGGTTTTTTATCTCATATTCCTTTCCATGCGCGAGCGTATGCGTGATTATTTTTATATTGCTCTGTTTGCTATTGGCTCTGTGGGTTTCCTTTTTTCTGCCGACTATGTATTTGAAAACGTGCTTGAACCTCATCAACAAGTACGTATAAAAGTGGTACTGGGAATGGAGGAGGACTTGGCAGGGGCCGGGTATAATGTGAATCAAAGCAAGATTGCAATCGGTTCGGGAGGACTGTTGGGAAAGGGGTTCCTGAATGGGACGCAGACGAAGTTGAAATATGTTCCCGAACAGGATACGGATTTTATTTTCTGTACGGTGGGTGAGGAGGAAGGTTTCCTGGGTTCTGCTATTGTGTTACTGCTGTTTATGACTCTGATTTTAAGGTTGATAGTTATTGCCGAAAGACAACACACACGCTTTGGACGTGTATATGGTTACTCGGTGCTGAGCATCTTCCTGTTTCATCTCTTTATCAATATAGGAATGGTACTCGGATTAACGCCGGTAATCGGTATTCCATTGCCTTTCTTCAGTTATGGAGGCTCTTCTTTATGGGGTTTCACCATCCTGCTTTTTGTATTTTTGCGCATTGATTCGGCACGAGGAAGTCATTAAGGTTTTTCCAAACGGATGCCGACATCACTGATTCCTTTCAGTGGATTGTCTGTCATGATATGAACGATGCGGATATTTCTGGAAGCACTGTCTTGGGCGATTGTAAAAGAGGGTGTATAGAGCTTGGTAAATTGATATAGTCCGCCGGGACCATTTCCGTTCCAGTTTCCTGTTTTATCGGCAAGGAATAATTGCAGTGTGTCTGTGGTATAGGTGGATGTGTCTTTTACATTTGTGCTGATATTCATCCATAAATCACGATACGGATAGCTTTCCTGATGCCTGATGCCGATAGTCATTTCATACGTTCCCGCAGGTATTGAAGCCGGAAGGGTATAAACAAGAGTATCACTCTTACTCCATCCCGTTGTAGGGATGGATTGATAAGAGTGATAAACCGTATTACTGTGACATGCTGTCAATAGTAAATATATTATCGGCAGGCAAGCTATTTTATTCTTTATCAGCCACAGGAGCTTGTGGCTTGGAATTGTTGTTCTGAGTTGTTTGGGCATTGTTACCGTTATTATTTCCATTTTTATTGTTGGCAGAAGCGGTGTTCTCGCCATTGCCTGGACGCCGGTTACGGTTGCGCTCGCGGCCGTCTTCACGGTTGCGTTTTCCCTCTGCTCTGCTTTCTTTATTTTCGCGTGGAGGTCTTCCTTCCCCTTTGGGTGGGCGGCCTTCTCCTTTCGAAGCTCTGTTTTCTCCTTTGGGAGCTCTGTTTTCTCCTTTGGGTGGACGTCCTTCGCCCTTCGGCTGGTTATCTTTGAGCTGTTGAGGCTTGTTACCGTTGGTAGTACCTTCGTTATTGCCGTTGGTTTCTCCTTTTCTTTTCTTTTTACGATTGTTGTTATTGCCTTTGCGTTTGTCAAAACGGGTTAGGCTTTCCTGTTCCACTAAATCAACCGGTTGTTGCGGTTCGTTTTTCTTGATGGTTTCCAGCAAGTTTTCCGGTTTTTCGCCACGTCTGTTCATATTGATGATTTCAAAGGCTCGTCGTGCAGGGATTGTCACAATGTTTGCCATGAAATTTTTGTCGGTGGAGTAGGTAATGGAACCTTTTAGTATATCAGCCTTGAAGAAGTAGAAAGTGCCGTCGACGGTTTCCAATGTGATTTCTTTACTCGGGAGTCGTTTTTGTGCTTCCACGTATGCATCCACTTCATAGTTGAGGCAGCATTTCAGTTTGGCGCATTGTCCTGCCAGTTTCTGCGGGTTGAGTGAGATGTCCTGATAGCGAGCCGCACTGGTAGAAACAGAAACAAAGTTGGTCATCCATGTGGCACAACACAGTTCGCGACCGCAGGGACCGATTCCTCCGATGCGTCCGGCCTCCTGCCGTGCACCGATCTGCTTCATCTCGATACGCACGCGGAAAGTCTCTGCCAATACTTTAATTAGCTGACGGAAGTCAACGCGTTCATCGGCAATATAGTAGAAGATGGCTTTGTTGCCGTCCCCCTGATATTCCACATCACCAATCTTCATGTTCAGATTCAGGTTCAGCGCAATTTGGCGTGAACGAATCATCGTATCATGTTCTTTGGCTTTTGCTTCTTCATACTTTTCCATATCTACCGGTTTTACTTTGCGGTAGATTCGTTTAATTTCGACATCCGGTTTCAGGTTTGCTTTGCGCATTTGCAGTGGAACGAGTCGTCCGGTCAGTGTCACTACTCCGATATCATGTCCGGGACTTGCTTCCACGGCAACAATATCGCCTTTGTCCAGCTTCAATTTGTTGCTGTTCTTGAAATATCCTTTGCGCGTATTCTTGAACTGAACTTCAACCATCTCCTGTTCCTCGGCATTTCCGGGAATATCAGCCAGCCAGTCGTAAGTATTCAGCTGTTTATCCTGTCGTCCGCAGCCTTTGCAATACAAACAGCCGCTTCCGTTCTTTAATTTAAACTCATTATTCATAGTGTTGTTATATATATGTTATTTCTGCACCAGCAGCACAATCATTTTAAGCGAGAAATCAAAAAATACCATCTTGGCATTTACGTTCTGTTCTATATGTTGCTGTGCTTCACTTAGTTCATTCATTATTCCCATTACGTTTCGTTCGTTGACAAACGGAGCGAAACGAGTAGAAAAGTTTTGTTCTTCATTGCTCATATATACCAGGTCTCGTCGGTGAAAATTGAATATGAAATTTTCACGTATCATGCGCTGGCAATAAGTAAGGAAGTTTTTTTGTCGTTCGCGTCCCATGCTTGCCACTCCTTCGCTCCATCGTTTCATATCGCGTATCTTGCGCTGGTAGGACAGACGCATCAAACTGACAAATAGTTCGAAAAACAGTTTGTTCTCTTCACTCAGATGAATGGTTTCCAGTGCTTTCAAAAAATTACCTTCAGAGCGGTGGGCAATATCATTGGCATCTTGCGCTTGCAATCCGTATTTGCTTTGCAGCACTTGGGCTATTTCTGCTTCATCAATTCCATGAATGTTGAATCGTTGGGTACGGCTTTGAATTGTTTGCAAGAGTGCATCCGGTTCTTCCGATACAAGAAGGAAAACGGTTTGTACCGGCGGTTCTTCTAATAGTTTAAGTAGCTTATTACTGCATTCTACGTTCATTTTTTCGGGCAGCCAGATAATCATTACTTTATAACCTCCCTGACTGGATTTCAAACTGAGTTTGCGCATAATTTCATCGCTTTCTTTGACAAATATCTGCGCTTGCTGATTCTCTGCTCCCATCTCTTTTAACCAATGGTTAAGGTTGAAATAAGGATTATTCATTACAAATTGCCGCCACTCCGATATGAAATCATCGCATACTGTATCCTTTCCGGCTTTTTTCTTGATGACAGGGAAAACGAAATGAAAATCGGGATGTGCCAGTTTGTTGAACTTGGTGCAACTGGGGCATACGCCGCAAGCATCATGCTCTCCACGGTTTTCACAACAAATGTAACGGGCATATGCTATCGCCAAAGGTAACTTTCCAGTACCTTCGGGACCGCAAATCAGTTGGGCATGGGGGATTCTTCCCTCTTTCACTTCGGCAATAAGCCGTTGCTTTGCTTCTTCTTGTCCTATTACATCTTTAAAAAACATCAGCCTATATTTAATATATTACTTTTGCTACTTCTTTTACGCTTTCTACGGCACTCACCGTATAGAAGTGGATACTTGGCACGCCGTATGCTATCAATTCGCGGCATTGGTGGATGCACCATTCCACTCCGAGGGCGCGTGCTTCTTCATCGGTTTTGCATTTCATGGCTTCTGAGGCCAATTCTTGTGGAAGATCAATCTTGAATGTTTTCGGTATCATGCTCAATTGAGATAATTTGCCGAAAGGTTTGATCCCCGGTATGATAGGTACATTGATACCTTCTTTATGCACCCTTTCCACAAACTCAAAGTACTTACGGTTGTCATAGAACATTTGTGTCACGGCATATTCCGCACCGGCTTCCACTTTTTTCTTTAGCCAATAAATATCTTGTTCCATATTGGGTGATTCTTCGTGTTTCTCAGGGTAGCAGGCCACTCCATAGCTGAACGGTGTTCCTGTCACCTTGATGGGAGAACCATCGACGAATAGTCCCTTATTGAAATCATTAATTTGTCCTTCCAGTTCCAATGCATGGCTGTATCCGTTTCCTTCGGGGACAAATGCGGATTCGTGTTTGGCTTTGTCACCGCGTAATACCAACAAGTCGGTAATGCCTAAGAACTGTAAGTCCAGCAATACATATTCCGTATCCTCGCGGGTAAATCCGCTGCATAGGATATGTGGCACAGTTGTTATATTGTATTTGTTTTGCAGTGCGGCAGCTACGGCAACCGTTCCGGGACGGCGGCGCATACGTGCGCGTTGGTAAAGACCATTTCCAAGGTCTTTGTATACATATTCGCTGCGATGGGTGGTGATATTGATGTACTTAGGGTCAAATTCACGCAATGTATCCACCGTCTTATAAAGCTTCTCAATGCCCGTTCCTTTCAGAGGGGGCAATATCTCAAAAGAAAACGCCGTTTTATCGGTGCTTTTTATTAAGTCAACTACTCTCATTCTTATATCTCGTCTCTTGTGCCTTCTACGGCAAAATTACATATTGGGGCAAAAATAAGAAAAATATTGTAGTTTAAGGAGGTGAAAAGAGGATTTATTTTTTCTCTGCCTTATAATAAGGTGAAAACCATAAGGCAGGAAAAAACTTTCATTGATGTAAAACCGTGTTTTTTGCCAAAGTAAAAAACTGTTTATTTAAAGGAAGGGTGTAAACATATTGGCGAACCAGCCAACAAAGCGTTTCCATGCGGAACGCTTTTTATATTCTTCCTTGGTGAGCAATGTGCTGTCTTTCTTGTCATCTTCAAACATACTGCTCAATTCGTGGGTTGTTTCTTTGTCAAAGATAAAGGCATTTACTTCGTAATCGTAACGCAAACTCCGACTATTTAAATTTGTGCTGCCCACGGTACAAAACAAACTATCTACCATCATGATTTTAGAATGATGGAACCCTCCGTTATAGATATAGATTTCAGCTCCTTTTTTTCTGAGTTTGTTTGAAGTGTAAAAAGCTGCATCAGGGGTAAAGGGGATGTCTGATTTGCCGGGAATCATTATTTCCACCTCTACTCCACGTTTCAATGCTCGTCTGATAGCTTTCTTTATACTGTGGGTGGGTGTGAAATAGGGATTTACAATCTGCACTTTATGTTGTGCGGCGTCTAATGACTTAACATACATACGGCGCATTATTTTGGGGCTTTTCCGCGGTACTCGGTCGACTATTGCTACCGTCTTGCCACCGGTATCAATGGAATCATTTCGCAAAGGGTAGTACATTGCTCCTCCGATATGCTGTTTGGTGCTTTTATTCCACATTGTAAGGAAGATATCCTGAAGATTGTTTACGGCATCACCTTCGATGCGGACATGCATATCTCTCCAATCACCTATTTCAGGCAGACCTTTAATGTAATAATTGGCTATATTCATTCCTCCGGTATAGCCCACTTTGCCGTCTATTACCACTATTTTGCGATGGTCACGATGCAGGGCATGGTTAATATACGGAAATTTAAAAGGATCAAACTTCACTATTTCAATTCCTTTTTTGCGTATGGCTTTCAGATGCTCTTTTTTCAGAGGCTTGTTGTTTGAGAGGTTGCCAAATGCATCGAACATGGCTCGTACCTCCACTCCTTCTTTTACCTTTTCGCCTAATAAATCGAACAGGGCATTAGCAATTGAGTCATTACGGAAGTTAAAGTATTCCAAATGAATGTGATGCTTGGCTTTTCTTATTTCTTCAAAGAGGTCGATAAATTTGGTATGTCCGCTTTTTAACAGTTTCAGGCGATTGTTTTGGGTGATGGGGATGCCTGATTCTTGCAGGTAGCTGATTACGATAGAATCGCTGTTTGCTTCTTGTGCAAGGGTAGTTCTGCAAATGGAAAGGAACAGTATAAAAAGAATGGTTAGATGAGTATGTCTAGTTATATCGATTTTCATTGCTTTTAAAATTAGGGTCGCAAAGGTATTTATTATTCTAAAGATGACCAAGTTATCGGTATTATTTATATTTAAAAGCGTAAAATAGAACAGGTAAATCGGAAAAACTTTCTTTCTGTTCTGTATTAATTTATAGAAGAAATTGATAAATAGAACAGTTAATTTGGTATATAGACCTTTGTTACTTCATTTAAGTAGAGTACATTTGCAGGAAAACACTAAAACTTAAATCTATGAAATTATTTTGTTGTATTATTTTAGGTGCGTTTATGGTAATGTCGGCTTCTTGCAGTCATAATAGCAAAGAGACTAGAAGAATGCAGACAGTAAAAATAGACACAGTTTTTTCTGTCGAAGGGCAAACTCCTTTGCAGTTTCCGGGGAAGGTAAAAGCTGCTCAGGACGTTAATTTGTCTTTCAGAGTAAGCGGAACGATAGGCAAAATTTGTGTGGAAGACGGAGCCCGGGTAAGGAAAGGTCAGTTGTTGGCACAACTTGATCCTACCGATTATCGGATTCAGCTGGAAGCTACCGAGGCCGAATATCAGCAGGTTAAGGCTGAGGCAGAACGTGTGATGGCTCTTTATAAGGATAATGGAACGACTCCCAATGCCAATGACAAGGCTGTGTATGGGCTGAAGCAGATAACTGCCAAGTATCAACACCACAAGGATCAGTTGGAATATACTAATCTCTATGCTCCGTTTGACGGATTCGTACAAAAGCATTTGTTTGATGAACATGAAACGGTGGGGGCGGGGATGCCGGTTATTTCGATGATCAGCCAAGGAGCACCGGAAGTGGAAATAAATCTGCCGGCAGCAGAATATATTCGTCGTACACAGTTTATCCGTTATCATGCTACATTTGATATTTATCCGGGCAAGTTTTATCCGTTGGAATGTATCAGTATCACCCCCAAGGCAAATGCCAATCAGTTATATTCTATGAGATTGAGAATAGTGCAGGATGGTAAGCCTTCTCCGTCCCCGGGAATGAATACTATGGTTACTGTTTTTTGCAGTGCAGGTGATATGCATTCTCTGTCAGTGTCAAGCGGGGCTGTTTTGCAAAAGAATGGAAAGGCAGCAGTCTTTGTTTATGACCCGTCGAAAGGAACGGTGAGAAGTTGTGAAGTGACTGTACTCAGACTGCTGACCAATGGACGCAGTGTGATAACTTCGGATGCATTGCAGCCGGGAGAACTTGTCGTGTCATCGGGAGTGCATCATATAGAGGATGGCGAGGTGGTGAAACCGTTGCCGCCTATTACATCAACTAATGTAGGAGGGCTGTTATAATGGATATTAGTAAGTGGGCATTTCAAAACCGTAATCTGGTTTATTTCTTGGTGGCTGTCCTTCTTTTGGGAGGTGTTTATTCCTGCTATGAGATGAGTAAGCTGGAAGACCCGGAGGTTAAAGTGAAATTGGCGATGGTGGTTACCACTTATCCGGGAGCATCGGCGCATCAGGTGGAGTTGGAAGTAACGGATGTGTTGGAGAAAAATATCCGTACCATGGGTAATATAGATAATGTGGAGAGTTATTCTTATAATGACTTATCTATTATTCAGATAGAATTGTTGAGTACGGTGAAGGATGAGGATGTGGAGCAATGTTGGGATATGTTGCGTCGCAAAGTGGGAGATGCCTGTGCTTCGCTTCCTCCGGGGGCAAGCGCACCAATGGTGAAAGATGACTTTGGCAATGTATATGGCATGTTTTATGCTTTGACCGGAGATGGGTTGACGGATAGGGAGTTGTCTGATTATGCCGAACTTATCAAGAGGGAAGTTAGTGACCTTGAGGGGGTGGACAGGGTAGAACTCTACGGCACAAGACCGGAATGTATCAATATCTCTTTGTTGCAAGACCGGATGGCAAATTTGGGAGTGAAGCCTGCTGAAGTGCTTGCCACATTGAACGGGCAGAACAAAACGACTTATACGGGGTATTATGAGAATGGAGATAATCGTATTCGTGTAACGGTCAACGATAAGTTTAAGACGGTAGATGATATCGGAAAAATGCTTATTCAGGGACACGATGATGATCAGTTACGTTTGCGTGATATAGCGCGAATAGAAAAGAGTTATGAGAATCCCACACGTAATGAATTGTTTTATGATGGTGAGCAGGCTTTGGGACTGTTGGTAGCTGCTTCCAGCGGTACGGATATTATCAAGGTAGGCAGTGCGGTGGCACAGAAGCTTGACGATTTGAAAGGAAGCCGCTTACCGGCAGGAGTGGAGTGTCATAAAGTGTTTTATCAGCCGGAGCGTGTGGGTGATTCGTTGGGTACATTTGTTATCAACTTAATAGAGTCTGTGATTATAGTTGTACTCATTCTGATGTTGGCAATGGGCTTCAAGAGTGGGGTTATCATTGGAATCAGCCTGGTGGTAACGGTATTTGGTTCATTTCTGTTCTTGCTGTTTGCCGGCGGCACGATGCAGCGTGTGTCCTTGGCGGCATTTGTGCTGGCAATGGGGATGCTGGTAGATAATGCCATTGTAATTATCGATGGTATCTTAGTCGATCTGAAGGCAGGTAAACCTCGTATGGAGGCGATGACAGCCATCGGAAGACAAACGGCGATGCCGTTATTGGGGGCCACTCTGATTGCCATCATTGCTTTCCTGCCTATTTATATGTCACCGGATACAGCAGGAGTCTATACGCGCGATCTCTTTATCGTATTGGCGGTATCGCTATTGTTGAGTTGGGTATTGGCGTTAATTCATGTTCCTCTGATGGCAAACAGGAGACTGAAGAGTGAAATGACAACAGGAGAAACGAATGCCCGTGTGTATAAAGGGCGTGTTTATGCTTATCTGAGAGCTGCTCTTTACTTTGGCTTGTCTCATCGCTGGAGCTTTGTATTTGCCATGGTTGGTCTATTGGGGCTCTCTCTTTGGGGATATGGTTATATGAAACAAGGATTCTTCCCCGATATGGTCTACAATCAGCTTTATATGGAGTATAAATTGCCTGAAGGGACTAATTCGACGCGAGTTGTCCATGATTTGCGGGAAATAGAGACGTATTTGAAGAGCAGGAAGGAAATAACCCATGTTACGACTTCTGTTGGCGGAACTCCCGGACGTTATAATTTGGTGCGGAGTATTGCTAATCCTTCTCTTTCTTATGGGGAACTGATTATAGACTTTACTTCACCGGAAGAATTGGTGGATAATATGGACGAGATTCAGTCTTATCTGTCGCAGGCATATCCTGATGCGTATGTCAATTTAAAGCGTTATAACCTGATGTTCAAGAAGTATCCTATTGAGGCACAGTTTATGGGACCCGACCCGGCGGTGTTGCACCGTTTGGCAGACAGTGCACGTCATATTATGGAAAATACTCCTGAGGTACGCCTTGTGACGACAGATTGGGAGCCGCAGGTTCCGGTGCTGACAATAGAATATGACCAGCCGGCCGCACGTGCTTTGGGGTTGAGCCGCAACGATGTCAGTCTCTCTTTACTGACAGCTACCGGAGGAATTCCCATCGGTTCATTTTATGAGGGAATTCATGCCAATACAATCTATTTGAAATGTTTGAATGAAGAAGGAAATCCGATAGAAGATTTAGGTAATACACAGGTGTTTTCTTCTATACCGTCACTCAATGGTCTGCTGAATGAAGAAATGATGGTAAAGTTGAAATCGGGTTCACTGTCAAAAGAAGAACTAGTGGAAGGTATTATGGGCAGCACTCCATTGAAACAAATTAGTAAAGGAGTGGACGTAAGGTGGGAAGACCCGGTGGTTCCGCGTTATAACGGACAGAGAAGCCAACGTGTGCAGTGCTCACCGGCTCCGGGACTTGAAACGGAACAAGCACGTTTGGCTGTTGCTTCGCAGATAGAAAATATTCCTTTGCCCGAAGGTTATACATTGTGTTGGCAAGGAGAAAAAATAGCCAGTACGGATTCTATGAAATATTTATTCAAGAATTTTCCATTGGCTATTATCCTGATGATTGCTATCCTGATTATGTTGTTTAAAGATTATCGCAAACCGATTATTATTTTCTGTTGTATTCCTCTTGTCTTTGTAGGAGTGGTGGCAGTCATGCTGCTCACTGGAAAGACTTTCAATTTTGTTGCGATAGTGGGGACGCTGGGATTGATAGGTATGTTGATTAAAAATGGTATTGTGTTGATGGATGAAATAACGTTGCAGATAAACCGGGGAGTTGAACCAACAGCAGCATTAATCGATAGTTCGCAAAGTCGTTTACGTCCTGTGATGATGGCTTCTCTGACTACCATCTTAGGTATGATTCCTTTGCTGACAGATGCCATGTTTGGTTCATTGGCAGCCGCCATCATGGGAGGATTACTGTTTGGTACACTCATAACATTACTGTTTATACCTGTTCTTTATGCATTATTTTTCCATATAAAACAGACTGACAAATGAAAAAGATATCTATTTTGATTGGTACTTTATTTTGCTCATCAGCTTTATTTTCTCAAGAGGTGTTGAGCTTGAAGCAATGTCGTGAGATGGCTCTTCAATATAATAAAGAAATGGCAGCTTCTGTCCGGCAGACAGAAAGCGCGCGATATATGGCTAAAAGTTATAAAGGAAATTTCTTTCCGAATTTTACGGCGAGTGGGACCGGTATTTATAGCAGTGCCAGTGGACATTATGGTATAGAAGGAGGAAATCTGCCGGTGTTTATGCCTAATTCATCCGGTCAATTTCTGCCCAATGGCGGTTTCTCTTATTTCCCGGGAATTGATTTAAAGTATAAAATCGGGCTTATTTATATGGGAGGAGTGGAAGTTGAACAACCTCTCTATATGGGTGGAAAAATTACGGCGGCTTATAAAATGTCTGTATTGGGCAAGGAGATGGCGCAAATGAATGAAACCCTGACGGCTACCACAGTTATTTTGAATACCGATAAGGCATATGCCCAAGTAGTTAAAGCTAGGGAAATGAAGAATGTGGCCGATAGGTATCATACTGTGCTGGTTGAGTTGCATAAGAATGTGGAAAGTGCATATCGTCATGGGTTAAAGCCTCAGAATGACGTGCTGAAAGTGCAGGTAAAATTGAATGAAAGTGAACTCAATATGCGCAAAGCAGAGAACGCATTGCGCTTGGCAACAATGAATTTGTGTCATTTTATTGGTAAACCTTTAATTGCAGATATACAGGTGTCGGGAGACTATCCTGAAGTGAAAGAGAATATAATGATGCAGGTATCGGATATTACGGCTCGTCCTGAATATGGCATTTTAAATAAACAAGTAGCTATGGCAAAACAGCAAGTGAAATTGAATCGTAGCGAACTGTTGCCTAAGGTTGGTGTTAAAGGCTCATATAATTATATTCATGGTTTGGAAGTAAATGATGAAACATTTTTGTATAAAGGAGGATTTTCAGTCTTATTGAATGTCAGCGTTCCTCTTTTTCACTTTGGAGAGCGTATCAACAAAGTGCATGCCGCCAAAGCTAAGTTGGAACAGACTCGTTTGGAGCAGGCTGATATGAATGAGAAAATGCTGTTGGAATTGACTTTGGCTGCTAACAATTTGGATGAGGCTCGCTTAGAAAGTGAACTTTCCGACCGTTCTTTGCAACAGGCAGAAGAGAATATGAGGGTGAGTAAGAAGCAGTATGAGGTGGGTTTAGAAACTTTATCGGATTATCTTGAAGCTCAAACTTTATGGCAACAGGCTTATAGTGTACAAGTGGATGCTCATTTCCGTCTGTATTTGAATTATGTGGAATATTTAAAGGCTACCGGAACTTTGTCACAAAGCAGTTCATATTGAAATGTCTTTCAAAAAGATGTAAATTCGTGGGAACAATGGGAGTTTCATGAGAACAATCATTAGTGGCTCTATGCTGCTTGAATACTTCTATCTTCAATCAATAGCAAATAATGTCTGTTCTTACAGACGCCCTAATTCCCCCAAGTTTTCAAACTGAGCCATAACTTACAGGTAATTAAGGCTTTTAGGCACAAAAAAGAGGAACAAAGTATTAACTTCATTCCTCTTACTTGGTGATCCGCCTGGGGCTCGAACCCAGGACCCCAACATTAAAAGTGTTGATGCTTTTCACCTTTTAAAAGCCTCGCCTACGGCTCGACTTTCAAAAGGCTACCTGCTGAGCCAGCGAATCTTACGGTTATCTTTATATGTCTTTTGAATCTTCTGCTTTCTTTGGTTTACATGGTGGTTTACATTTGTACCACGCAAGATGTGATTATTATTTTGTTTATTATCTTGTTGTAAAGTTAGCTGATTTAGTGGAACTATGCAAATAATAGAAAGAAAATCAAGTGTATAGGTGTATTTTATTCAGAGATTTCCAAATACCTGAAAAGCCGCCATATTCTAATTGTTGTAATACAGAATAAAGCGGCTTTTTCAATAGGTGGTACTTTTTTCTAACTCTCCCTATAAAATGGATTTCTCTCAAAAAAAAGTCCTCTTGTTTTCGTATCTAATTTTCTACCTATTCCACTACTCTTTATTAAGAGTATCAGGAAGAAAAATTGGACGGACGAAAGTTCTATTATCACCAAAGTTTAATTCCGTCCATTTCTTTTATGGCTTGCAATATATCTTCTTTGGTCATATCCGTTCTTTCTTCCTCTATGACAATAGAACGAAATTCATAGCTTTCTACAACTTCTGTCTTTTCGTCCACATTGCTATATATCCAAGCATTAAACACCCTGTTGGGTATATCAAGAAACGTGATTCTGATAAATGCTCCACCCAATAAATAAGGCTCAATGCTATAAACGACAAACTTTCCTTTTATCTGCTCCTTGTAAGGGGTTAAGTCTGAATTGCTGACTTTCCCTGCATTGTAATCATCCAAGTACTTTCGTAATGTACGGATATATTCATTATCTAACCAATCGTTTCTTCCCCAACCATCGAAACGAATCTCATTGGATGATTTTTGGGTATTTGTCGTTTGTATAGTTCTGCATATAATGGAATCCTGTTTCACCCTGCCTGAATCCATACTGTAAGCAGATAAGGATATGCCTATGGAAATAAATATAAATGCTGCTCTCATCTATGCTGATTGAATTTTATATGATGGCATTATAATAAATCTTTCTTTTTAGGCAAATACCAAGACATAAACAGTACTTATGATTAGTAGGATTATTATTGCAAGAATGCACCACCAATAGAATTTTATCTTATTGTCCTTTCCCGTTTGATTACGAGAATGTTGATTGATAAACGAACTCCACTCAATCATCCCTTTCTCCATATCGTGATGTAAGTATTCATACTGTATATGATACTTTTTTTTACATTTTGGGCACCTCCAAATAGATAAGTCACCCCTTTCCATTTTCTTTAGTAACTTAGGATGATAGGTTGAGTTTATGGAAGTATATAGTGTAAAACTACCCTCTGCTCCACAATTCGGACAGGTCACTATCTCTACTACTGGTCTGGTCATATTACTTTATAATTTACAATTTATTTTATAAGTTATTTCATTCTCATGTATTCGGCAATTTCTTTGAACACACTCCCTGCCATAGCCCCACCGCTTGCAGGCAAGCTGTCTTTATGAATGGAAATAATCATGCTGTATTGCGGATTATCGGCAGGAAAGTAACCGCAAAACTCCGCTATATAGCTGTTGTCATAGTGCCGTATTGTACCCGTCTTTCCTGCCACTTGTACGTTATCAGGTTTGGCAGGTTTGCCCAAACCATCAGTAACAACATATTGCAGTGCCGACCTTATGCTGTCTATATTAGCCTTGCTTGCTGTCTGCGGACTGATAATCGTTGTACTGTCCTCATATAGCATAGGCTTTACCATTGTTCCATTGTTGGCAATGGCATTATAGAAAGCCAAAGTCTGAACAAGCGCACTTTTATGATAGCCTATTGCCGCATTGATATAATTGCAGTCCACATATATATCTTCTTCATAATATAATCCCCTTATGCTATCAGGCTTATTGACAGGCATCTTATAAAGTTGCTCGTAATAGTCTTTGTCATCAGGAAAAACATTCTGCAAACAGAGTGTTGTCGCTATATCTGATTCATTCGCAAACCCTTGAAGTGCGGTTATCTCCCCATATCCACCTCTATTATAATTGTGGTCGTACAGAGTATCTTGACCTATTATCAAGATTCCATTTCCTGTATTCACTTTATCACTTAAATGGAGTTTGCCACTTTCCAACATAGCCAATAAGGAGATTGTTTTGAATAGTCCGGTGGGCTGTGGTATGCAAAAACTACCCGTTACCTGATAACCTGCACTATCTTCTCTTTCAAGTCCAACTAATGCTCTTATCTGCCCTGTTTGGACTTCCATAACAACGACTTGCCCCGATTGTGCGTCAAACTTTTCCAACTTGCTTTCTAAGATGGACGTAACTTTGACTTGCAAGGTGCTATCTATGGTGGTAACTTGTTCCGTATTTCCTTGCTTTGTGTTGCAAGCGGATAGGACTGCCATTGCAGCAATAAAGATGATTGGTGCTTTCATTTAAGTTTCCCCATAAAATCTTTTAAAGATAACAAATTTGCACGAGAGTAAGCCTCTTTGATTATAGATAGTATAATATCACTTATTCCATGTTGTTTCAGATATATTATATAGCCAAATTCATCTGGTTCTTCTTGTAGTTTAGGAAGATTTGTATCCATCCATTCTGTGACCTTTTTTATTACTTTATCAGTTGCACTTATGTTCTGTCCCCAAAATCTATTCCACATCCCTCCATTTGCGGAAAATCTAAATGAGGTCTCTTGAGGAAATTTGAATGAGCTTATATAGCTATTTGTTGCTAAAACATACTTATTATAATCTGCTTCCCTGTAAAATCCAATATCAACCAATTTTTGTCGTACTTCATTAGGTAAATATGTGTGCCAAAAATTGTAATTGATTTGAGGAGGAGTAAATGTCGCTTCCACCCCAATATCCTTAAATAAAGCCATCCTTTTTTCTAATTTAACAGCCCATCCTTTATAAGAAAAATGGATGGGAAACATATAATTGTGTACGGTTACTTTAATACTCATTTTGCCTTTTATTAAAATCCATTATTGTACTATCACTAAATCTAATTCGTGAGAAATTCACGTTTGAGAGTTTATAGTCCTCAATGTTTGAAACATAGAAAGATATAAACTTGCTTGAATTAGCAGGTATATTAACTTGTACCATTTTCTTTTCATATTTATAAGAAAGGACATCCCACATATCACCATAAATCCAATGATAAGCAATCGAAAACTCTATATTTGTAATATACTTATTATTTGAATTTTTGACAGTCATTTCTACGTAAGGCTTAAATTCCCTATCATATTTAAACTCTATATTCTGTATTTCTTGCGAAAATGCAAATTGTGACATAAACAAGAATAGAATAATCATATACTTCTTCATATCAATAAGCATTAATAGGGATTATTGTTAAACTCATATCCGCATTCAGGACATTTGTAATCATAGACGGGTGTGCCACCTGTGCCTTTCCATACCAAGTTTGTAACTTTTGGAGGGCAAGGGTGGTGACCACAGCGAGGGCATTTCTTTGAATGTTTTTGCACCCTGCTTTTCTTAGCATACATGGCTATGCCAATCAAAAACGCAATGGCTAAAAGAGCTTCCATATAATACATTTTGTGCCACTCAGTACCCGGAAGAAGCGATTTATTATCTTGTCATTTACATACAAAGAAAAGGTGTGGGTACTTTAACTTATTATCTTGTTGAGGCTCTCTTATTGCTAAGAGTTCTGGACTGCCCACCGTATATAATAAGCAAAGCCCACACCAAGATAGTATATATTGCCCCTAAAGGTAAGTATATGACTATGGTGTGGGCGTTCCTGCTCATTATCCATACGGTAGAATTGTCCAGATTCCAACAAGGGATAATTTTGCTAAACGCCCTTTCGTTTATATGTCCTTTCAACTCCCTAACACATTAGGTCATTGAAATTGGTACAAAATTACAGAAAAGCGTTTGTTTGAGCAAGAATTATGCTTATTATTAAATTGTTAGGACGCTATTTTGTAGAATCTAAGTAGGTAGAAAATCTGTTCGCACTTTTATAAGAGCAAAATTACTGAATTTTCTACCCACTCAAATTTAGAAACTAAGACAATCGTATGTGTTTAAAAGTTCCTCTTGTCTTAGTCCAAGATAGCGTTTTGTAATGGCTACGCTTGAATGATTGAATAGTTCCATTAGTTTGATTAAAGCCAATTCTGCATTTTCAGAAGATTCAAAAACCTTTCTGCCAAATGTTTTGCGGAGTGAATGAGTAGAAAAATGGTCTATCTTTAAATTGTACTTGTTTTTCAATCCTTTAAGTACAATGTTCACCCATTGGATAGAATAGACTTTATTCTTCCCTCTGCCTGACAAAAAGCAAAGTTCATTTAAATTTTGAATACCTAAAGCCGTATAACAATCTTTTATGTGCTTCTGAAATTCTTTGTTAATCCTCACCTCTCTACGCTTGTTTGTTTTCTTTTCAGTAATGATAAACTTCGCTTCATTAGTTAAAAGCATATTCCAAGTGAGTTGCAACAAGTCAGAGATACGCAAACCAAAGAATATGCCACATCCAATAAGTAGGCTTATTCTGTAATTCTTATCTCTGTATAACTTTCTCACCAAGTTTGTTGCACTATCCCATTGTAGGCAGTCGCTTGTTGTATAACTGTTTTTCAAACTCATATTATTTCAATTTTGTAGGTTTAACTATAAAAGTGAAAGCAAATTTGAAATTCAATTTGTAACAGATTGATTTTCAAACTACTTTCACTTCTATAAATTAGTGAATCAATAAACGCACGAAATTAGAACTACCAACATCATAAATACAGCAACCGTAATAACAGGGTTAATGCAGCAAAAGAAAATGAATATCGCTGCAAATACGGCAAATCCGCATCCAACCTTTGCCATTGTTTCTTGATTTTCTCTTTTATCCATAACTTCAAATTTTAATTGTTTGTAAAAAATGAGAGATACCCATTTCTGAATATCTCTCAATGTGTAAAATCAGTCAATAAACCATTTGTAACGCTCGTCACCATACAGAGCCGCATTTATCCCTTGCGCTATTTCTGTCGCATTATAGGCTCTATCCAAGAAAGAATCTATATAGCTTGACTTGTTAGCCCCTGTCAGTAGATTATAAAATTTCCACATAGACAAGTCACCGCCAAAACCGCCAAAGTCAGAATCTTGCATATAAGCCTTTGCCACGCTGTTTATCTGTGTGTCCGTAATAAGTAAACGTGGCACACTCTTTTGATAACTTTGTGGCAAACATTGATAAAGCCGCATCTTTCCAAGAATCTGTGCAAATTGGTGTTCGCTTAAATAGCTGTTTCCAAGTGTCTGCATAAGGTGAATGTGTTTTGCAGGGTTATAGTGGTTAAACATTTCCAAAACCGCACGATATAAATCGCCTGTATTGGTAACTTCCAAACAGCCTATATAACCGTCTGTTGTAACACATAGATTTGTGCAAACAAGATTCTTAAACCCAATGAAAACTTTGAATTTCTCAACCGTTTTCTTGCTGTAAAGATTCATGTGATTATAAGCACGCACACCACCAATAGTTAGAGTGAGTTTGTTTCCCTCTACCGTTTCCCAAATGGTAGGCACTTCAATAATGAAAGCGCACCTTTCGTAATAAATAGTCTTGTCACTCTCTAAAAGTTGGTTTGCAGGCTTATGTATCGCTTCGGGGATTCTGCCTTTAATGATGTGAGAAACACGAATATCAGGCAATTCAACCGTTTCACCTCTAAAGAATGTGTTTGTAGCATCCCAAACCGTTTCAATAAATGAATTGTGCGAAATTGTAAGTTCGTTGTCCTTACTGAAAACAGGAACTATGCAATCACTCTTTAAATGCTGTAAATCAATCTCCATAGTATTAGCTTCTATGAAGTGATTTACTTTCTGGACTTTAGTAGTTTCTTCTGAAATAATCGTTGCATCCTCTGCGTACTGATTAAATCCACTACTTCTTTTCTGTGCCATTGTAGGCAATAAAACTAAATTTTCCATACTTGAAATTTTTAATTAGTGAATGATTAAGTTTATTCTTTGTTTTTATTCAAGTATTGGTGGGGGACTAAATAATTTAGTAGGCTCGCTTGTATATGGCTCTCTCCAATTTTAAAAACAGGATAATAGGATAGAGAGAGGAGGATATTTCTACTATATCAGTATATATCTGCTTATGTGTCTATTTATAGTTTTCTTCTTTTGGCAGTTCTGAAAAATAGCTGTTTGTAATTTTATAAGGATTGAGTTTTATATTAAAATTGTATTGGGCTATATAACTTGTATTAGATAGGGCTTATCTTTAAAAGGAATTGATTTCTAAAATGTGTGGTGGCTTATATATGCTTGATTCATTGCAATAAAAAAAAGACAGCCGAAGCTATCTTTATATGATTCACATTACTATTCTTAGCGGTTCTTTCTTTGGTGGTATTTTAAAGTCTTTGTTTATTAGTACTTTCACAAAGTAATTCAAGCTGTTTATAGGTTCATCAACATTGTGTAGCCGTTGAGCCAACTGATATTTAATAGAATATGTCTTTATAAATTCTATGTCATTTGTCTGTTTCAAATCTTGTCGTGTATATGGATATTTTGCAGCAATTAGACTTATCAACTCTTTTTTATAAGGTGGAGTTTCAATGCCCTTTGTTTGGCAAAACAAGTCTATTGTATTATAAATCTCCTTATAAAGTGGAGGAATACCTTTGGGAAAGTAACCTGTATTTCCTTTATCAAAGCAATCAAGTGTGATTCTGTAACATCCTTTGTGTCGTTCTATCAAATTCAATTCGATGCACTTGTTCATATACTTTTGAATCGTACCGTATGAAATGGATAAATGCTCTGCCATATCTCTAAGACTATAAAATGTCAGATTGCAATTATTCAGACAGATGCACTTTATAAGGAGAATAAAACCTTTGATGTCCGTTTCTTCTTTTAAAGGGAGATTATCAAAATGCAGGTTTATGAAGTCACGACTAACCATGATAAAATCTTTAGAGGGAATTTGCACTTTATAGAAATTCTTCGTTTTAGGCTCTTCGTTTTCGCCCTTGATATATTTTCGTATGATATTGACATAACCCTGTTCTTTAGCCTTGTGCAGATAGCTACTGACCGTTTCCGTATCATAACCGACTTCTTTAGAGAGGGTTTCCAATAATACGTTTGATTCGCCCGTATTGTAATCACTCTTAAAAAGAAGTGAGAGGTAAGCGTATGCTTCTTTATGCAATAGAAGTTTGCCTAAATTTATAGGAAACAACCTGTAACCGTTTTCGTCTGCTACTTTCATGTCAGTATGAGTTTTGTTGATTTTTTGCCTATAAAGGCTGGAAGCCTGTTAATTATGTTAATAGTATATATAGTTAATAGTATGTCCTTACTTTTTATATCACCCAATTCTTGAAAATTATATCATCTTGAAAAACAGATAAAAACAGCATTTCAAGTTGGATAATTTAAATTGGAGATACAGGGCTTGCCTGTCGCACAAGCCCATATTTATATCATCTATCAAAATCTGCATATAAAGCCTTAAATGCTTCTACGTACGATTTGGCTTCCATAGACTGACCTTGTTTTGGAGTAAAGTGTTTATCCCATTGTTCTTTATCTATTAGATTTATTGTGTCAATAACTTTTTGCTCATCTTGCTCAATCTCATTATAATATTGTTTTAGCCCTTGCGCGAATCGTCCGTTAAATCTATCCTCTGATAAAAACTTATGTTCTCTCAAAGCATCCAAAATTTTATCTCCTATTTCACGAGTGGACTTATTTAGTTGTAGTTTGCCATAATCAGTTGGATTCTTATAACCCAGTTGGATTGACTTTATTTGTTTAGAAGTCAGATTGATAGTTCCAAAGGTGTAGAGCGCGAAGATAAAGGCAGCCTTGTACTTCTTGCATAATGAGAGTATATAATCCATTTCCTTGTCATTTGTTGAGATTCCGGAGTTGTAGAAGTCGCCATTGTTCCAAACCTTTCCATTGTTTCGCAGAGCTATATAACTGACAATATCCATACCTTTAGGAATATGTACAGGTGTATATGTAGGCTGCATTTCATTTAATGCAGGAAATTGGAGTGCTAAATCTCTGTGTTGTCCGTCCTCGCAAACTCCGTCATAGTTGGGATAGTCCTCTTGCTTGACGACTTCTAATGTAATCTTAAAGTTGCTGATGGTGGCTTCTCCTTTTCCTGTATTTCGTTCAATAGTCATTTTGAACAATTTCCTGTCACCAATTTTTTCAATAGCTTCATTCATTGGTATATATTCAATCGGCATAGATTCAATATAGCCCAAGTTCTTTATTTTGTTGTAACAAGCTTTTATGTTCTCTTTGTCAATGTTTTGACGGTTGCCCTCTATAAAGAGCAAATTAAGTCGTTTATTCATAACTTTCTCATTTTGATTGTTATCTACTATGTTTAAGTTCTCTCCGTTGTTATTTTTAACTGCTTCCATAATTTTAAATTTTATTTTTTTATAATCAATTTATCTTGTAATCGTCTGCCTTATGCGCACTTGGCTTTTGATTACGTTGCAAAGATATGGAGAGGTTAAAGGGTATTTTGGGGATAAAAAAGCATAGCAATTCTATACCCCTTTAAAATGGAGGGAGCATAAAAGAGAAAATCCCTGCTTCTCATATTTGAGAAACAAGGCTCTTATTATAGTGAAAATGTACTATATCAAGGAGTTGGATATATATTAGAAAATCCTTTTATATCTTTGTCCTTATACTGCTTAAAGAAACTTTTAAGTGTATCAGTATCATCTAAAAAATTTGTATTTTTAGAAAGTTGCGTATAATAGACTAACTTGGATATGAGTAGGTTCTTGTTGAGTGATACGGTTTCACCTTTCTTTCGTTTGCCTTTAAATTGGGGCTTCAAGTCAAAAAAGTATTTTAATAGGTGGGCGAAGTACCATATAAGTACAGAATCAGATTCTTCTTTTGATTGGAATAGTTCAGACGTATTATTTATATCTATTGTGTTTATGCCAATAGAATCTTTGTCTTGCTCATAACCTCTTTTTATCCACTCTAAGATAAGGGATATTGTTTTGTGGCTTATTATCTCATACTTGCCTTTGCTTGTTTTTAATGTCAGCTTGGCTTTTGAATCTTTATCATCAGGCAATAAATTGATAAGGCTTTCTATATTCTCTCCACGTGTGGGCGCAATGATAGAACTGTCAAAACACATACTGCAAGCATAATCAAAACAGAACATTACCAAAAGCCAAAAAGCGTTTGCATCAAGTCCCAGCCCATTTATGGTATCTTGCAACTCACCATTTCTTATATAGTCCTCGTATTTATAGGGGCATATTATCTGCCCAGTATTATACCGTTCTGCAAAGATTTCTGCTGCATAAGGAATATCCACTAATTTAACTTCGCTTGGATAAATGACAACAGACCAGTCTGCATTATGGTAGGGTTCACCTTCTCCATACATAATGTCATAGACGTATCTCATTTGTGAGGTTTCGCCATCATCAAGCTGCCCTTTTTCATTCAGGTATCTTATAGGTAATTCCATATAAATTTGATTTTTAGGCTATAAAGGTAATGAAAAAAGTCCACCTATCATTTGATAAGCGGACTTTTCTGTGTTTAGAGTAAGTTTTTCATTGCATCGTTTATCTGTGAGTTATCGAAGCTGTCTAAATAAACCTGTGTTATCTTCTCTGAACCATGTCCCAATGATTCACTTATAATAGAAGTAGAAACTCCTGCACGTTTTAATACGGTTGCATAAGAATGTCTTGCCACGTATGTAGTCAAAGGTATTGGCAATTTCAATTTTTTACCTATTTCTTTGAGGTGCTTGTTTATTTTCGCTAATACTTTATGTAGTCTGTTGGCTATCTGTATTTCTGTTTTATGAAAAGGAGTAAGGATAGGAAATAGATATGGTGACTTGTCATTTTCATATTTGGCTATAATTTCCATCGCTTTTTGTTGGAGTGGTACATTTATCAGTTTCTTGGTCTTTTCTCTATTATATATAAGTTGGCTTTCCACGATATTGGAGCGTTTTAGTTTGGCTATATCTATAAAGTTGATGCCAGCATTTAAATAGGAGAACACAAAGACATCAATCGCAAGACATTCCATAGGTGTGTCCCCTTGATACTGCATAATCTTTAATACTTCCTTTTTGCTTATTGCTCTTTTGGCTGTCTGCTTGTAGAGTTTGGAAACTTTATAGGAATGGAACGGATAGCAATCATTCTTAATGGAATGCTCTGCAATAGCCAAATTAAAGACGGCTCGCAAGTGTCTTATTCGTGTGCTTATGGTGCTTACAGAAAGATTCTGTTCTTTCATCCACAACTCATAACGCTTTAGCCAAGTGGCATCAATATCAGAGAATGGTATGTCAAGATGTTTGTTGAACTTGATAAAAGAAGAATAGGATACTTCAAACATTCCTGCATATCTGATTCTGTTCTCTTTCTTCAAATTCTGAATATAAGTCAGATAGTATTCACCAACTGTTTTATTTATGGTGTTGTTTGTGGTAGATTCAATGAGAGTTGTAGCCGTAAAGTTTTTGCCTGCTATTCGTTTGTCTAAAGCGGCTTTCTGTATTTCGTTGATTCTCTCGTTTATAAGGAGAATAATTCTGTCACGATTGGGGCATTTCGTTTTTGGCAGATTGCTTTTAAAGTCCCATTGTTCCGCTTTAATGGATATACCAAGACTTTGATACTTTCGTTTTCCGTCTTTACAGACGCAAACCATTAGTGGGTGTTCGCCATTGCTAAGTGTCTTTGACTTGTAACACAGTACTTTAATTGTTTCGCTCATACGGTTTACCGGTTTACATCTTGGTTTACATCAGAGCCACCAAACCGTAATATATAAAAGAAAAAAGCGATTATCTGTTTTAGATAACCGCTTGATTTTTAATCTTTTAAAAGTGATCCGCTTGGGGCTCGAACCCAAGACCCCAACATTAAAAGTGTTGTGCTCTACCTGCTGAGCTAGCGAATCAATCCTTTGTTATTGCTATTCTTCCGAATTGCGAGTGCAAAGGTAGGCGTTTTTGTTTAAACTTCCAAATATATTGCTTACTTTTTTTGATTTATTTTTTAATAAGTTCTGTTATCTATTGATTATCAGGCGTGTTATTGTCACTCGAAAATTCCTTTTCTTTTATATGAATGTATCGTTGATAATAGGAAAGCATTAAGCTGGTGCACGGCAAGGCGATAATCATTCCTACAATTCCCATCAATGCTCCCCAAACAGACAAGGACAAAAGAATGATAGCAGGGTTCAGACCGGTTATTTTCCCCATTACTTTGGGAACAATCAATCCGTCTTGTATGACCTGTACAATGCAAAAGACTAAAAATGCACAAAATAATATCCACCAGAAATTTTCTCCGGTATCGGCAGCTTTGAGCAATGCTAATAGTATGGTAGGGATAAAAGCAATGAGTTGTAAATAAGGTACCATATTGAGTAGACCGATAAACAATCCGAAGCCGATTGCCAGTGGGAAATCAATAATCAGAAAACCGATACTGAATAAAATGCCTACACAAAAAGCTACCACTGCTTGTCCACGGAAGTACTTGTTCATGCCTTCTTGTACATCATTTACTATTTTGATGGTCGTATCGCGATGTTTTACAGGAACTAATTTTATCCAGCCTTTGGCTATGGCTTCATAATCCAGCAGAATGAAAAAAGTATAGAGCAGTATGATAAAAGAGGTAAATATACTCACGACCACATTGACTGACTGTGTAAAGATAGCCCATACCTGAGGCAGTACATCGCGTATGGTTTGAGCAATACGGTCTTCATTCAAAGCCTCATTTATTTTAAGCATATCGATATGTTCTTTAATAAAATTGGCCACGGTACCGGGGATGGCTGCTTGTTTTGAACCTTCCACAAAGTAGTCGGTGAGCAGTTCTTTTAATTTTCCGAATTCTTCTACAATAGGAGGAACCAGTCCGATAAATGTCAGAATACCGATGCATATTAATACCAGCATAACAGCAAAAATAGAAATGACTCTATTTTTTAACCGCAATTTATACTGAAAGAAAGTAACCATAGGATAAATAAGGTAGGCGATGAGCCACGCAACGAAAAATGGAAGTAATACTCCGCTTAAGCGATTGACTAAATAGAGTATTCCTATAATGACAATTCCGCTTAGAATACCACGGATAAAACTGTCAAATGTTATTTTCTTCTGTAACATAATGATGTGGACTTATTGGATGGTTTGTTCTTCCTCAATAGCTTTCCTGTAACATTCACGGCACAATGGTTCATAGTCGGCTTTCTCGCCGAGCAGTACTCTTTTGTCACTTTTGGTTATGCGATGAGAAGCATAAGCTAAATTACCGCATTTTACACAGATAGCATGGACTTTGGTTACTTCATCTGCAATGGCACATAGAGCCGGAATAGGTCCGAACGGAATTCTTTTGAAATCCATATCCAGTCCGGCTACAATAACACGCACTCCGCTGTCGGCCAGCTGATTGCATACGTTTATTAACCCTTCGTCGAAAAACTGTGCTTCGTCTATTCCTATTACATCTTTATCTGAAGAGAATAATAAGATACTGGCGGAAGTATCAATAGGGGTGGAGGCAATGGAGTTGCTGTCATGTGATACAACTTCCTCTTCAGAGTATCGGGTATCCAAGGCCGGTTTAAATATTTCCACTCTTTGGCGGGCAAACTTGGCACGTTTCAGCCGTCGGATAAGTTCTTCCGTTTTGCCTGAGAACATGGAACCGCAAATTACTTCTATTCTTCCTCTTCTACGTGTCTCTTGTATGTGGTCTTCTGAAAAAACTACCATGGTTAAATAGTGATAATTGGTTTTAGTTACGGCTGCAAATGTACTATTTGTACCCCAAAAAAAGGCTATAATCCCTAATATTTTTATTAATAAAAGATATAATGTTAAAGGAATGTGCAACATCTGTTAAATAATAGCATCAATTAACTTTATACATTTGATTTCTTTCTACATTTGTCATCATATAACAGAATTAGGAGTGTTTTTTATGGGAAAACTGTATGTAGTGCCTACTCCCGTGGGGAATTTGGAAGATATGACATTTCGCGCTATTCGCGTGCTGAAAGAGGCTGATCTCATATTGGCTGAAGATACTCGTACTTCCGGCATTCTTTTGAAACATTATGAAATAAAGAATGCGATGCAGTCCCATCATAAATTCAATGAACATAAAACGGTTGAAGGCGTTGTCAATAGAATCAAAGCAGGCGAAACTGTAGCGTTGATATCTGATGCCGGCACTCCCGGAATTTCTGATCCCGGATTTTTAGTTGTACGGGAATGTGTAAGGAATGGTATTGAGGTGCAATGTTTGCCGGGAGCTACAGCTTTTGTGCCGGCATTGGTTGCCTCCGGTTTGCCTGATGAACGTTTTTGTTTTGAAGGTTTCCTGCCTCAAAAGAAGGGTCGGGTTACTCGGCTCACTTCTTTACAGGAAGAGAAGAGGACGATGATATTCTATGAGTCACCTTATCGTTTAGTGAAAACCTTGACTCAATTTGCCGAGTTTTTCGGTGCCGATAGGCCTGTTTCCGTATGTCGTGAGATTTCTAAAATGCACGAAGAAAGTGTACGGGGTACATTGACAGAAGTTATAGCGCATTTCACAGAGAACGAGCCACGTGGCGAGATTGTCATTGTGCTCGGTGGAAAAGAGGACTAAAAATAATGAACTTTAAAAAGTAAAGCAGATGAAAAAGTTAGTAATTTTATCATTGTTGTCTGTTGCCCTGTTGAGCTCTTGCGGTAACGGAGCAAAAAATGAGGCTATGAAGGCTCAGAATGATTCTTTAATGGTAGAACTGTCCAGCAGAAATGCAGAATTGGACGAAATTATGGGTGCATTTAATGAGGTTCAGGAAGGTTTCCGACAAATAAACGAAGCTGAAAACCGTGTTGATTTGCAGAGTGGCTCTATTCGTGAAAACAGTGCAAATAAGATAAAAGATGATATTCGTTTTATTAGTGAAAAATTACAGGCTAACCGCGAACAGATTGCTAAGTTGGAAGAGCAATTGAAGAACAGTAAATATAATTCTGCACAGTTGAAAAAAGCTATTGCCAATTTGACTAAGGAATTAGAGGCTAAACAACAACAGATTGAGACTTTACAGGCAGAGCTTGCTTCAAAGAATATTCGTATAGCAGAATTGGATGATGCAGTGGCCGGATTAAGCCAAAATGTAAGTGATTTGACAGCTGAGAATGAAGCTAAATCTGCTACTGTTGCCAGTCAGGATAAAGCTTTGAATACTGCATGGTTTGTCTTTGGTACAAAATCGGAATTGAAAGATCAGAAAATTCTTAAGAATGGTGACGTGCTTAAAAATGACGATTTCAATAAAGATTATTTTACTCAGATTGATATTCGTACAGACAAGGAAATCAAATTGTATTCAAAACGTGCAGAACTATTGACCACTCATCCTGCAGGTTCATACGAATTGGTGAAGGATGCAAAAGGGCAGTTAACTTTGAAGATAACTAATCCTAGTCAGTTTTGGAGTGTATCAAGATACCTTGTTATTCAGGTAAAATAAAATAATATATAAATTATCCCGTAAAGGGGTTGCGTCTCAATCAGGCACAACCCCTTTTTTATAATTATTGAATGTATATGTATAAGAGCATATTTATAGATTTGGATGATACGGTTTGGGCATTTTCGGAAAATGCCCGCGATACGTTTCAGGACATGTATGAAAAGTATCATTTTGAGCGATACTTTGACTCCTTTCATCAGTTTTATACCATATATAGTGGGCGAAATGAAATACTTTGGGGAGAATATGGTGCCGGACATATCACAAAAGATGAGTTGAATGATATGCGCTTTTCTTATCCTCTGCAACAGGTAGGTGTTGAAGATAAAGCATTGGTAAAAGCATATTCGGATGATTTTTTTGCAGAAATAGTGTACAAGAAGAAGACAATGCCTCATGCGGTTGAAGCATTGGAATATTTGTCTTCAAAATACAATTTGTATATCCTTTCCAATGGTTTTAGAGAGTTGCAAGAACAAAAAATGCGTTCGGCGGGAGTTGATAAATACTTTAAAAAAGTAGTTTTGTCGGAGGATATCGGTGTGCATAAACCTTTTCCTGAAATATTTTACTTTGCGATGTCAGCCACTCAGTCAGAATTGCATACTTCTTTGATGATAGGGGATAATTGGGAGAATGATATAGCTGGTGCCAAGGATGCAGGGCTCGGACAAGTATTCTATAATGTAAAAAAAACAACGAAGTTTTCTTTTCAGCCTACAGGGATAATGGAGGATTGGAATGAAATAGGGAAGATATTATAAGAGAAAACGAAGAGAGTGTCAAAGGCAAATTAATAAAAGCATTTTTGACACTCTCTTTTTTGTAGTCGATGATTAACTGTTAGTTACCGCTAACTTTCAGTTCATCATTGTAATCAGTTTCGTTCAAAGGAACATCCCATGTCCATTTGTTGGCGCCGCTTGCCGGAATAGTCGTAGCAATAGAGATGTGTGCATTGCCACCTTTGTCAAAGCCATTGCGAATGACATCACGATTCCAGCGTTTATAGTCGCTCCATGCAAAGCCTTCTCCCCATAGTTCAAGTTCACGATAGTCCATGATTTCGTTCCATAACGCATCTCCGGTTTTGGTACAAGTATATTCTGCATTACGTCCGGAAGTAGCATTCAGCTCTACTAAAGCCGCCTGTGCAGCTGCTTCGTTGTTTAGAAAGTAGTTGGCTTCCGCTTCTATCAATACCATTTCGGAAGAACGGATAAAAGGTAAGTAACCTACACCCGGAGTGTCGAATACATAGAACTTTAATTGTCCTCCTAAGTACATATAACCAGCTTCATAAGGAGCAGTCAGTCCACTGACAGCCATCTTTTTACAATAAGCTGCGGCTTCATCCCATAGAGCATCGGCTTCTTTTTCTTTTTCACCCATACCTAAAATGCCATATGTTAAGTCCATGACTGAACCATCATTGAAGTTGTAGCCCGGGAATTTGTCTTCGGTGAGAAATAAAGCTTTACGGGCATCATTGTTGGGGATGCGGTTAATTAATTCGCGTCCGATAGCTCCGGCACCGGTCTGTTGCGTGCTGGCATAGTAACCGTTGCAGGCAAATTGCACTCCGTAGCTCCAATACCAGTTGTTTTCCTGTGAACCTCCAAAGCTACCCATGATCCATTCACCTGTAGGGTTGCAGAAACCTGCATAGTATTCTGTATTGTTCATCAATGGATAGCCCTCACGCGCCAATTTTGCTTCGCTTAAAGCTTTGGCATAATCCTGTTTTGTCAGTGCAGCACGAGCATATATGGCATGGGCAACGTTAACATTCGGCATCCATACATCGCCTTCTTTTCTATTCATGCCACTTTCGCCATATAAACTGATAGCCTCATCCAAATCTTTATAAATTTGGGTATAAGTTTCAGCCAATGTAGAATAAGGCATTCCGTTAGTTGATTCGTCTAAACGAAGTATTAAACCTTGTGATGCACCATTGTTGGAGTCTTGCCAGCGCCAGCAATAATAGTGCACTAATTTTTCAAAAGCATAGGCTCTGAATGTTAGTGCCGAAGCTTTTATAAATTGCTTTTCACTTTCAGTGCCTTCTGCGTTATCTATGTTTGCCAGAATTGTGTTGGCATTGCCTACTATAGAATAATAGTAATACCACGCATAAGCATCGTAAATAGAGTTAGTACGTGTATGAAACTCTTGATTATGAATAGGTGACCAGCCGGATGCATATAAGTTATACAGATAGTTTTCGCTCGGATAATTTTCATAATGAGCAATGATATTGTTTTCTCCGGCAAAGCCTTGACCGAAATAGTAATGTTGGGTGCTCATGAGTTTGGCAATACCATTCAGTGCCTTTATGGCATTGTCGGTTGTTCCGATGGCATCAGCAGAACCGGTAGAGTCTGTGGGAGCTGTGTCCAGATAGTCGCTTGCACAAGAGGAAACCAACAAGGTACCTGCCATTAGACTACCTACAAACAATTTTTGAATATATTTTTTCATAATTCTATGTCTGTTTTTAAAAGTTATTTCTTTAGAATTTTACAGTTAATCCAAAGTTATAAACTCTGGCGGTTACATAGGTGTCATCCGAACCACCATTGAAAGAATATTGTGGGTTTAAACCTTTACGTGCAGTTAGTGTAAAAAGATTTTCTACACCGGCATTCAACATCAACCCTTCAATGCCTAAATTCTTCATCCACTTTTTGGGTAGTTCATAAGATAAACTCAGATTTTTGAATACCAAGTAAGAAGAACTTACCAACCAACGGTCGCTGGTAGCATTCAAATCAGAAGATTTGTAGTAATCTATACGAGGAATACCATTCGGGTCAATACGGTTAGGAGAAGTTTCGGTCATACCTGCCGGAGCACCGTTCCAAGAATTAAAGATGTCCTTGTGGTAAGCACTACCTGCGGCACCTGATTCGGATACACCCATTAAGCTGCTATAAGAACCATCGTATGTTTTTCCACCTAAAGAATAAGTGAACAACATGTTCAGATTCCAGTTTTTCCATGATAGGGCAGAACTGATAGAACCATATACAGTGGGGAGTGCACTGCCTGCCCATTTACGTTGAGCATAAGAGGTAGCAGTGGCATAATCTTGTCCATTGATATTTACTAAAGCACCTGCCTCTTCAGCTTTAACTTTCTGTTCCGGATCAAGTGTATAAAGAGAAGTACCGGTCAATTGGTCTACTCCTTCAAAGTGGTATGTATAGAATTCATAAATAGAATGACCTTCCGAATAGTTCTGCATACCGTGCAGAATGTCTTTTCCGTCAGGCAATTTTACGATTTTGTTTTTCAAGAAAGTGGCATCAACGCCAATGTTCCATTTCCAATCTTTACTGTCTATGGCGTCTGCATTTAATGAGATTTCCCAGCCTCGGTTGGAAACGGTTCCAATATTTTTGTATTGTGTCAAGTTCATGACCTTGTCCTGCCATGGATAAGAACCGGCTGACAGAGGTAAGCGGACTTCGAACAGCAAATCTTTAGAACGCTTGTCGAAATAACCGATTTGGAAGTTTAGCTTGTTAAACAAGCGGCCTTCTACAGCCACATCCACGGTTTGGGTAGTTTCCCATTTTATATCGGGAGCTGCCAATGACTTTTTCAATAGAGCAGGATTGCCACCATTCTTATCAATGGTGTATAAAGCCATGTGCCCATAATAGCTGACCCCCATATTGTTACCCACTTCACCATATGAAGCACGCATTTTTAAATGATCAACCCATTCCACATCTTTTAAGAAGGCTTCATTTTTCATATTCCAACTAGCACCTACCGAATAGAAGTTACCCCAGCGGTTGTCTTTATGGAAGCGTGAAGAACCATCACGCCTGAAAGAACCTTCGATGAAATAACGATTATCATAGTTGTATTTTACACGTGCCAAATAAGATTCCGTCTTGTCTTCATCATCGCTACCGTTGAAGTAAGAGTTGGTTAGGAAATTGCCCATTGTTAAATTGCCGTCTACAGCCATACCGGTATTCATGCCGGATGTGTATTTACGCTCCCAACTATAACTTTCATGAGCAATCATGGCTTCTATATTATGTATTTCTTTGAATTGATAATTCCAATTTAATATTTGCTGTAAGGTTACTGTGCGGTATTGATATGCATAGCTTGTCAGACGACCACCATTGGTAGCACCATCACCGATTTTGGGATTATCATATTTTTTGTTATTACTTGTACTGTTGTTTAAGTCTCCTTTTACTGTGACAGACAATCCTAACGGTAATGTAATCGTGGCAAAAGCTTGTCCTCCTAATACATTACGAATGCTTTCTTCTTTATTGAACAACATTTCATAAGCGATATTACGGTTGCCCAAATATGGAGAAGTTGTATCATAAATCTTTTCACCATTTTCATCCAGTTGGTAACTACCATCAGCATTATGCATATACACAGGATACACCGGTGCCATATAGCGAGTAATGTAGAACGGATTGGAATAATAACTACCGGTGGCATTGTCATTATAGTTACGCTTAGTCCACGAACCGGTCAGGTTCACACCTCCTTTAAACCATTTATTCGGTGTAAATGTAGAATTGATACGGCCGGAATAGCGTTCATAATCTGTTGCTTTTACATAACCTTTCTCTTTCAGATAACCAATTGAAGAATATATACTGTATTTTTCACCGGAAGTAGAGGCCGACAAGTTGTAATCTTGACGATGACCATTGCGCTCAATGGCATCTGCCCAATCTAAATCATCATAACCGGATAAGCGAGATGCTGTCAGTTTACCATTGGCATCAAATAATTGATTGTCTGCTGCATTATAGATATTGCGTCCGATGGATTCTGTAATAAGATGTTCAGTCGCATATTGTCCGGCTTCTGTTGCACTCATACCTTTATTAGACATCATGGCATATTTTTTTGCCATCCAAGAAGCTTCCATCCAGCGGTCGGCATCCAAACGGTCATATTCAGGAATACCACGATTATAAATACCCTGATTCATTTGTAGTGTAATGCTTGGTTTGTTGGTAGCATGTCCGCTTTTGGTTGTGATTAGGACAACACCGTTAGCTGCTCGGTTACCATATAAAGCGGCTGATGCAGCATCTTTTAAAATAGACATACTTGCAATGTCATTAGAATTTAGTTCAGCCATATTTCCATCAAAAGGAACACCATCTACCACATAAAGTGGTTCTGAAGCTCCGCTGACTAATGTACCGAAACCACGGATACGGATAGATGGAGCTTTCCCCGGTTCTCCATAGGTGTTGTTAACTTGCACACCCGGTGCGGCTCCTTCTAACGCACCGGTAACACTTGTTGTGATGCGTTTTTCTATTTTTTTATTATCTACAACGGAAATAGAACCTGTTAAAGATTCTTTTTTAGCTGTACCATAAGCGATAACTACAACTTCGTCAAGTGTTTCTGTATCAGGTTTTAAAACAATGTTTATTGTTGGCTTAATAGACACTTCCTGAGATTGCATACCTATAAATGAAATTACCAAAGTTTTTGCAGAACTAAA
>ENA-ORTQ01000525-ORTQ01000525.1-human-gut-metagenome-genome-assembly--contig:-NODE-525-length-47965-cov-3.455583_pt1 | contig 47965 bp, 91 predicted proteins | sample MGYA00241912_ERZ509188 | MGnify/ENA primary metagenome ERZ509188 (study PRJEB26280, sample SAMEA2338849) | human gut metagenome | biome: human gut; feature: human-associated habitat; material: faeces...
TTTTTCATCTCTTGTCTCCACATATAATGCAACAAGTGCTCGTAAGAGCCTGCCAGTTTCCAGAGATAATCAAGCTCGGTTTCAGTGTAGTCGCCAACAAGCACCTCGTTTCCGTCATTCTTCTCAAACTTTTTCGGCTTTTCCATGCCGATAATCCCAAAATGCTCGGAGAACTCCTGTGGAGTTACGCCGTAACCGCAGATACCGACTCCAAAGCCGCTGCCCATGAAGTCGTCTACTTCATATTCACGGCTTCTGGTCAAGACAACGACACTCTCATTTGAGCGTTCTACGGTGTAAATCTCGCCAACCTTGTCGCCTTCCTGAAGCGGCTTGGTCATTCTTACTCGTGTTCCTTTTGCTAAATTCATGCTGCTTTCTCCTTATTTTCATACCGTTTATTCCAAGCATCGACTGCTCGACGCTGTTCTTCTGTCATTGGTTGGTTGTATCTCTGCAGAGCTTGTACGATTTTGTTCCCGCGAACCTCGATGGTGACCAAGCTCTGTTCGGGGCATCCCGCGTATCGCATAAAGAGAATGTGACAACGGCCGTCGATAACTCTGTCGATATACGAGGCTACGCAGTTGTTCTGCTGTACTGCCTCATCCTTGATATCCTGCGGCGTATTCGGGTAAATGAAGACGTACCGGCCAATCTTACATTCCAGAGACGGGTCGCGCCGTTCTTGGAATTTCTGCTCGTCGAACTGCTTCTTCAACCGATTGTAGTTTCTACACGCAATCCGATGCGTCGTAAGGAAGTTTCGCGGATATTTGTCAAACTTGGGGCTGATTTCGTGCATCATGCGGGCATAATCCAAGATTTCGCCGACCAATCTACCTTCTCCCTCAATCGCCTCATAGGTCATGAGATGGTCGATATACTGGAACAACGCTTTAACCGTATATCCATGCTCTTCAATCAATTTTTGAACGGTGTATTCGGGTTTTGGCCATCCGCAATAGATTCTTTTCAGAATCGAAGGGATATGCCTGCATTTATCGAGTGTCTGATACTCAAATTTGCAAGCTGTCTGAAAAGCATCTGGCATCGCTATATAGGCTGTGAGTAAATCATCATCTAACAACCAACCATACTGCATACAAGCTCGCAAAAGCCATTTAGGCGTTTCACCAATGGATTTACGGTAGATAGGAGATATGCTCGTGATGCCTGCCGAGAAGAACTGCTCAAATCGGCTCATCTTAGCCGCTCGCTCCAGTAATGTTCCGGGATTCGTAATCCGAATGCGTTGAGAGCCTTCTACAAAGTTCAGGAAGGCTCGGTACTTCTCGTCCTCGAAGCTGTCGATTATGTCGCCGAGCTCAAGTCCGCGGAGCTGCGTCTTGAGATCCTTCACTGGCTTGCCAAGTTTTCCATAGGTGACGCCCGTCGATAGGTCATATTTAACTGTCGAGCCATCATCCAGTTCAAAAATCAGGTATTGTCGTTCTTTCCTTGCATTCATTTCCGATCCTCCGTACTTATTGCCTTTTGCGAAACTCCAGTTTACTTAATCGTCGACTCCGTATTTTTCGGCGTATTTTTCGATGAACTCGATCATCTCCGGCTCTTCTGGGAAGAATGGGTCGCGGCCTTGCGCGTGCATAGACCCCAAGCAGTTCATCATGAACTGGCCGAAGCGCCAGTCCGGCAGTTTCTTCCATGCGACCTTCAGCCGGTCGCAGAACTCATCAACTCTTGCCGGATTTCTCATACTCAATCTTCCTTTTCGGCAAAATACTTAAAGTCTTTCCATTTGATCTTGACGATCACACGGTTACCGCAGCGGTCTCGCAGCTCAACCGCCGGTCGCCCGACAACACCCTCCATCATGGCGGTTCCCATTGTGCTCTTCGGATGACTTGTCACGAAGTCGATGCCGTCCTGAATGGTGCCCTCGCAGACAATCGGAACAACGTCAATGCCGAACATCTTCGCGGTTTTCTCGACCATCTCGCGTGGCTGGTAATTGTCACCGATCAGTACATCGAACAGCATGAAGGACACATCATCTCGGTACGCGCCGCCGTTCTGAATCTTGGGGCCATATCCCTCGCCGAACAAAATAACCTCACGCTCGCCGAAAGTCTGCTCGAACAACTCCTCAACTTCCTGCGTGCCGAACACGGAAACAAGATAGTTCATCAAGGGTACCGGCATCTGGGCACGGTCGGTGCGGCCGCCGTAGGAAACCTCGTGGCCATCCCAGTGCACGCGGGTATTACAGTTATGAACAAGAATCCCACTAGCGAAGTAATTATGTGTTTCTGTCGTTAAGTCGTACCGTTCTTTATTCATAGTTATTTTTTCGATCTTAACAATTTCCTTCCAGTCTGTTACATTTAACGGAACAGCTTCCAAAATCGGTGTGTACAACAACGAACCTCTGTCTTTTTCTAAGATTTTGTACTTCATACATGATGGGACATACGGCGCGATCAGTGTCGAAATCACTTGAAAATCTTTATGGTTGAACTTTAGGGAATACCCTTTGCTCTCTATGACGGTGCTTTTTATGTGAAGCTGGTCCCATAAAGCATTTTTTAAGTTTTGAACTGAGGGATAATCATAATCGTTCAAAGAAAGCATAGCCGAACTCAGCTGATTGTCATTGGCGGTATGACTACCGTCATCCATAAACATAACGGCCAAACTAATAGGAGATAATTCTATATCATCCGGAATGATCTTTTCCCCATTCCGATAAAATGAGGCACAGAAGTCTTTTATCGCGTAATGTGAAATCGTTCTTGCCACCGCCATAATCGTCCCATATCCACTAATTCGATTTTTTTGACGATGACCAGCTATTTGTCCTAACAGCCGTAAAAGATATTCGACATATTCTTCGTGAGTATTTTTTTGAGAAAATTCTACACTATTTGACTTTGACAGAGAACCATCTCCAATCATAAGCCCCGTCAATACTTGCTTTTGAACAAAAGAAAGGTCAATGCTGTCATACATTAACAACACCTGATCTGAAAGAAGTAGTTCGTCCGCTCGAACATATCCTCTCTGAGTAAAAATCTTGTGATTCCCTGTGCATTTTATGGTTCTGTAATAATTTCCCTTGTTACAGTTTCCTCTTCTGCTATATGAGATTTTATACCAAGCATCTGTACGTCCATTGTCATGGACAGCCACAACTTTCGACGGAACAATCTCGCCCTCTTTGTTTAGTCCATAGACTTCTGGGCGCAGATCATTGTCTACAATTTCTTTGATTGTAATTTTTTCTCCGTTAGTACACTCAATCACTGTGTTTCCCCATAAGCAGCCGTCGATTTTTTCTTCAAACTGCCACGGCAGGTCTTTCAGAAACTCGACCGTCGGGTTGCGGAACTTGCCAAGCTGCAGGTACTTATTGCCGTCAGTGCTTCGCTCAAAAACGGTTTCGATTTTGTGGTATTCTCTCATGTGCTCACTCGCTTTCTGTGGTCGCTCTCGTTTTTTCTCTACATATACTACTATACAAAAATCGCGATTTTGGGACGCGAAAATCCAAACTTTTTTTGATTTTTTGAAAATATTTTTGAATAAGGGGAAAATGAACGCCGCACAGTCGTGCGGCGTCTTTTAGACGTAATATTCAGCCATGTCTTCCAGTCGTAAGCAAGCCAGTCGGCGGTATGGATTCGTCAGGTTCCCGCATCCGCAGTCGATGCAAAGGAATCCCTTGCCGTGGAAGATGTGGTACGGCTCTTTGAATTGTTTGGTCAGATAACAGGTCGGCGTGTGCCCTACAATATAATGTGCGTCGCCGAAATCGTCATCAGCTTCCACTCTGCCCCAGATCATATCGAGGAACTTGGTGGAGGGTCGCCCGTGAACCAAAGTCCACATCGTGCCGTTAACCTCGACGGTCTCCATTGCTGGCCGCTTGTGGCAATACCGAAGGATTTTTCCTCGCTCAGCAGTGGTACGGCGGTAAAGCAGATCGCGGCGAGTCTTGCTTCCTCCGTTTGCCGTCCACATTCTGCGAGCCTCTGGGAACGAGTCTTTGCTCAGCGTGCCGAGCATCATATCCTCGTGATTGCCGAGAATAAGGTGAATGTTACCTTTATCGATGATTTCGAGAAGGATTTCTACGCCCTCGGCTCCCCGGTCGATTACGTCTCCGATGATGTAAAGCTGGTCGTCCGCGCTGAAGTTGATAAGGTCGAGCATCGCGTGGAAACGGTCAATCTCGCCGTGGATGTCGGCCATAACGTATGTTGACATAACTGCCACCTCACTTGAAGAAGCCGCCGGCCGTCAGCAACGCCGCCTCGATAGCGCAGCCAATCAGAGTTGTCCAACCGTTATACTTGTCGGTTCTCGGCTCGTTGTGAAAAACAAAGCCAATGATGACGTTGGCTGTCATAACTGCCATCATGATAGCCTGTGGAATTCCCATCTTTATTTCTCCTTTTCTTTCTTTTCCCTAAATTTCTTTGCTTTCTTCTTGAACTTCGTGTTAAACGGTTCCGGCACCGAAAACTCTGCAAAGTCGCCCTTCATCAGCTCATCAGGGTTCTTCTCCATCTCTTTGAGAATGGCGATTGCTCCGGCTGTGTTGTTCATACAGTACAACCTCATCTGGTCTTGGTGGCTTTCAAACCAGCCGCGAACCAGATGGAGCGCCTGGCAGAAATAGCGGCGCATCGGCAGAGGAATATCATCGCTCTGTTCTGTGAGATATTTGCCGCTCATGATTTTGCGGTAAAGCTCCTGTGCCTTGGGGCTAAGATCTGAAATGTCACTCATTAGAAATCCTCCGCAAGAACAATGCCGATATACCACTTGAGCCATGCAAGCTCGACACTGACATAACATTCGCCGTTGTGAAGCAGAATGGTCGGCAGGAAATAAAAATCTCTGGTGTAACGTCCTTTGGTCACTGTTCTCTCCTCTTCTTCTGATTCTCTTTCAGCCATTTGCGGTTTGCTTTGCACTGGTTGCAATTGAAGTTTCGCTCATTGTAAGTCACTCCAAATTAACCTTTTACGTCTTCAGAAGGTAGTATGTACGGTCTGGGCATTCCTTTAATATAGGATGCGATATTCTTGACGCACTTAGAACAAACTTCCTCGTAGTCATAAGATTCGTCTCCATTGACTACATTCCCGCTTACTGCATGCATATTGATTCTGTAAACTGGTTCCATCAGTCCGTAATAGATTTGTTCTCCACAGATGTCACAAAATACTCTGGTCATCAGATTTATTCCTTTCTCTCAACGACAATAACGGCGCCACCATCAAAGACGGTTCCGAGACCGCCCTTCTCTGTAAAGGTGTGCGTCTCAGGCTCCTCATCCTCGCGCATCGGTCGAGTGAGATACCAAAGGTCGTCGTCCTTCCAAGTAATCTCTTCGAGTTTCAGATTTGGTTCGAGGTTGATGATAGTTGTGCCACCAAAGTCTCTGGCGAGGGTCTGCTCTAAACGGTTGTCTCCGACTATCTCCGCATCACTGCATCCGGTCAGCAAGGCGAGAAGAGAGCAGATGACCGCAACCATAATGAAAAATTTCTTCATATTTATTCCTCGCTTTCGACATAAACACGATAACCTGTTCCGTAATATCCGTTGTCATAACCTTCGTAACGAAGAATTTCGGTTGCTGGCTGGTTCACAGCATAAACGAACAGCGAGAACACGCCATCCTCATCATCAAAATCATCTGAACACTTAACATCCGTAATCATATTTTCACAGGTGTTGAGCTTGGTTAAGTAGAACCACCCATTACCACAGCCACCACAGCCCTCGTTCCCGATTACAATCAGTCGTGTACCATCGTCTAAAATAAGCCGACCGGTCTGACCGTCTACCTCTTCGACCTTTACGATAGAATGATACAGCAATGCCTGTTTCATATCTTTTTCTAGGTTTGGGGAATCCGAACTGGTGAATGCTCTAATCTTCATAAGAACCTCATTTCTCATCGCTGTTCTTTAATTGTTCAATGTACGCTACAATGTTGTCTGCGCAATCCGGGCACACCAAGTTGTAAGTCGCCTCCACAACGCGCCCTTGTAAAAACGTAATCTGATAGTCTTCGCCGCATTCTCGGTTACTCAACTCTTTACCGCAAACGTCACAAAACAATCCGCTTCCTTCGTTGGATCGAAGAATCTTGATGTCTGCTGAAGGCTCATAGGTGTTCTGGATTACAACCGAAGCTACAACCGAAAGTCCCGTCAGCAATGCGATAAACAGAAAAACAGCGGCCGCAGCAATGAAAATCTTCTTCATTCATACACCTCGTCATAAAATGTGTCGAAGCAGTCTGAGCTGCAAAATCTTCGTCCAAAGCGAAGATCAGAGAACGCAGTCTTTTTCCCGCAGATACAGCACGGCAGGCTGATCTGATGTTTAAGGAGAGAATGCTTTGCTTCTCCCACTTTCATATCGGGAAATCGCTCAGAAAAGTCCATATAAAAACCTCATTCTAGTAATCCGAAAATCAGTGATTATCGAAAACCTTAGCAAACGAAACATAATTCTCATGGTTTGGGTCAGGTATTGCGAATATGACTTCAGCAAAAGGATATTTTCCTGCAAGGTCTCGCATGATCTCAGCTACCTCCGTTGGGTTCTGTCCAAAGACACCGCAGCCGAACGCGCCAAGAACCAACGTATCTACTTTCTGCACTGCGGCAACGTCCAAAACAAAGCGAATACGAGAAAATAAGGCTTTGCTGTTAGTTGCGGGATCTACGTTTGCGTACTTGGCACCTGCAGAAAAATTGGGAGCTGCACATGTAATGACGTCGCAGGTCACATCTCCCCCGTTGTGGTAAAAGTGTACGTCAGGGGCATAAATGGCGCGATTGGTGTACATTGCTCGGCGTAGCGTTTTTCGATTCTGACTATAATACTCTTCCTCAAACTCACACAACACATTATACAAGAACGACTCGTGGCACAGGCACTCTTCCTGTGCGCGGCTACCCTTTAGGAACATACCGCCTGGGTTCTTGTAGGACGCGAAATTGAGCACGGCGACCTTTTGCGAGGGATGCTTTGCTTTGCAATTACAGAGGGCCGTAACAGAGTCTTCTGCGAGCAAGCGAAGAACCGGCACAGAGATGGGGGCGCCTGGCATGAAAACGCGCTTGCGCCCATCCTCATCATCGTAGATCTTAGCGTTGGAAACGCTTCGTCTTATTTCCTCGCTGTGTTCTCTCGTATTCTTAGTTGTCCATTCGGCAGCCCTTTTAGCTCGTGCCTCTTTGCCTATCCAATAATTATTATTTGCCACCTGATTCAGTTCCTTTCACGCTCAGATTTACTTTTCGATAATGAATTGTTGTAATTCGCTGATCATATCGTCAGCCGTAGCGGCCCTCTCGGGCGATACGGATTTTGTAAAGGAGAGCTCTACGTCTGACTGGACAGTTCCTTCTATTGTGATTTTGCAATTAGGTACAAAATCCGCAGGAACTGCCACTTCAACTACACCCGGCCTGACTTCATTCCTGATTTCGGCCGTTTCGAAAGAACAATCAATCTCTCCGAGTCTGACCGAGAATAATTTCATGCCAGCCACATATATGTCAGCAATATCGTCTTTTCGAATTTGTGGAATGTAATGCATAATCAAATCAGCCTTTCTTATTGGTACGATAGGAATAACATAATTTGTTGTGGCAATCTGTGCTACAATGTGGTATACCCTTTCGTTTGTAATCTTTTGGGGCGATAATGTTCAAAATGATGTCACGCTCATTCAGGCAAGTTGCCATATATGACATTCTTGCTTCAACTGCTTCTGCGATTTTTCTGCGATACCATCTCAAAAACATAACAATCACTCCATTCGATATGCGAGAACTAAAGCGGTGTATAGAAAATGTTCAGAAGATTTTCTGAACACAGTTTGATACTGAACTTCAATTTCGCAGCCGTGATTCTGAAAATCCTCAATCGTACTCGCTAAGCGTTTATTAAAATCGTCCGCGGAACCAGAAGTAATCATTGCTGTGTTCACATATTTTTTCACGTTACGCACCTCTCATCGTACAGATTAAGTGGAATCCGAATGCCATCCAGAACAGAACCGAGAAGATAAAGCACGATTCTGCGGCACTTCTAAGCTGCCATCGTAGAATTCGGTCGCCTTTTACTCGGCCAGAGGACGTGTTTAGGATAAACCCGGCCACACCGAATAAGAGTGCAATAATTCCTGCTGTCATAAAAGCTCCTTACCGCGCAAAGTACACAAGTATCATAATCATCGCTATGATTCCGAGAACTGCTGCGACTAGTTCTTCTCCTTCTGTTGACGCATTAACAATAAGCCAATCCATTGTCACAGTTATAACGAAGAGCGAGACCCAGAAGATCATCCGACCACCCCGAGCATCATCAGGATCATCAACCCCGTGCAGACAATCAGCGCATACACGGAGAGTCCGAGATTCAGCGCGTCAGCCCGAGCTTCCGGGTTCCTGCGGGCTTCTTTGATCTTCCCCATACCTTCTTTGCGTCCATAACGGACAGGATAAAGAACGGGATGATAAACGAGAGCCAGTAAAGTCGCATTTTGGTTACTCCTTTTCGTTAGAATAAGTGTATTTTCGCCGGAACATCTTCAGAGGGCGCTCATCTTTTCCGATAATTTCTGCTTCATCATCTGGTTCGTATTGCAACAAAGCAGCCGATGTGTAGCTGTATACACCCTTTTCGTTTACGAATTCCGGCTTTGTCACCCATACTGTGCCGTAGTATGGGTCGGCGATTGCTACATAGGTAACGCCATCTCGTACAAAGACATCGCCAGCCCTGAGATCGCGCATCTTTTTGTTACCAGTCTGCATTGACAACCACCTTATGACCTCTCAGCAGAGCAACGGCCACGAGCTTTTCGATGTCATTGTTCGGCCAGAAAACCTTCTTGACAGAATACTCGGCAAGCGCACGAGCCTGTTCCTCTGTAAGTACCATGTCTTTGCCGTACCAATCGTTATCGCCGCCCTTGGCGTAATAATTGATCGACTTTAAGAAGTCGCGCCAGTCATGTCCTCCGACACTGACCTCATTGACATCCTTTGTCGTTACGAGCTTGCCGCAGTCTGGACAGCGAAATTCTTGTACTTCCTTAATCGTAACGTCGAGACCCATCGTCGTTTCCTCCTCCATAAAGTCGTGAGCCGCAATCCAACGTTTTACTGAATCGTCGTTTTGTTCTTCTGGTGTTTTCCAGTCTTCGATGTGTTGTCCCCACATAGAGCTCCCCTCCCAAATGTCGATGAAGCTGTTGTACATTACCAATCTTCCTCGGAATCGTATGACGGATTGAACGGGCAGTCACCGCAGCGAGAACGAAGTTCGCCGTTCTCATCCTCGTACCAGTCGTCACCGTACCCGGTGCATTCGTAACAGTAGTCGTTATCGTCCCACATGCTTACATCTCCTGTTCCATAGCTTTCGAGCTCCTCTGGGTGTTTTTCTGGCTTCGCAGGTCTTAGCTAATGATCTATGACATTTGAAACACCAAGCAACAACCAGATCTTTGTTGTCTCCTACTGCTATAAACTTAGGTTCAGAACCGCAAAATGGACACGGTCTGAGTTTGGTTTCTTCTCTTGTCCAGTTTGCCCACATATTTATCTCTTCCTCCACATAGCCGCGACTGGCCTGCCGCACTCAGGGCACAGAACGAACGATTTCCGACCGTTGTCTGTGCCCTCGTAATGGATATCGTCCGTCGTGTACTCAAATACACATTCGCACCCGACACATCTATGTCTTCGTGCGCCGAATTTTCCGTGAGTGATCACTTTCACAGCTCCACTCCTTCGATTTCGGCGCGGATTTCAAGGTCGTGCAGGTATTCGCCCATGTGACGCTTCTGCTGGCGAAGCATGTCGATAGAACAGTTTGGAGTGAAGTCAAGCGTTCCGGCTTCGTACTTCGTCACCATGCGGTGCAACTTCTCGTAGCGGGTCTTGAGATCGTGATATTCGGCCTGCATACGTTCCTGCCAGCAAGGCTCAACAGCGACAGCTTCGCATTCCTGCGGGGCCTCAACATCTTCTGTTTCAGACAATTCGTATTTTTCCTCGAAACGATTTTTATCCCAACAACAAACTGCTCCGACGGAGTTTTTAACAATATAATCTCCGAGGAGAACATAGGCTTTATCACAGCCAATGTGAATAATAAGACAGTCGTCATCCCGCCACTCAGCTGCGTAGTTGGATGAGCTACATAACTTCTGAATTTCCCAAAAATTATGAGGTTCAGCAGTCCACTGGACGGCTTCGATAAATTCTGGCTTCTTTTGATATCTCATTCAATTTTCCTTCCATCTCACCCAAAGAGGATTTACGATTGGAAGCCCATCACTTTGGCCGCACTCAGGGCAATATAGACGGCCACGGCGATCCAAATCTTCTTTTTCAAATTCAAATACGCAGCCGCAGAGCTTGCATGTTAGCTGTTTAGCGGCGTAAAACCCGTGTTTAATAATTTTCAATTTTCTCGATCCTCCGGCTTTTCAAAAATTCATTTCGAACACACGAATGATGCGAAGAAGTCGTTCATCCAGATAGGATTCAGCTTTTTCTCGTAATTCTTGTGGTACACCATAGTATGCTTCGGCCACACCGCCTGTAATTGCGGCAATCGTATCGCTGTCGCCACCGATTGAAATCGCGTTGCGGATAGCATCCTCAAAGCTGGTCGATTCAAAAAACGCTTCGAGCGCCTGCGGAACAGTATCCCAGCACGTCAGAGAATACGAATACGCTGGTCGAATGTCATCCAGAGTGAAGTCCATTGGGTAAAAATAGTCGTTGATGTGGTTCTTGATCTGTTCTTTCGGCTGCCCGATTCGCGCATAATACGTTGCCACAGCCACCGCGCTGGCACCAACGAGCGCGTGTATATTGTTGTGTGTTACGCCGGTAATCGTATCCGCGAGTGTTATCGCCTGTTCACGACTTTCAGCAACAAAGCCGACAGGAGAAATTCGACTTGCAGCTCCATTTCCATAGCTGTTGGTCGGCTCATTAGATTTGCTATTAACCCAATCTTCAAAGCGTGTGCCGTAGTCTGCGTTAGGGTACTTCTTTGCAATGCCGCGCATCCACACTCTTGCGCTCTTCTGTAATTGTGAATAACTTGGTCGGCCGCCATCTAACAATGCACCTGCGACAGCGACTGTCAGAACCGTATCATCAGTGAAGTGGCAGTCGTCTGTAAACAGCTCGAAGTCTTTGGTTTTAATGTTGCCGTACTCGAATCGCGAGCCGACGATATCGCCGATAATTGCTCCGATCATGTTCTCACCTCAAACAATGGTTTTTTTTATTATGGAGCTGGCACTCGGAATCGAACCGAGAAAACCCTCTGATTACAACTCAGATGCGCTACCAATTGCGCCACGCCAGCATATTGGCCCGCGAAACGCGGGCGGTGTTTATCGAATGTCGAAATGACCAAAGCCGCGAACTTCCTTTTGAGCCGCGAGGTTTGCTTCGTACAGCCCTCTGAAGAAGTGCTTTACGTTCTGCTTCACACCCACTTAGATCACCTCCATTCAATTTTAGAATACGAGTCTCGCCGGCCGAGAGTTGGTCGGACTTTCGGACGCGGCGATTCTCTATCCCCTTCACTATTCCGATAGGACATCATTTGACCGATGGCTGTCGTACCGGCGCGGTACCATTAAGCACGTTGCCTAATCAGACCGTGCCCCGTCTTTCTTCACTTTCAGCTGGCGGGATAACCAGTTGAAGCTGCTTTCGCTGGCGGCCTCTGCCTTTAGCAACCAGTAACTCGGGAATAGCATGGCATAGTATCCCATTCCCTACAAACGCTCCCGTTTCAACTCAGGCACTTTAATGCCAACACTCTTTCATCTCAGATATGCCTTTCTGAAATGCTCTACGCGCGAGCAGCGCTGAATCGGTTTAACCAAAACACCGGAAAGGTTGTGCCACTCCTCTTTTCTGAATCGACAGGAAAGGTCAGCCGATTCTCCCTCGCCGGAATCGAACCGGCCGAGCATCGTGCCGCGGATTGCGCTCGCCGTACATGGAGGGAGATATTATTCCGCGAAAAAGTTGAGAATTGATTCATTCGTAATCTCGCTGCCGTAGCCTTTGGCATAAGCAACAGCCCACGGAAGTTGATGTTGAGTAATTTCGACGAGTTGCGACGAACTAAACGGTAGACATGTGAATACGATACCGTCAATAAGTGCTGCTATTTTCTTGGGCAGCACCGATATCGCAACTGCACCTACTGGAATATGGGCAGATCCATAAACACAGAATTCGCGATATACTTTCGGAACCACTGGGCCAAAATCCCAAGCAACAATTTTCTCTCGAAAGCACGGTTTCCCAATCGCAACAAGGAACTCAGCCTGAACAAAGTACAACAGCTTCTGCAGCTTCAGGTTGCTGACAGTATACCCTTCGCCAGAGCAGCGTCTAATAATGTAATCTGCAATTGTCAGTACGTCATACAAGAAAATCACCGTTCCTCAACAGTAGTTGTCACGCTTAACGGACGTGACGTGAGAGAACACCGCTCTAAGTACATTTGTGCCGGTGCGGCGTGCGTTGCACCAACACGATGGCGGAGCAGGAGAATTTCGAAATCTCACACCCTTGCGGGTTACTGGTAGTTTTCAAGACTACTGCCTTGCCTTTAGGCTTACTGCTCCATGTGGCTTCTCGGTGAAGAATCGAACTTCAAGCCGCTCGTACGAATTGCGGCCGCAATCCTCTCCGAGAGATGTAGCGAGACGTCTTTTTATTTTTAGTGATAGTCCGAGGACATCCCGCAGGCACGGACTGTTCACCGCAGATGCTTGCAAGCCTTGTTGATCTGCGGTGCGATTCGGGTGAGGCAGGATTCGAACCTACTTTTCGATGATATTACTCTCCGGTGTTTCCTGTTCACCACTCACCCGTAAAAGTGCGGTTTAAGGTTAACCGCAAACCTCGATTACTTGTACTTTTGAATGTACTGATACACTCTGGCTGCTACAACGCCGATGCAGAACGGCCAAAAGATGCCGATAATAATTGAGCCCAATGTGCAGTTGAGCTCATCGAAATACCGTTGGCCTTCTTTGTCTTGCATAACGAAGTAATTCGCGCCGCAGACGACAGCGCCGATGATGAGATACATTAAAATCAGCAGCATCACAAAAGCCCCTCCAATGCCTTCTCAACTGGTTGATAACGCTCGCTGTTGAGCGTTTCCATCAGGCATTCATACGGGTCGAGCTTACCGCTCATTACCATAGAAGCTACATTCTGACTGAAGCCGCTGACTAGAGCAACACCGAGATCGTTTTCCTTAACCGGAATGGTGCCGGTGCGACTGTTGACATTCCAGAACACGAGACGCGGCAGTTTATAACCGGCTGCTTCATATTTCTGACGAATCACATTAAACAGACGGGAATCCGGCCGCTTGCGACTCCAGTAATCTGATTGACTGCCGCAGCAAGTTGCACAGGCGTCGAACTCCATATCGGAGATGATGAGAACGTTTTGCGGCATGTCTTCCTGCCTCATTCGATTGTTTACCGCTGTGGTCAAAATCAGGTTGAAAACAGCTTCGATGTTGGTGTTCGCCATCTCGTTATGCTGCTTGGCAATTAACAGCTTCTCACGAAGGTTCTTTGCCTTTGAGAAATCAACCAGCCGGGGATGACCAGAAAACGTGATGTACTTGTCCTTAAACTGGCCGGAGGAATGCTCCGCGAAGTAAATCGCAAGTGCATTTGCTACGTCCAGAGCAGTCACGCTGCTGTGCGGATCTACATTGCAGGTCATACTGCCACTGCCGTCCGCTACGACAATGGTGTTCCCGTTGCCGTTTACCGTGTCAGGCAGAGCCTTCCAAAGCTGCTCGAGCGTTTCGTTATACTCGGTGATTGTATTCCATCCAGAGTTGCCATACTTGTGGACGATCTCGTGCGGGAACAGCGTGCTCGCGTTAATCTTGGTTTCGCCCTTGGCGAGGCTTTCCAGAAAAGCACGGCGGCGCTCTTCGTCATTTCGGAGAAACGCTTTATTATAGATGAGGTTTGCTCTGGACGGAACCGCTTCGTATTTGATCTCGCTCCACTGTTTGGCGGACATTTTCTTCTCGACTACATCGAGATAGCCGCGCAGTTTAGAAAGAGTCTGTCGGTAATACTTCTGAGTGAAATTCAGTCGATTGCAAATAATCTTTGCATATCGACGGGAATTGTAAGAAGAAGCGCACGGAGACGGAAGCCATTTTGCCAGCAGTGAGATCGGATTACCTTCTTCATAACGATGGATGTCATAATTGAACTGAAAGTAGATGTAGTCCAAAACTTTTACTTCCAAATCTGTATCCAACAGGCACAGCAGGTCATCGTAGCGGCCGTATTCTGCAATCAACTCGATTACTGGCCGGACGTACTCCGGCAGATTGTCCGCCAGATACTTCATTACGGTGCGGAACAGGCGACGCTCGCCGAGTCCGCCGCGAACATCTCGGGCGAAGAACAGCCACTTCATCGCGGCCATCTTGTCCTCAAAGAACGCCTTGACAAACTTGCTCGTGATCTCAGCTTCACTCGCGCTACGGAGCGAGGCTACGGAAAAGTTCAGGTCGAGTAGTGCTTTGCCGGTTGTTCTGTAACCGACAGCTCCGTTTTCGGTGACGCTGACGTTGTAATCTTCGTTCAGCGTGTTAGTCATTGCGGTTGTAAAATCCATTTTGTTTTCCTCCTTGTTTTGATTCCACAGGGCGCTTTAGAATCCTTAATTATCAGTTAAGTCCTTGGAATGTTTGCTGTGAGCGCCCTTTGGAGGGATACGGGACACAAAGGTATTTTGATTAAAAGTCAAAGCCTGTAAGTTTGCTGTGAGTGTCCCTGTTGTACGGCGGGCTGGAGTCGAACCAGCCTATGTCCTCTTGAATGTTTCAAAGTTGCTGTCAGTGAACTTGTCAGCTCGCATTTTCATGTGGGGATGCATTGCCGCTCTGCCACCGCCGTATATTGTTGGTGCGACTGGAGAGGGTCGAACTCTCACGGGAATCTCCCAGCGGAACTTAAATCCGCTGCGTCTGCCAATTCCGCCACAATCGCATTTGGTGTTGCCGCTGGGGATCGAACCCAGAGAAAAGCGTGTTTGAGACGCTCGCGTATGCCAATTCCGCCACGGCAACATATGGAGCAGGTAATGGTAATCGAAACCACATCTTCAGATTGGAAATCTGACATCTTAACCGTTAGACGATACCTGCATATCTCCCGCGGTGACGAGTCGCGGGAGGTTCGCTTGCCGTGCCAAGCGGTGTGTGTGAGTGGAGTTTGCTCACGGACATATAATTTCCTCCGCACGGTGAGGATTGGTCGAGGTGACAGGATTTGAACCTGCGGCATCTTGCTCCCAAAGCAAGCGCTCTACCAAGCTGAGCCACACCTCGTTGTTGCTCGTCTTTTCCGAGCTGTCAGACGAAAGAACTGATGATTCAGAACTGCGTAGGCTGTCAACCCACGGCTCAGTCGCCTTTTTCTCTTTTACTTCTCGGTGACTTAGAAGAAGGTGCCCGGAGGCCGGACTCGAACCGACGACCTCGAGATTACAAATCTAAAAGAAATTTGCTGTCAGCGAACTTATCAGCTCGCATAATACGCGCTCTGCCGATTGAGCTACACCGGGCATATTTAATTGGCGGATTTTTTGAGGAGCCGTGGAGTCGAACCGCGAGATAAATTGAAAGAAAATGTTTTTCAAAGATAAATTGCTGTTAGCGTTCCCGCCCGTCACGCCATTAAAAAGATCTGCCACCGGACGCTCCTCATGTTGCCGGTCTTTCCCGGCTGTCAGCGGTCTTTCCCGCCGTCGCCACGCTGTCATCGTCTTTTGCCTACATATACTACTATACAAAAAATCGATTTTTGGGACGCGAAATCTGAAAATTTTTCAAAAAATTTTTTACTTGGTATCTGTAACCACGGTTCCGCCCTGAACGGTGACCCAACCATGCTTCTCGCGAGCTTCCATTTCCATTTTCTTGAGCAGCTTATCGGTCAGAGAAGCGGAAATCGTCGAGTTTGCCTTGGCCTCTGCTTCTGCCGCAATCTGCTTCGCCTGCGCGTCAGCCTGTGCTTCCAGAATCTTCGTCTGGTTCTGCACCTTGATGGTTTCCTGCTCTGCCTCAGCCTGCTGCTTCTTCTGCATCGCCGTCACGCGGTCGTTGATGGTCTGCTGCAGCTGCTCATCCGGATGTACATCGATAATAGAGGCGTCGATCACGTCAATACCGAACTCGTCGCCGAGCTTCTCGGAAAGAGCCTCCGTTAGCTGGGTGTTGATCTTCGCACGGTCACCGGAATAGATATCCATCATGGTGTAATCGGTCGTGACCTCGGAAATCTTAGATTTCAGAATCGTGCGAACGCGGTTGTTCACGATATCCTCGCCGTCCATACCACGGAACTTCTTATAGGTATCAACGACCTCATCCTGCTTAAAGCGGTAGGACATCTGGAAGCTGATATTGATGTTGGCGTTATCCGCCGTTGCGACGTTGAAAGAATCGTCGCCCTCGCTGCCGTCGCGGGAATCCTTGGTCAGAACGAGCTGTTCATTGCCGACGGTAAACTTCTTAACCTTCTTGGTCGGACTTACGATATGGAAGCCCTGTGTAAGAACCTCGTCCTGTACACCGCCGTTCATGCTGTAAACCACACCGACGTAGCCGGTCGGAATTCGTTCTGTGCACACGACCGCTCCGATACCGCCAAAAATCAACGCGGCCGCCAGAACAACGCCGCCTACTGCACCTTAACTCATGTTTGTTTTCTCCTTCGTTTTTGTTATTTTCGTCCTCATCGGACATTTCCTTTATCGCATCGCCGAAGATGCTTGTCAGGACACTGCCGAGCCTCTTAAACATAAAAGCGCAGCACGCCCAGATAAACACCCCGACGATGATACAAAGCGCGTAGAATACTGGATTCAAGTTGTTTCTCCTTTTGATATTTCCGCATGACATTAGAATGGGCAGGATTTAAGCTCATTCATCCTGTTCCTCCTCTCCGAGATCTTTTCTTATCGCCCTTACCGCCGCCTCCCACTGTTTCATAGTCAGCAGTTCCGCTTTATCTTCCTTCACGCTGATACGGCACTTTTCTTTTTCCGCAATGCCTTTCAGCAGCCGGTTTACTTCCCTCTGCACCATGTCGCTCTCTCCGATTAAGCATTTCGGTTCCGGCTGCATTTTCGGATTGATGTAACGCATCAGCCTGTAATGCACGCGCAGCACATAATCACATATGCCATAAAACAGCTTCATGGTCTCCGCGTCCTCTTCCGGTACACCGTAGCAGTAAGCGTACTTGCACGCGATTTTGATTGCGTCTGCCGTTGTCAGCCCTTCGCGCACGCTGATCCCGCACACTTCTTCATTCATTCGTTTTCCTTCCTTCGTATCGCCTCGTTGATAGCAGCGTCTGTTGCTTCGTTGCCGTGGAAGCCTCCATAATAGTAGATTCTTTCGAGTTCCTCGGCTGTGGTGGCCGGGTCGATGAGACGGATGGCTTGGTCAAGGGTCATTAGTTGTCCTCCGTCAAATAAACATTTCAGATTTCATTGGTTTCGCGCATTTTCGCTCCGCACCACGGGCAGATGGGGTAAATCTTTTTGTCTCTCCATCTATACTCTTGATGCATTACCTCATTACCACAAACAGAACAATCATAACAAAAATTGCTATTCCTCCAGTGCGGACGCACCCACTCGCCATGCACCACCGGCACAACATCGGCGGCAGGTAATTTCCCGATAGCGATTTCCGTTTCGCACAATTTACGATACATTGCGTGTTCAAAACATTTGAACGGCTTAAACTGCTGGAATTCGTTCTCTAAAGAGGTCAAAAGATTGACTGCTTTGTGCTTCTCAATGTATTCAGCCATTGTCTGCGCCTCCGTCCCTTCTCTCGCCGTAGCTGCAAAAATCGTCCGGCTTCGGTGCGTCCTCTGGCGTAATCCGAACGACTTGGAACATTTTGCATCCATACCATTCTCCGCCATTGTTATCCACAAACCACTTGCAATCCTTGCACCGCACCACCGGCACAACGTCGGCGGCAGGAACGTCGCGCAACTCCCAAAGCGGATTAAGCCCCTTTAGGTGCGCTTCTCCGACTGCATCTTCCGCCGCTTCACGCTCAATATACTCGCTCATTCATTTTCCTCCCATTCCTCTGTTTTACTCGCCAAATCTCCGTTTCGTAAGCTCGTTCTCATCTCAAACTTGACTTTGGTTGTACAATTCCTTTGCTCTTGCCTGAACCATATCCCAGATTTTACAGTCTGGGATGTCTGTGTTCAGGTATTTTTCTATCCGCTCAGGTTCCAGTTCGTGCTGGTGAGCGGCCATAAATGTTCCATGAATACGGCCGGTCGGCTTATTACAGTAACTCCATTCGTCGAATTTTCCGCTGTAACGAAAATCCAAGATATTCAGCGTGTCACCGACGATTGAAATCGTTACCTTTGGACTTAGGCTGAAGCTGGCACACAAGATACGGTCTTCAAAGGTTTCTGCATTGCCGTATCGGAATGTCCACTTCTGCGATTGCCCGCCGCCGACCATATCATGGCCATTGCAGTTCGGTTCGTTTCCATTCCACATGTTCTGGGTGAAATTCGGAAACGATGGGAAAATCTCGCCGCTCATACACCGTAGCCCCAAATGTAGAGGAACATCGGAATGAGCATTACTGCGCCGAAGAGCATCCCTGCGGCGATATCGCCCAATCGGTTTAACGTTTGTCTTCTCATAATCAGCCTCCGAATCTGTTATTACGAAATTCAATACTGAACTCAAGACGCTTTACCTGCTGTTCAAGCTGATTCCATTCCTCTTCATAGCGAACCATTCTCAACTTGATTGGCCGCGGCTGACGAGAGGCATCCTCACAGAGCCCCATAAACTGCATCATCAGGAATTCTTTCGGCGCGGCTGTCTGCTGACGGCTGACCAACGCATTCCCGATGTACTGCTCAATGATGACGCTGTAGGTTTCTCCGAGATCAAAAAACATGGGTTAATCCTCGGCAGGACGGTTCAGCCAATCGACGCAATCAGCAACCAAATCCTTTCTTTCTGCGGTGGCGTAAGCGAAAATGTGATCAACAGCATCGCTGCACTCGTTTGTTAAGAACTCTGCCATCTCCCGAGCCGTCATCCTGCGGATACGGTCGATGTTGCGCTCCGGCAGGCTGCGGACGACTTTGATTTCATCCCAGCCCTCATCAATTCTCGGCTCACACAGCTCCAGATTCATGCGCTTGATGACTTCTTCCGGAACCGGTGTGCCGCGGTCGGTATTCTGGGACAGCGCCTGTTCCAATGGGATTGCAAAATAAATGCAAACCTTGCGGCCGGCCAATCTCTTAATCTCATCCAGAAGATCGGCGCGGCGCGTATGACGCAGATTCGTTGCATCGTAAACAACATCGTTGCCAGCGGAAAGTGCTTCCTTTGTGCGGTCATGCAGGATATCGAATACCTGTTTGTGCATCTTCTTGTCGCCGCCGTCTGCTCCGATCTCAGCACGGATATCGTCACTGGAGAGTACGGTTGCATTCGGAATCTGGCGGGCGTAGGCGGTTTTGCCGGAACACGGCACGCCGACCATCATGTAGAACGTGGGTTTAGTCTGCATGGTAAATATCCTCCTCAAAGCGTTCGTTAAGTGTCTTTACTGCGGAAATCAGTTCGTTGATCTTGGCGGTTACCTCAATCGGGAACATTTCTGCATTCGGAACAAGCATTCTTTCGAGACTTTTAATGTCAATTCCGTAGACGAGATACGGTTTGTTTTCTTTCTTATGTTCCGCAGCAGACTCCGGGCTGATGATCTTCTCCAGTTCCCTGCACAGCTCGTTGGCTTTCCATGTGTTTGTTCGACCTCTTCGCAGAGTTTTTACACCGCCTTCTGCCGTAAACACAAGATGAGGGACATCCTTCATGTGTCTTGCGTAGACATTCGGTTCATCCATGTATCCGTAGATTTCTCCGTCGCGAATAAGAACTACTTGCCAGTTCGTATTATTGTCTGCCATTTTTATCGCTCCTTCGCTAACTGTTCGTTGATTTTGTTAACTGTTTTGACCAACTCGTCTACCTTCTGCGCGAGCATGCGCTCGGTCGCGCTGAGAAAAACTCCGGCGAGGTTGATCGGCTTGATTTTATTCTTTTCGTCTTCTCTCAGTTTTCTGTTGCCTACCCGAGCGAAATAATCAGAAAGAGAATCTCCTTCGTACACAAGTATCGATCTAAGGGACCCTTCATCCTTTTCTGGTGCCGTTATGCTCACTTCGATTGTTTTACGTTCCAATCTTACAAGACCGGCATAATCGCTGCTGTCATAAAACCTGACAATATAACCAACGCTGCCATCGGCTAATTCGACGTATTCACCTACATGCAAATCCATTCTTACCGTCATCCTCCTAACCTCTCGTTTATTTGGTTGACTGCTTCCACTAACTCATTAAGTTTATCTTGAATTACAGGCAGCGGTGTAGTCGTTGAATACGGATCAAGCGCCACTGCCTCGATTTTGTCTCCACGAAACTTATGACAGCCTATCTGTGTAAAGATTGATGCTGGCGATTCAAGCCTTGGGATGTTTACAATTTTGATTTTGCCTTTGTCAGACGCCGGAGTGAGAATTTTGATGACAAACTGAGTTATAAGAGAATTATTGTCTACTACTGCAATGTAGCCGGTTTGTCCAGTCGCTAATTCGACGTACTCGCCTTTGTGAAAGTCCACTTTAGTTAGCCCCCTTTGTTTTCTCGCCAATGACAGCATCGGTATACGCAAAACCTTTGATTCTCACTTCGCATGGATAGCACCGAACCTTCGTTTTGCTGTCCAGAGAAATCACATCGTTGCCAGTTTGCGGCCGTTCTTCATCGAAACACACGCTAATATCGCCATCAAATATCTGTGCAAGCGGCTCCTCTCCTACATAAATGAAAACCGGATCATTGTTTTCGTTGATGATGCCAAATTCAGATTTCAAGATTCTTTCTCCTCTCGAAGTGTCGGGTCAACCAGTGAACAGGTTACATTCACGTTGAGCGTCTTTACTTCTCTGGTGCGATATTTTTCACCAAGACCAAAGACTTCGCTTTTTAGTGTTTTATCAGCGAACCGAACCAATCCAATACGGCCATAGGGTTCAATCGTAACGTACCAGTCGTAATACTCATCCGAGCGTACCTTTTTGTAATAGCAGATGATTCGTTTTGATTGCTTATCTTCTATTACGAACGCTTCATATGCCGAGATATACGGTGATTCAGTTCTTGCTACAGGGGCTTCTGTTATTTCAATCATAATTACACCTCAAATTACACTTACTGCGGTTGCCGCCAACAGGAACAAAGCCAGAGCGGCGGCAGCCAGATATACGCTTTTACTCATGGAATCAGCCCTTCCAAATCATTGGCGAACCATCATCGTTGACAAGAAGTGTGAGCGTTCCGCGATTGTACATACCGTTAGATTGCGTATACATCACACGGTTTGCAGCGTTATACACGATGTCATAGTAGGGATAGGAGGCGATTGTTACAAAATGCGCCTGCAAACTGGTTGGATTCTCAATCGGCTGTGAACCGCAGGCGGTCAGTCCGAGTGCCATCATTACGGCGATTAAGCCGCCGAAGAAATACTTTTCTCTGTGAATCACTTCTTGATATACACCTTTCTGTACTGAACGCCCCAAGAATTCATCTGGGAAGCCGGCATCAAAATATCAATGCAGTTGCCACGAATCGCCCCACCTGTATCACATGCGGTCAGAGTTCCGACACCTTCGATGTAGATTTTTGTTCCGAGAGGAATAACGGACGGGTCTACTGCGCAGATTGCCCACTCGTTGCCAGCCAGAGGAACGCCGGTTGCGGTTACGCTGTAACCTGCATTCTCCGAAGGGTCGCTTGAGTAGCCCGTACAGCGGAAGGTTCCCAAAAGCTGACCCTTTGAGTTTTCCTCGGCCTTTTTCTTTTCCTCGGCAACCGCCGCGTTGTACTGCGCGGTCAGGTCGATGACGGTTTCGTTGTGTTCATTCCACATCTGCTTTGCGTACCAAATGGTGTAATGATGCTCTTCTGCGCCGAGTGCGCGGGCATTTTCTGCGAGCTGGTGTGCTGCGTTGCGCTGCTGTAGTGCCTTATCAAGATCCTTCTTGATATCTGCGGAGCTTACTGCTCCGGCGCTTACGGTAAGTACAGTTGTTAAACAGGCGGCTGCGGCCGCCACTCGTCTGAGTGCGTGCTTATTCATGTTTAGCTCTCCTTTACATGTTCTTGAGCTCTTCATAGAGCTCGGTTCTTGGGTTGTATGGTACATATTCATAAGTCATTGCTGACTTAATGGCTTGGATTTGTGCCTTGGCTTTGGCTCGTTCCTGCACAAGTTCGGCCAGTTTCTTATAAATTTTGTAGCCGCGGTGCGCAGGAAGTTTCGGGTTGTTGCCGGCAAAGTGATACAGGTCAAGCATCTGCAATTCGCAGTCTTTCACTTTGATAGAAAGGTCGTCGATAACCTTTTGCAGGATATCGCTCTGGGAAACTGCTGCATTTACCGTCGGTACAAGCTGCTGTCTGACTTTCTCATCCACTGGCTCGATACGACAGTTTTTGAATTCACCGCGAGCATTCACTCGGAGAAAATTCTTGGCCGCCGTGTGTGTGAATGCTTTTGCTTTAGCCGGATCGAACACAAATGTCGGTCTTGCTTTACTGTCGATGGCGACATATCGCTTTTTCTTTGAATGGTATAGGACATATTCTTTTTCTAACACTGCTTCACCGACTTTCTTTTTTTGCTCTGGCGGAGGAGCCGGGACTCGAACCCAGACCGACGCAGGGTGTCACCTGCTCAGGGGTTAGAACCCTGCGTGCTGACCGTTACACCACTCCTCTATGTGCTGCTCTCGACCGGAGTTGAACCGGCATCTCCCTGCTCTGCTTTGAGCTACGAGAGCAGATCACCCGCTGACGGGGCGGGCAACCCGTTTATGAAATTGTTGACGTCTGGGCAACGTCGTGCCCCGCGCGGCTTGGAAACCTTGGTTGGGAGTTCCTCCAAATTGAATTATTTTTGTCCTGCGCGGCGGACGTGGTCACCCATCCGAGGTTTGAACTCGGAACTTATCGGTTAAAGGCCGATTACTCTACCAGTTGAGTTAATGGGTGGTTTGGAGGCGTTGCCGCCTCCCAGCATTGAAAGGAGTTACCGACTTGCGTCGGTGGTGGGTCCTGCGGGGCTCGAACCCGCAATCTTTCGGTTATGAGCCGAAGGCACTAACCAGTTGCGCTAAAGACCCATGTTGCGGCGCATTCCACGCCGCCGTCCGTCTTTCCGGATTGTCGGAGAATAAAATGAAAAACAATGACCCCGTTTGGGGTGGAGCGCCTGACGGGAATCGAACCCGCACTCTCAGCTTGGGAAGCTGATTTGCTGCCATTACAACACAAGCGCATATTTTGCGGGGCTTTCGCCCCGCGAGGTTATGCCGCGGACGAATCATCGATAAAGTCGTGCCACATTCTCAGAGCCTTTACCAGTCGGCGGTCAACCGACCGCTTTGTGATTCCGAGGATTTGACCAATTTCTTCAGAGCGATAGCCGACTTTTCGGTAATCGACTACAACTTTCAGATCACTTGGAAGCCGAGCGAGGAAGTCCAACAGGTCAATGCAGAGAACGTCATCCGGCGAATTCATCGGGCGGCGATTTCTATCGGAACATTTGATCGCGTTATCCGCAGCTTTATTGTGCTTATTGATGGTTCTGGTGTATGGAACCATCTCCGCCATGATGCAGGAAATTGCATAATGGGAAAATGTACAATCCTTATTCTGGTCGTATGTCACGGCCGCTCGCCACAATCCGCATTTTGTCGCCTGCTCCACATCCTCGTTGTAGAGCAATGTCGGGTAATATTTGCGGATAACGAAATATCTGATCTTGTCATGCTGCTCAAACAAGAGCAGCGCTTTTTGATATTGGCTTTCATCAATCATCTGCAATCCCTCCGATTCTGGTTTTCTCGCAAGGGATGGTGTCAATTCTTCCTTTGTGATTTCATAAATGGTGTCAATTCTTCCTTTTGGTGTAGAATACGTTGCTCGATTTCCCTTACACTTACTACTATACAAAAATCGCGTTTTTGGGACGCGAATTTTGAAAGTTTTTTCGTTTTGGTTGATTGCACAAAAAAAGAACGGCTATATAGCCGTTCTTAGTGATAGTATACAACTCATTCGAGCTTTTTAAGTCTGTTATAGTCGCGGATTAAGGATGAAAAGATAATTTTATCATCGACCAATCCAGACCATTTGCGGCATTGCTCGTAAAACCACTCCCTTTTAGCCAGATTCTCGATTAACTCGCCGGATATTCTTTCATACTTTCTCAGTTTTAAGAAAAAATAGGACTCAGCAAGATTCTTCGGAGCAATAGAGCGAGACAATTCTTTAGCTTCCTGCTGACGGAACACTCGGTATGCAATGTTCTCAACCGTCTTCTCTGTCACCGGAGACTGTGACTGCGTCTGTATAAGCTGTTCTCCTGTCAGAGGGAGAAAACGAAATACAAATGGCTCAACATCTTCGATTGTTAGACGTTTAACTCTTACTGTCCGTTTGTTCTCATCTACTGCAGTTCTAGTCAATGCCGCGATCTCTTTCATTTGCAGGCCAAGAGATAATAACGCGAGGACCAAAGCCTTCTTGTTGTAACTTCCTCCGCGAAATGGAAGCTCTAAAAATGTACGCTCCATTTCTTCGAATGAGATAAAATACCTTTTGCCCCATGATTCTGCCTGTTGCCCGGTGGTTTCTTCAAGAGCATTAAAATCAAAGCTGGCACCATTTTCAACAAGAAAAACTCCGTAGTTATGGATATCGCGGCGTCTATATTTTGACGTGGTTGGTCTATCCCACACTGCCTGTCGGAACAGTTCTCTCCATTCTGCTCCCGAAAACCGTTCCATCGGCTTTCCAGAAGAAAACTCAATCGGCTTTGCACTTCTGAATATGCTCTCCATTATTTTTTTGCTGACAGAGGATAACGAACTCGTATATTGTTTTCGCAGGCTTTCGTAATCGCTTTTACCGTCCATACTGCATTTCCTCGCATTCATACTGATACGGCTATTATAACACAAATACGAGGAATTTAACAAGGCTATCAGCAGTCTTCGTCTTCTCCGACGCCGACCGTGAAATAATACGGAGACTGTCCTGCTACGCGGAGGCTGAGAAAGAAAATGTCCGGCTCGGTTTCTTTTGCAACCGCCCAGAGCAGGTCACCTTCGATGAAGACTTTGCCTGTCATCACGGCTGCTAAGTACACACCGTTTTCCAACGGTTCAACCGAATCGCAAATCATTTCGATTGCGGCTGTATCATTTTTTTGATGGGAAAGCTCCATCTCGAGGCTGATGAAGTTCCCTTCTTGGAGAAAATGATTCAAACTTCTCCAGTCACTAAAGAAAACTGTGGTCATTGCTGCTCCTCCATTTTATCGAACAAGTGTTCGTATTTTTCGATATGTTTATAATACCATTTTTACCTTGTCTATGCAATGGTAAGTTTTTCATGCAAAAGAAAGAAGTCCCAATATAGGGACTTCTCACTTCTGCTTCGTTTTTTTTACTTTCGCTTTTCTGCGGCTTCTCTGGCCAGACGTTCTGCCCGGTGAGCGGCGCGGCGCTGACGAATTTCATCGTCAAGTTTTTTTCGCTCGTCGCTGTTCAAGTAGGCTTCCTGCTTTCGCGCAGCCTCCTCTTCCTTGCGTTTCTTCTCCTTGTCTTCTTTTACGCGAGGATCGATGGATTCATCAATGGGGTTATAAGGTTCAATATCGTATTCCGGATAATGCCAGCCTCTGCCTGTCACATCATCACGGTGATAGGCACGATGCACTAACCTATAATTGAATTCAATTCCGAGCTGCGCACACTTCCACTCGAAATATTCAATCTGCAATCCGTGGATACTGGTGTTCCAATACCCTGCGAGACGCTTCCAGTTTGTTTTGAATCCTTTATTAGCGATACGATATCTGGGCCAGTCCTCATCCGGATACTCAATGGCTTTCGCTCTGATGTCCAGATATTTTTCGAACAAAGCCATACTCTCCGGCGTGGCTTGATCGGGTCTGTTAGCCTGTTCAGCCCGCTGGCGTGCATCTGCTGTAAACAAAGCACCCAAGCCGAGAATCAATTTGAAACCGGGTAACATTGCAATTCCTCCTTATCCGCAGAATCCTTGATAAATTCCTGAGATGACTGCCGCAATCATCAACCAGATGTATATTGAATAGGCATCACCGAACAAAAGATACGCTATCTTTTCAGAAAGGGAAGTTTTCACCTGTGCGCTACAGAATTTGTGCCCAATCATAAAAGCAATAATATCACAGGCATTATCACATTCCTCTTTTGTGATAACGCCTGCATCACGCAGAGCTTGAAAATCTTTCATACTGCAATGCTCCCAGTTGACTTCTGGGGCATCCTCGAACAACAGTTCAAATGCTCTATGATAATCAAACTCATCGCCGAGGTCGATGCTATTGCGACCCTCTTCCGTTAAGTAATACCAACGCTCCTCTGCCGAACCTCTCTTCGGTGCTTTCTTATTCATAAAAATTATCTCCTTATCGTAAATCTGTCATTATCGTAATTATTCAGCGTCTTTGATGTCGTCCAGTGTGAAGCCGTAGTCGAGGTTCTCGTACAGCTTGTTCTTCTTCTCTTCGTCCAGACCGATGTAACGAAGCGTCACGCCGCTGTTTGTATGATTGAACATGGCCTGCAGGTACGCCAGAATCTCCGGTGACTGCTGATTATCCATAAACAGGTGATATCCGAACGTCTTTCTCATGCTGTGCGTGCCGAGCTTGTACGGCAGATTCAAATCCTTACCGGCGTTGCGGAGGATTCGGCCGAACGAGTGGCGGCTAATGCTTTCGTTCTCTCCCTTCTGGCTGAGGAACAGCTGCGTTTCTTCCGTGTGGTTCGGGATGGATGCGACCAGCTCACGGTAGCACTTCATCGCGAGGTCATTCAGAACGACCGTGCGGTACTTGCCGGTTTTCTGTTCCTTGAGGTGATACCGGCCGTCCGCTGTAATATCGCCGACCTTGGTCCTGCAAAGGTCAACGCCACGGAGACCGACGCTGCACCCGATAAGAAACATCAGCGCATTTCGAAGCTGATGCTTGTCGTAGAAATACTGTGCAATCTTGAGGATGTCCTCTTTGTTGCGGATGGGATCGACCGTACCGTTCGCGCCGACCGTTGTACGGCGCTTGACCGAGGCTTCTGCTTTTGCGGCTTTCTTCTGCGCCTGCTCTGCCTTCTGGCGGCGTTCCATTTCGTCAGCCAGAGCGGAGGCAAGGAGCTTGTAGTCAATCGCTGCATATCTCGTCATGTTCTGCAACGGTTCTACGTTCTCATCCTGATAAAGTTTAATTACTTCCGCTGCCATATTGTGTAATCTCCTTTCATTTTAGCACATCTGCACAAAAATGCAACGTATGATTTCAATTAGTTGTCGATTGCGTTCTGAATGCTCTCGACGCTTTCGTTCAGACTCTCCGATGCGGAATCGAGAAAATCGATGATCTCGGAAAGCGCTTCGCCCTTCTCGCTGTCCTGCAGGTTCTCCGGCATGTTATCGAACTTCTCTTCCTCACCGTCCTTGATTTCATCCAGCTCCTCGTGGATGGTTTCGATACGGCTGATCAGGTCGCTGAGCTGCTTGCGGTTCATCTTGTTCATGTGTCATTCTCCTTATGCTGTTCTGTTATTCTTAGCTGCATCATACAATGCTGTCAGTAAGTAATCTCGTTCCTCTGCTGCAGGACATGTACTTGCTGTGAAGCTATTCAGCGCCGACTGGATTTGCTCTACGCTGATGTTAGCCAAGTGCTGGCTGAGAGCGTAGCCGCTTGTCAGCGTGTTATCAACACGGACGTGCTGGCTTGGTGTTGCTACGAGTTCATAGAGCAGACTGGTTGTCCGCTTCACTAAGGCTTCGTCAAAACTTCTGCAAAGAATTTCCTTTGCAGTTTGGTTCATGACACCGCTGACCAGAGCCGGGACTTTCGTTTCTCTCTCTGTCCTTTCAGTCTGATTATTATTAGTCTGATTATACTTAGTCTGATTAGGGTTCGATTTCCGAACTTCTTGGGTTTGATAATCGAACTTCTTGGGTTTGATAATCGAACTAGTCTCAAAATCGAACTGGTCTGAACCGGTTTCAGAACCGAACTGGTCTGTGGATAAAGTAGTTTCAGAACCAGACTGGTCTGTGGATAAAGTGGTTTGATTTCCGACCGGTTTGATTTCCGAACTGGTATCAGAATCGAACTGGTCTGTGGATGAGCTTGTGGATAAAGTGGTTCGATTTTCGAACTGGTCGAGCAAGGCCGGGTCGAGCACATAGATTCGATTCGGCTTGCCGAGCCCTTGTTTTGCTCTGCGAATGAGACCCCAATCTTCGAGCGTATCCATCAGCTTGACCGCTTTTGCCTTTGCACAGCCAATGCTTTCCATCACCGAGTCAATGGAAAAATAGACATACGGCGTGCCGTTTTCATCTTTCCATTTATTCGCGATAGAAAGATTGAACCGGTCTACGATTAAGGCGTACAGGAGTTTGGCGTCAGCGGAAAGTGATTTGAAACAGGGCAGCTTGACCAGTGCTGCCGGAAAGCGAATGAACGGAAAGTCGCTCACTCGATTGGTATTTTCTTTCATTTTTCTTTGTCCTCCGAGTTTTTTCCCTATACTATCTACTATACGTCTGACCCGAAAAAAGGACGCGGAAAGCTGTTAATAATTTGTGAACAATTTATTTGGCAAATAACCACGGCTTTTCACTTCTAACCTGCTGATATGAGTAACTATTTACGCTCTTTAAGCCGAGTGAAACCGCCAGTCCGCAATTAACCGCTTCCATTTCATCATAGCTGCAGGAACCGATTCGTTCCATCAGGCGGCTCACATCGACCGTCACAACCTGCTCACAGAGAGCGATGGACGGAACGTAACCGCGAACTCGAATGTGGGTCGGAAGCGGGCGGTGCTTCTGCGAAGTGGTCAGATACACGATCTCTACCACACCGGAAGCGCGATTGTTGGCGTTGTTGGATACGATGATGGCCGGTCGGGTTTTCTTTTGCTCGAAGCCTACTGCGTTGTCGTCGTTCTTGATGTAAAAAATGTCGCCGCGGCGAATGTCTCTGTCGTTCATACTTAATTTCCTCCTTAACGATATACATTACTGCTGATGATGCGGATGCGGTATTTCCGTTTGTGATAATCCTCCATGGTAACAAGAATCTCGCCACCATAAAGGCTTGCAGAACCGACATAGCCGGATTCTTGCTTGAAGTTTTTCAACTGCTGGTCGATGAATTCGCTCCGCTTTTCTGCCGTTGGAAACAGATAGGTGGAGTTGTCACCGTCATTGTAGAGCATGGTGACGGCGTAACTGGGATAGCGTTCCACATCTTCGAGAAATTCTTCTCTGGTGCGGCCGTCGATCATGTCTTTGCCGCAGTTTGGGCACTGCGTAAAAATATCATCTCCGATCTCCTCTGCATAGGACGGTGCCACAGACGGTTCAAACCAACCGCCGCAGGAAATACAGTTGACAATGTCACCGTTGTCCCACATCGATTCAAAGCAGGAATCGCAGACGATTCGCTCGGTCTTTGTTCCGTCGTTGATAGTGCGCGGATCGGGAAGCTCGCAATCATCAAGGGTGAACGGCTTGCCGCATTCGGTGCATTTGAAAATCTTTTTCATGTCGTTTCCTCCTTATTTCACTTCGACTTCGGTGATTTCCCACACGGCTTTTGCATAATTGCAGGGACTGCAATAAAAAGAGTAACAGACATACATCTGGTTTGGATCGTCGGTCAGGCGCTCGGTTTCGTCCTCGTCCCACTCGATTTCCTCCTCATCCAGAACACCGCTGCGCTTTACGCTGTCACGCATAATGCTGTTCAGTATGTGCAGATTCTCACTGGCGGCGATTACTTCACCGCCGGAATTATCTTCATTGTCGTACCAGTAGCGCAGAACATAGATTTTTTCCATTTTGATTCCTCCAATCGGTCGGATTTGTTGTTTTCGTTCGGTCAGTTTAGTGCTCGTTGAACACAACCTGCTCGCCGCGCTTCAGCGTCCAACAGCCGGTGTCAGTCATTGCACACTCGGCACAGTTGCCGTTGCACGGCTTTGCATCTGCTCTTGCGGTCGTCGTGCCATCCTTGAAGCGAACGTGCGCTTCGGGCAAAGAAAAAGGATTGACCATTTCAAGGTCAACCCAGCCGGAAAGAATAAGATGTAAATTGTCGGGGATATGTTTGCCGTCACTCAGGACAGCGTTTACAAAATCATATCGCTTGGTGAAGCACAGGATCTCGCAATGCCGATTGCGCTCGGCGATACCGATCATGTGGAACAGATAATCCTTGCTCGGAATGTCGCCGCTGACGTGAAACCGGAAGTACCGGTTAAGCATTACGGTTGCTTCTACTTCACGCCAGAACGTCTCAGGATTGCTCTGGAGCACCTCGAGGTTATGCTGATATGCGTTTCTTACGGTCGGTCTCAGACGCTCCAGCTTGGCTGCGTAGCACTTCTCTTTGCACTTGCAGTCGCGGCAGGTCTTAACGGCCGGCAGGCTGACGGACGGGATTGCTCCCATCTTGGAATTGCCCGGGCTGATCTTAATATTGGTATTGATAGTCATGATGTATACACTCCTTTTTACTGCTGGTTGATTACTTCATGGAATGCTGCGGATGCGGCATCGTTCCACGCCATGCCGTTGTCTTCCTTCTCGCGTTTGAGGTATGCCATACGGTTCATGGTGTCAATCGAAATATCGCGGATATGGTCGTAAAGCAGATCGTCTTCGACCTCGATAGTATTTTTGATATCTTCAATATCATTTTCGTGCTGGATGGTTTCGAAAATCTTCGATATTACAGGTTTTTTCAATGTTACGGGCGAAATATCCCATTGGAATTTATGACCGTCACTCGAAATGGAGTCATCATCCCAAGACACTTCATCATCGAACTCGTCGTTCGAGCCGAAGAATGTCTCATGGTCGTCTCTGTTAAAACCGGAGATAATATCGTCAATCTCCTGCTCGATAAATTCCTTTGCTTCTTTGTAAGTAAGAAAAATACCTTCGGTGCCAAAATATCGTTCTTCGCAGTCGTAATAACTGCGGAGCTGAGATACTGCGAATACAATCATAACGATTCCTCCTTATCTTGCGATTGCGGTATTATGCAGGCGCTGGTCAGGTTTGAAAGAACGTCCGTGCTCTACACCCTGATCGCGGTACTTATTTGCCCAGGCACCGGCGGTTCTTGCATGAGACGTGTTCGTTTTCATGCTGAGATTACCATAGGCGTCCTGCACGTCCTTCGGCGTCATCATGACCAGTCCCCACTCCTGATGCTCGGCGTCCTGCTTCTGGTATTCCTGATCCAGACCGGCAACGAAACCGTCACCGTAAGCATTGCAGGCAAGGCGGATATCGGTTGCGCTGTAGCCCTGCCACTTTCTCGTGTGATGAATGGTGCGCTGTTCCCTCTTGACGCAGTCGATTGCGTAGCGGAGGATGCGCTCGGCGATTTCAATATCGCTTTCAAGACCCATCAAAATAATCGTGAGTGCCTTGCTGCGCGGCGGCTTGCGGCAGTAATTCTTACAGCAATAATGCTTGGCAATCACGTCGCTCAGCTTGTAAATCCAGAAGTCGGTCATCGTCGTGCACTTGATATCGGCAAGAACCTTGGTCACAACCTTCTCTTTTTTGCCGGTACACTCCTCCGGGCGGAGCTTGTGCTGAACCATGAGGGCGCGAGCCTTGAGAAGCGCGGCTTTCGCTTCGTTTTCATTCGGAGACTCGGCAAGAGCGAGGAGCTTTGCGATTTTTTCCTTGATGTTGTTATTCATGATGTATACCTCCTGTTTGGATATAAAAAGCAGGAGCTGCTGGCTCCTGCTTGTGTCATTATTTTATACGGATTCATTTTTAATAGGTCGTTCTTCCGATACATAAACCGGAATCACTTGCAGCGTATTTCTTCCAGAGCTTTTTGAAAAGTCTTACGACACCGTCAAACTCGTCCTTTTCCTTAGCAATATCTGCAAGGTCATATGCGCTTGCTTCATCTGGAACTGACCAAATCCACGTCATGTATGCAGTTTCATCGTTCATGCACATTACGAGATGGTGCATTGCAGTCAGAGTGTCGTAGCGTTCTTTTTCTGCCGGCGTGAGATTGAGCTCTTCCTGAGCTTTCTGTAATGCAATGTAATTCATAATTACCTCCTAAATCATCGATTTGTTAGATTTTATATTCTAAATCTACTTTATTTCCATCAAATGCATTCCACCGTATATCAATATGCCTTAAATCTAAGAACTTAGCAATTGTTATAGTAGCTGGAATATTATCGTTTCGGTTATTCACGATTGATATACTAACTCCATAATACATATTTCTATACTCATTTAAGTTTATCTCTGGCTCGCCAATTTTTTTATTCATATCATTGATAGATTCAAGAGATCTTAAATCGTAATCCCTTTTTGTCTCAATAGAGATATTTGTTTCTTTTATAAGCTCATTAAAATCTGAAACACTGATTGTAACCAATCTTGTATGTTCTTTATCATATTTTTTGAATTCATTGATCATTTTATCTTCCTCCATTCTTACCAATAAATCCTTATTTCATGCCAAAATTTGATTTCATTATGTACTTTGTTGCTTAATCCCAGTTAACAAATTTCTCAATCTCTTCCTTTTCGATACCAATTCCATCTAAAAGGATCAGCAATGTATTAACTGTATCTTCTTTATCCATCGACTGAAGCCAAATCCAGTCAAGGATATTGCAAATTATCTTTCTTCCATCATTATCAATTGTAAAATTATCCAAAATATACTGCCAAAGCTCATTCTTCATATCTTTTTTCTCCTTTATTTGTTTCTTTCCATATATCTTTTGTTTAATACAATCTCCATTTCGTCTTCTCAGAACGATGTTTCTCAGTCTCAAACCTGTACATGTTCTCGTCGCAATAAGGGCAATAATACGGATATTCTTTCCGTAATCCCTTCGTGGTCTCTCGCTTGACTTTATGGCCGCATCTCTTGCAGTATACGTTTTTGATCATGTAGAGCCACCTCCCAATCGTGTTTATTCATCGTCGTCTTCTGCTATATCTTCTGCATAGCATTCACCTCTGTTGCTATACATACAACTGTGCAGGAGTACCAGCAGTTCTGCTGTCCACAAGGACCTACAACACCGCCCCAACCGGTTTGAAAACCAACGTTGTAATGACAGCTATCACAGTCGAAATCATCGGGTAGGCCAAAGCATTTGTTCTGGAAAGCTCCATCCATGGTGTTTTCTCCTCTCTGTTCATCGTTTCATCCTTACAAAATATATTCTCCTGTTTCTAACGATTGTGGTATTAACTGTACATAATCTGGATGGCTTACAAATTTTACATATTTTGATATGTATTCCTCTACATTGTTAAATTCCTCTTCGTCCATTTCATTCGCATCTTTCAACCCAAGTTTGAATTTTTGTGAGACATTATTTACTGCATCCTCAATTGGATAATATTTTTTACTCATGATATTTCCTCCATTTTCCGTTTGAAACTCTTGTTTGCTTACGCTTTGATGGTGATCACGAACGCCTTTTCGCCGTAGAGATCAACATCGTCCATCGTTACATCGACGCCAAGATACGTCAGCACATCGCGCAGCTGCTTCTTTTGCAACTCCTTCTGCTCATCGGTGCCGCTGAATCTCAAGACTGTTTTGAAATACATTACTATGTACCCTCCTTGAATATCAAATGCTTCGGTCAAATGCTGGCGTGTACTGGAAAGCGACATCATACATCGGCTTACCAGTAATCTGATCTCTGAATGTGCTGACGAACAGGCTTCGCGTAAGTCCCTCTTCCTTGAACCATTCGTCAATCGCTCGCTTGGTAAGCGGAGTGATGAATACATAGAGATCGGATTCGGAATGATACATCTCCTCGCGCGGATAACCTGCGGCTTCGAGCTTTTCCATCAAGGTCATAATGTTTCATCCTTTCAACCATTTAGTCTGCAAATCCAAGAAGATATGCAACGCCCTTGCTGTGATGCTCATCGAACCAATGCCAGATATCTTCCTTGTCGGTTCCTTTGGGCCAGATGTAGTAAGGTTCGTCAAGTTCTTCTGTCTCTGGGTCGATGGGGACATCAGCAAGATTGTCCCAGAGTTCTTCCACAACTACATCCCTAAAAGCTCTGTCACTGGGGAGCTTCGAAAACCTCAATTCGGTTACCTCTCCATCGTTTTCAGATAATACAATGTCAACGTGGAGGCTCGGGACATAGAATTTCCACGATTTTGGCGTTGGATCTACATACCACTCACACTCGCATTCAAAATCTCCGTAGTGCTTTTCAAAATATTCATCTAACGTCATGTATCTTCACCTCAAAATACGCGTTTCTGCAAAGTTCTTCTGTCAGGTGTCTCTCTTTTCAAAATTCTCCGAAAGCCACGGCCTGTTCTCTCGCTTTGACGATTTCTCTGAACTTATCGAACGCCGCGCTGGTCTTAGGAGACATATATTTGTTTCTCCGGAAAACAATCACGGAGCCGTTCTCGCCAGAATAGGTAATCTGATCGAGCGTAACCTGACCACAATATCCGCGACGCTGCGGTAATACATTGGAAGCCGAGAGACCGCCGGGAATGCGCTGACGAATTCCTCTACAATAGAAATTCTTTCCGTAGCTTGGATGGCTTTCTTTGTAGATGCGATATACATATTCCAAGATATCACTGATGTTGTTTGCAGTGATTTCGCGGTAATCTTCAACATCATCGCACCAGTAAAACCAGAATCTCGCTTTGAACATTTTATCTCTGCTCCTTTCAAATACTCGTTTCGTTGCGGAGTTCCTTCAGCTTTTCGAGATACGCCTGTTCGTCGGCTACGTTCTGGAGGTACATATCTCGTTCCCAATCTGTGGTGCTTGCGATTGCCCAGTTCTCCTCGTTCTGGATATCGTCCTCAACATCCTTGATTTCTTCATCATACAGGCAAGCCAGCCACTTGTTGACCATGGTCAGATTGGGCTCACGGTTGGTTTTCAACATAGGTTTTACCTCCTTCTATTTTTATACAAACTGGACATACCACCAGTCGGTGTAATATTTTTTCATGTCGTTACCTCTAATCTTTCCTATAAAATATCAAACTCATCTCCGTCTTCAATTAGTTCCCCACAATCGGGGCAACAAGGACATCGCTCATCTTCATCAAAAGCCAAATCAGCCATTCCCATGTTTTTTGACCATCTATATCCACAAGCAGGACATTCGTATGTGCTATTATCAATTTTAATTTTTAATGCCATAAATTTTTACTTCCTTTCTCAATCCAATGAAACACGTATTAGATGATGTCAACATACCAATAACCGGTATACTCATCTTCTTCTCCGTTACGTTTATCTTCTTCCGGGTCATAGTAGCCGGTAGAGAGCATCACATCTTCACCTTGTTTTCTGTACAGTTCTTCAATCCGGTCTGCCATAAGGTCAGCAAACATTTCGGTTGCACAAAGGATTTCCCCTTCGATGTCTGACCAATAAGCCGCATTCCGGTTGCCGCCCACTCCCCTACGAATGATTTCAAACCATTCCGGCATCGGGTCGTTTCCCATATCACGGAAGCAGCGTCCATTACCCCAGTCGCAAAACGCTCTCGGATTATCTTCGCTGTGGATGCATTCATCACACAAGAGAATTCGTTCACCGCAATGCTTGCAGGTTGTGCGCCAGCCGTCTTCCGGCGACCAGTCGGGCACCGTGTTTTCTCCCATGCAGTGAGGGCAAACCTCAACTGCTTCGTGGCGGTAGTCAGTCATTTTTAACACCTCTTTATTACCAGCTGCTCACATAGTAGAGCATTTCGTTGTCAAAATCCGTGGTTGCGAGAACATTTTCGAGGACTTCGACAGTGTGTCGGAGGTCATCGAAGTAATCTTCGTCATACTCGTAACTTCCGAAGAAAAATCCTTCCTGAACCGGCAGCCATCTTTTCGCTTCCGAAACAGGATCTGATGAATTGAGCACTCGTTTGCAGGTGTTCAACAGCTCTTCGATGACGCCTTTCGTGCATTCCTCGTGGTAATCGCAGTCATCCTCGCCGTCCTGAACGTTATCGACGAACCATCTGTGAATCTGGTTTGCCTTTTTCCAGTAGCCAACATTCTGGATAATGTCACTATGCGGATGTACATGGTTTGTATCCCAACTTGCAAACCGCTCGACATAGTACGGACGAAGCACTTCCATGACTTTTTCCGAAGGAAGATCATCTTGGCTTGCGCCGCACCATTCTTCAAAAGAAGAAGTCCTATATTCGTTCGGCCGTTTACAGTAGCCGAACCATTCTTCAGTAGCCCATACCTGTTGAATTGTTACGCTGTCCAGTCGAGGAGCTTTCATTAAGTACATATCCAGTCCCATGTTTATTCCCCTTTCTTTGCTTTTCTGACGAGCTTGTCCGTCAGGTAATTGTTGATATTGTTTTCGTAGTCGGGAGCGCCCCATTTATCTACAAATGGCAGGTTGCTTACGTCATGGCCGTTCATCATTGTGTTCGCCGGAGCGAAGCCGATAACGGTATGCTTTTCAACCTTTTCGGTAAAGTCCTGAATGAAAACCTCATCGTAGAGGTACAGCGTTTTCGGGTCTACCAGATCAGCCGTGATGAATTCCGTGCCGAGCTGTTCCTGTTTCGGCTGGCACTCATCAATTGCACAGAGCATTTCGGTGAGGTCGTATCCTTCGTGGTATTCATTTTCGAGAGCGATCACATCGGGATTCCAATGCTTCACGATCTCCCAGTTTTCAATTTCGTAAACGCCGTTGTCGAGGTAAAATTCCTGAACAAGTTCAGGCGTCATAACGGTCGTGCCGCTCATGTTTTCAATACCGACCGACAAGCCGCCGCCGAAATAATTGCCGATTACCTGTGCGAGTCGTGCCGTGCCGTATGCAGGATCACTCTCAGGGCTGCGGAAACCATTCAACTTGCAATACTGAGTAAAGGCGAGTACCGAATCGTACCCGCCGTTCCAGTGAACATATACGCCGATGTTAGTGCCGACGCCTTTGATGATTGCTCGATTTCCCATGATATACTCTCCTTTTCTTAGTTGCTCTGCGGCTTTTTCTGTACGATGTAGCCGCGCCTGTCCAATTCTTCGATCATCTGCTCGTCTGTATAAGACTCGAAGTTGTAGTCGATCATGGCGGATTCTTCAACCCATTCCTGCTCATCTGGGTCGAAACGGAATCGCCAAGCACAACCATCTTCGCCGGTATAATTTGCTTCACCCTCTGCAACATACGGTGCTAAGGTGTCAAGAAACTCAATGGTTGCGTCTTCATGGTACTTATCGCTTTCGTAGAAATCTACACTGTCTTTGTCGATGCTCCAATCAAACCGGACATCGAGCGCATCCAGCTTGTCCTTTAATTCTGCAATATCCGCGTCTTTTTTAAGAGTTGCGAAACCGCTGCCATCTGCACAATATCCCATGATTTGTACTCCTTCCTTAGTAGCTCATAACGATCTCGCCGTTTTCGTTAAGAATTTCTCCTTCATCATCAGCATCAACAGAATCCCACAGCGGTTCTGCCATGCTTACGCATTCACTCAGATCGGATTCAGCGAGGATATCACGAGCCTTCGCGAATGCGTCCTCACGGTCTGTCGCCTCTACTTCGATGTAGCCAACAGAATCAAACCCGAACGGTACCTTTACTTTCATTGTGTTTTCTCCTTTCAAATTCACATTTTAATCAGTTCGCGGTACTCGACCGCCCAAGCGTTGTTCACGAAGAACTCGCGGATTTCGTATTTGCTGCGATTGCTTGCGACCCAATCGAGCATTTTCTGGTGCTGCTGGTCACTTTCTTCTGGACTGTCGAACAGCCATGTTTTCACTTTCCAGTAGCGGGTCATTATGTATCACCTCAATCCGTAGTTACGAAATAGTAGGTCAGTTCGTCACCCTTGAGATTTTCCACTGCGTACTGGTCAGCACGTTCCCAGAGAGTGCTATACAGTCCGGCGAGAGGTTCATTGCGTGGATAGTGCTGCCAGATCTTCCAGTTAAGCACCATGACCAGTTCGGTCAGGTACTTATAATCGGTTTTCCATTCCTGAAAAGCACGGTTGTAAGTGTCGCAAATCGCGTCGATACCGAAATTATCTGCGATGCTAAAGTCCTGCCAGAAGGTAGTGAACGGTTTATACCCGCACATCTCTTCGATGTTCCAGCGCGGGATGCTCAGTTTGATGTCCATTTGTTATGCCTCCTCAATGTAGGTTTGCTTGCTCTTAATCCTTAACGATATTTATTGGATTGAACGGTTCGAGATCTTTACAGTAAAGAGCTAATCTGTTTATACTAAACAGTTTCTTACCGATACTCAAAACTTCATCCACATTGTCGGAATGATACTCATTTCCGCACAAGTTATCATGCTCGTCATACGCTCTCAAAGTGTATTTCGCTTCGACAGGTGATTCTTTTTCAATCCTGTAATATACTTCATTGATAGCTTTATCCCAGCCATCTTCGAACGTGTCAGGCTTTGCTCCGCATCCGCCGAGTTCGCGAAGAATTTCAAGGACGCGGTCACGCTTGATGTAAGCACTCATCCTTCATCACCTCCCCAACAGTAATCAGAGATAATGATGTCCGGAACAATTTCCTGCTCGTCCCAGATTTCCAGATAATCGTAAGGCTCCCGGGCATCACTCAGGAGCAAATCCTTTTCAACCAGACGGATAAGCCCCTTTGCCGCGCGTTCGATTTCATCGAAACTGTCCGAATGATACAGTTCGCCGTACATATCGTTGTCAATGTCGTATGCCATGAGGGCGAAACGCATATTTTTTTTGTCCGACATTTCGTGGACACCTTCCTTTCTAATTTCTGTTTTCATGTTAGTCGTCCTCCTGCTCCAATGCTGTTGCAAGACGATCCAGCATTTCTCCAATTTCTTCTGCGTCGTCTAAAAGAGAACGCAAATCCCACGGGATACTGTTGTCTCCATTTAACTTAGCGTTGAACCACTCAACCGCGTGTTTGTCCGGGTCGAAATGCAACCAGCGATCGCGGACATCTCCAGTGATATTTTGGGGATTTACTTCGAATGAGAAATCTTCACCAAGCGGAGAATCCTGACTGAGTGTGATATATTCATCATCTTCGTCCTCGTAGATTTTCCAACCGAGGTCTTCGCAGATTTTGCGCTGCTTGTCTGTCATGATTCATGCCTCCTTAATAAGCAACTTCAGTGGTGAATTCCGGATTATGGAGCATTTTCGCGGCCACTTTTGTAGCCCAGTCTTCAATCCGCAGATATTTATGGCCGTTTGTTGTAATCACATCTGCGGTGCCTGTGAGGTATTGGAGGCCGTCGCTGCCGGTTTCGAAGATGATGATTGCGTCATCTTCAGCTACGAGCTCCTGCAATCCTTCGATAAACGCTGCATACTCGGAAAAGATACCATCCTCGTTTGTCGGGCAAACGCCTCGAATTTGGCCGCAGCAGCCGAATCCATAACGAGTTACGCCGTCTTTATCAAGACTTTCGAACACTTTAATCTCGGCTTTGGTGCTGTAAACAGTGGACATAAACGCCTTGAATTTATCCGCATCCTTAACACGAAAATAATTCGTTCTGATTGCGCAATTGTAATTTGCCATGGCTAATTCTCCTTTCAAATCTTCCAGCCATACACATCGGCGATTTTATCACCGAGACGCTGAGTGGTACGAGTGATGTCTGCTCTGGTTACGGTTCCGCGAAGAACCTTTTCCAGAAAGTTTTCCTTTCGGGTGTCGCTTACGTCCGGCTTGAACACTCGATACAGGTAATGGTTGGTTCCGTCATGGTGAATGGCTTCGCAGCACAGATCGCCGCGATCATCGAGATACCACGTTGCGTAGTCGGTATCTGTATACAGGCAATCTTTAATCGAATGTCCGTGGATTTCTTTGTAACCGGACTTACGACCGTCCCAGAGGCCAAGGTCACCGAGCACGATGATTTCCTCGGAAACAGGAATGTCAAGGTTCATGCGCTCATCGTCAAGATGCTCGTTATTCAATTCATACATCAGGTCAATGCGCTTATCTTCATCCAGATCGGGATACTCATCATCGAAGAAATCCTTCCAATCTTCATAATCGAGATTGTAATTGCTCCAGATTACTTTCTTTTTCATAGGTATTCGCTCCTTTTAAGCGTTCGTCCGAACGTTTGTTCGGCAATTTTGGTAAAAAAGAAGAGCTTGCAGGTTATTGCAAGCTCTTACATGTATTCGATATTTACTTGTCTTTGTGCGGAAAATCGGAGAAATCGGTTAGGTTTCCGAATAAACCTGCCCAAAATCCCATCTCGGAAGGGTCTCCGATATTTTCTTTGTAGTATTCGTAGGCTTCATCCGTGATAGGATAGTCAATTATCTTTTCGGTTTCAGGATCATAGAACTTGGTCGTTTTCATTTGTTCTCACCTTTCAATCTGTCGTAAGCGGCTGCAGCATTCATCATTTCGTCGCGCTCTTCATCGCCCCACGTTCCTGCTTTGAGATGATAAAGCATGTCTCGAGCGTTCGATGGCTCTCGATGGTCAATCCACCACTTCGCCGAAGTCTTGCCTTGCAGATAATGCTCGATGAAGAAACCCTTTGAGCGATCATCCAGAAAAGAGAAATCAGTAAACTTGCCGCGAATGTCGAAAGCCCATGCAATTTGTTTCTCGGTTCCTTCCAGAGCAGGAAGGCCATCGGAATTCTCAAAAGCGCGTTCGTGGTTTTCTTTTTTCTTCATTTTCCACTCACAGTCACGACAAACCGTAATGTTTTCCGCTGCCCATTCTTCAAAGCTGGTGGCTTCTTCCCTGTTGCGGCGCTTGACTTTTATCTCAAAATCATTCCCACAGACCGCACAGTGACATTGTGCTTTTGCCATTGACAACGCTTATCACCTCTCTTTGCTTGCCATTATAACATTGTCAAGGTACAATAACAAGGACTTTCGCCCTTGTTAAATGACGGTTTTGTGGTTACCAACGTCGGGAATCTTCGGTGCAGCGCTGAATCATTTGCTCCATAAGCACGGTTGTGCTTTCACCGTCGATTTTCCACTGGCGGAGCGTGTTGCACATATCCTGTGCAAGATGCGCTCTCTCTCGGGTGTAATCGCCCTCTGCAGTGGCAAGTGCTTCGTCCCACTCGCCGTTCGGATCGTTGCGAGCTGCCCAGCGAATTACGTCAGCCAGCGTGATGTTATCCGGCTTAGGAACGATTCGCATATTGTCGCGCCAGTTCTCATCGTTTACGTCGATGAGGAATTTGCCGCGATTTTCTCCTCGCTGGCGGGTGTAATGCAGTACGTTTTTGTCTGCCTCATCTACATAGAGGATACAGAGCGGAAATTCATCCCACTTCTTTTCTTCCGTGTACAGCGTATCGCGGATTACATCACGCTTCGTAATCAGCTCCTCGTCATACTCGAACTCATCGCCGTAATTGAAATAGCCGAGTTCGGAGAAAACGCGATAGCCGCCCAGATCAGGAGCAACAACGATTGCATCAAAGTCACCGTTAAGACCGTTTGCAAACGCCAGAATGCTTTCTTTGGTGTACGGAATAATCCGATTACCGAGATACTTAACGCGATTCTTATTGCAATCGTCCGGATCTCCGGTGATGTAAAAGCAATCAGTGATAAACCCGTCATAGACACCGTTTGTTTTGGTGTTACAGCAAGACATCTCAAGATATACTGCGCGACCGTCTACCAGATGAAATGCAGTGCGAATGCGGCAGTTGCCGATTGTTTCCTTGCTGCGCTCGGCACCAGACCAGCCGGCACCCTCGAATACTAATGTTTTCATACTGCTGCTTCCTCCTTCTCGATGATGAATCCTTCCTGCGGTTCGATGATGAACCGCTCAGTGTCTTCGATGGTTGCTTTGGGGCCGCCAAAGCACCACGACATTCCGATTCCGTAATCGGGAGCGCCGGTTTCCTTCGCGGCTGCAATGAATTCATTCTGGACTGCTTTGGATACCAGAATGCGAGTGCAATCGTATCTCAGTGCGGACACGTCTTTGTACCCCATTACCTTTGCGAAGTTGTCGAACAGTGCGTTCATGGAGAACGTATGGCACTGTTCCTGCGTGAGTTCATATTTCATTATGTATTGCCTCGCTTTCTTAATTTATGTTGGCTGCGGGCTTTGTGGATGAACCCGCGAGAACCTTACACTAATTACTATACAAATCGCCCTGATTTGGGACGTTGTAATTTCTTCCAGCTAAGCAATGGTAGAATTGCCGTCGGTGAATTCAGCTTTCATTTGTTCCGAAATGTCGTAAATGAGCCACTCCATCATCTTGCGAGTGACTGGAATTTTGTCCAGATTTTTGCGACCGAATATCTTCCGGACTTCATCCGCTTTGATGAAACTTGAATTCGTTGCGCAGGAAGTGCCGTTGGTTGCGAAACTGTATTTATTCTCGATGGTTGCGGTTACGCTGCGGTTATAACCGCACATCTTACAAACATCGATTGCACGATAGTATATTTCGCCGTCAGAAAAAGCGACCAGAACCTTTCCGTATTCGCTGTGCGTGAATTCTTTCAGCGGCGGATACTTTTTCTTTTTGGCCGGACTCTTACCGCAAAGTGTCGGAACTATTTCGTCATCGACCCACTTTTCGAATTCAAAAAGCAGGTCAACCTTTCGCCGGTTTATGAGATTATGGACATCGTAGACCGACAGATAAGTTACGGAATCAACACTTCCGTTTGTTTTTGGTGCGAGGATAACTCGTTTATCCTCAAAAAGTTCTGCAATACTTGCGGGGTTCTTATATCCCAATGCTTTCAAAACCGGAAGTGCCTTGAAGTACGGGATATTTCCGATTCGGGTTGCTTCGATTGTGCCAAACTCCGGATGGAAAAACTTTTCGATTTTGTTTTCCGGCAGAATCGGTTTCAGTTTTGTCCCGGTACGTTTCGGCACCGGCTTCAAAACCGGTTCCGGAATAAGTTCCTGCGGGTTGTCCTCGAGTTCGTTCTGGGCAAGCTCGATTGCGTGACCCAAAACATCGAGGATTCTTTTCGTGCTGTTGTCATTGTTCATTATGTACTCTCCTTTCAGGCTGCGCGGCTGTGTTTGCCGCGGTAATTTGTTTCCGCTTTATAACGCTTCCAGAGCGTTTTGGTCGTATTCCATGCGTCCCCTACGGCGAACGTTCCGAATACAACCGTGCAGAGGAAATTATTTTCACCGGTTGCAATCGTTGCGATAGTTGCAACGATAGCGATTACGGTAAAAAACAAGCTGCTAAAGTAGTGTTTCATGATTATTTTGTCCTCCGATTTCTGTTTTTGGGTATAAAAAATGCACCCTTTTCGGGTGCGGTGAGCATTTGATTTATTCCGGAACATTCATGATCGGAATCCATGTGATGGCCTCATTCATGATAGAATAGGCTACGCTTGCGACAGGATCTTCGGTTTCCCTGTCGCTGAAATCGCTGCCGTTCGCAATCCATCTTGCGAGCGTTTCGATTTCGTTTGCTCCGAAGGTGGTTTCGTTCACCCAGTCGAGCATTTTGCAGTACTGCTCGTTATCCATACAGGTGCAGTAATCATGTGCAATGCACATGTTGCGGACACCGTAGCTGTCCAGAAAGGTTTCGATTTTCATTTCGTTTTGCCTCCGTTTCTATTCCGTTTCAGAGCGTTTCCAGATCGTTTTCAATCTGGTTTCCTCTGCTTCGTTCACATAGACTTCGAGATAGATTCCCTCGAAGCAGCCGCTTGCGCTGTAACTGATCGCGGCAGATTTGATTGCGGGGCGGAGTTTATCCCATTCGTTGCGGGTGAGGTAGACGTTACGCCACTTGCGCGGTGTGGTTGCGGTTGTTTTCATTTCGATTTACTCCCTTCCAGCATGTAGCCTGCGCCGTTTTTCCGAGCATAATTGCGGTACATTTCCGCGAGCTGCTCGTACTCGATAGCGGTTTCTTCCGCTTCGAGATCATTGAACGCTCGAGCCTGCCAATGGTATTCGTTGGCATCGTCGAGCAATCCTTCCGCGTAACTGACCGCGAAGATTGCAGCTGCGGTCTGCTGTGATAGACCTCGTTTTACGAGATCGCTGTTGCGTGCCATTCCCATCATATATTCATCGACAGGGAAATAATGAACGTGTTTGAACTCTTTCATTTTGATTTGCTCCTCTCTTGTATTAGAAATTGTTTCGGTTTGAATTGTGGATGAGGGCTTTATGGATGAACCCTCGAGAACCTTTCCGGCAGGAATCATTTTCAAATTACTTGCCTTTCGGTTTCTTGTTCTCCGCCCTGCGGTGCAGATCGCAAGACCTGAAAGGCTCGGCCTTTTCTATTGTTGGGCACAGGCTTTTTCCCATGCTCCGCAATCATAGGCATCCCCTCTTTCGTTTTTATTGCTGATCATCAGATGTGAGCGATTGCTCGACAGCCGATGATCTGACCGGATTCGTTGCGGACTGCATCGTCCGTGATAAACACGTCGTTGCGGTCGCGGCATGCCTGCGCAGTCAGCGCAGACACAAGATAAATTGTTTCCGGCTGCGGGTCAGGCAAACCGGTTACAGCGCCGTAGCTGCACTGATTTACTACGATACCGTTTACTTCGGAAACCCTTTCACGGGTCTGAGAAGCGCGGGCGATTGTTCCGCTCGGCTCGATAGTTGCGAGGACGGAATTGTCCTCGCGCAGGAAGTTGATGGCGTGCGGTGTGAGGTTGATAATGGTCATGGTAGTTTCTCCTCTCGTTTGTTTGCGTTTTGTTTTCGTTTCCGGTCGGTTTTGTTTTCGTTTCCGGTCGGTTTCGGTTGCGTTTACTTAGTAACCGGAATCATGGCGATGATTTCATCGTCGGTTACATCCAGCGTTCCCATCGTGTCGAATACTGCGAGGTATTCAACGCCTACGGTCAGTTCGTCGCAGATTGCCCATTCGTGCCCGTCTGCGGTTACGAAGGTAGAGGTTGCGAAATCGGCATTATATTCAATGCCGGTTGCGGTCGAAGTGGTTGCGCGGAATTCTTCTGCGTAAGACAGGGCAACCGGATTTATTTTGGTTTCGGTTGCGTTTGCTACCGGTGCGGCTGCGGTTGCGGTCGTGGTAAGTGCTGCGAGAATAAGAGATAATGCGGTTTTCATATGTAAATCTTCCTTTCTATGGTTCGAGGTTTGGGTAAAAGAAAAGCACCCGGATTGGGTGCTTGTGTGAATGGATTTATTTTGTTTTCTTGCTGAGATCGAGGTTGTATTGCGCTTCGAGGGCTTCTGTTATGAATGCATTCACGGATTTTCCGCGAAGGCTTGCTTCTCTTTGCAAAATCTCACGTTTCCCTTTGGGAACTTGATAAACTACACGTTCATAGTTTGCCTTTTTGTATGCTTCACTACTCACAGTATCACCGCCTAAAATTATGGTATAGGCGTATTATATCACGCTTGTGCGGATTTTTCAAATTGTGCAGACGGTGATTTATTCTAAAAAAGGGTGCACTTTCCCTGCGGTCTTTTTGCTTGTGTTTTCAGGCGTGCCGGTTTATTGCGACACGCCTGTTTTTGCTATGTATTGCATACTATTTTCGTATACTTTCGGATTATGAAAAAGATCTGGCGGTTGTGTTTACTTGGTGGTCTTAGCGGTGGTCTTGCGTGCCTTTGCTACGATTGCACGGTTCTTGCGTGCGGTCTTGGCGTCCGGCTTGGCAGTGATAACGGAATTCTTGCGTGCGCAGGCTACGGACTTCTCGGTTGCTACGGATTCCTTCTTGCCTTCTTCTACCTTGCCGGAAAGCGCGTTCGGCGTGCCGGTTGCCTTCTTGGCGATTGCGTCCTCGGCCTTCTTCTCTGCATTGGTCTGCTTGGGCGCGGATACCTTCTTTCCCTTTACGCCGGTGTCTACTGCGAAGGACTTTTCTTCAATGCGCATTGCGATAACGTTCTGGATCAGGCCGAGGATAGACTTATCTCGATCAATCTTCATGACGCCGTTCACGTTGCGCTTGGCATTGCCCGCAGAGGTCTTGATGAAGTGCACGCTTGCCTTAGTCGGGTGTACCTTGGTATCCTTGCCAAGAATCATCATGAAGATTGCGTCAAGCTGAGAATACAATGCCTTGTCATCATGCGCGGTGAAGTCGATGATACGCGCTTCGCCCTTCTTGTTCGTGCCGTAACGCAGACGCGACACCTTTGCAGGGCGGTTTTCATCGGACAGCATATCGCCGTGATACAGGGCGATATTATCAGCGAACCTCTGAACATATTCAAAGTATTCAGCGTCATGTGCGAGGGTCTTTTCCGGCATTTTTTCCTTCTTCATGAAGGCGTCAATAGCGGTTAACGGAATACGAACGTTTACTTCTACGGTGCGCAGGCCGTTATCGTCATCCTTTACGCGCTGTGCCGTGATAAACTGCTTGCGCAGGAATTTCTCAGCCGTGCCCTTTGCAGACTCAGCGATAAAGTCGGCGCGAGTCTTGGTGTTTGCTTCTTTTACCTTGTCAGTGTAGACAGCCTTCACCTTCTCTTTCTGTGCAGGCTTGGTGTCTGCGCTGTTGTACAGGGTTTCGAGTGCGGACAGAGAAAGTGCGGACAGGGTCTTTGCGCTGAAGTTTGCGATCTTGGTAGTAGTGTTGTTCTTAGTCATAATAAATACCTCTTTCTGTTGTGTATATGGTTTTTCTGTGTCGGGACTTGTGTCCTTTAGAAAGCGCACAAGTCGTAGCTTGTGCGCTTGTAAAAGATACAAAAATATCGTACTGTTGCGCTTTTAGGTTTTTGTGTCCGCCGATTCCTAAAGGGGTTTACACCCCGCTTTCGTAGTGCCCCCGCCCCAAGTGCCACTTTTGGGCGCGGTTCGTGTATAGGCTTTCATCCATACACGGGAAAAGCGTGTTTCCGCAAGTGCTACAGGGGCACGCGCTTTACGCGCGTTCCTGTGTACCTTGTGGTATAGCACGGACTACCAGAGACGCTACTTTTTCCGCGACACTACTTAACCATTTTTTCCGCTTTTCCGCGCTTGACAGGTTTTCTTTACAGCTTTACCAGATGATAGCTACACCGCACAGTCACCTTACAGGGGTTTTCACGGTGCTTTGCAAATGAGCATTGCAACGGTGGAACATCCCCGCGCGACTTTTCATATAAAAAGAGGGTTAAGGTTTTCGCATTGCTACTTTATCCGCGCGGTGCATTCCGCGCCTGAAAAGTAGCTTTCGCGCCTGTTAAGTTTTCAAGGTGCTTTGGGCGGTGTTTCCGGCCTGTGTTCCGCTTGGCACTGTGTGCCCGCACTGTGTGCGCTGTGGTTCACAGGTTTTCCGCACTGCCCGCGCTACACGGTTTTCACCGTGCCCGCGCTCATCGTAGTGCACGCTATACACGTTCCGATACCGCGCCGACTTTCGGCGTGCACGTTCGGGGTGCTATACCCGACGCCTGTCCGCGGAATGCTGTCCGCGGGGGCTACGACTATTCGCAAGGTGGACACCGTTCGGACTGTCCGCGCGTCCCTCGACGCTGTCCGGCGGTCTTGGGGTGTACCCCCTTGGAGTGTCTCCATTATAGCGCGGGTGTACCCCCTTGTCAACCCCTTTTTCAAAAAAATTTTAGAGCCGTTTTTTTCAAAGATAATGAAAACGCACGCGCGCGTAGAGGTTCGCAAAACAGGTGAA
>ENA-ORTQ01000560-ORTQ01000560.1-human-gut-metagenome-genome-assembly--contig:-NODE-560-length-46641-cov-10.199416_pt1 | contig 46641 bp, 44 predicted proteins | sample MGYA00241912_ERZ509188 | MGnify/ENA primary metagenome ERZ509188 (study PRJEB26280, sample SAMEA2338849) | human gut metagenome | biome: human gut; feature: human-associated habitat; material: faeces...
TTTGCGAACAGACCACGCCTAATCTCGGGATAACTCAATCCTCGGGATTAGACCGGCACGCGGTATTCCGCCGCCAGCGTGTGGATGCATTTACCACCGACGAGATTGCCGGTACCCAGAGCGCCCGGCAGAGCAAGGACGCCACTGACCTGATACTCCATACCTGCGAACTGATGGGCGACAAGGATCTGCCCATTCTGCTCATCCGCCGCCTTACGCCGTTGGAATGTGAGAGGCTGCAGGGCTTTCCAGATGGCTGGACAGATATCCCCGGCGCGTCTGACAGCGCACGATATAAGGCGCTGGGCAACAGCGTAGCCATCCCCTGCGTGGATTTTGTGATGAAGTGTATGGCGGACGCTATACGGGGAAGCGATTAAACATAACTTGTCCATTGTGCTTTATTTGCGCCTGCTTCTTCGTTGTACTTGTCAATAGCTTTCCCACCGCGCTTCGACTATGCTTTGCTTGCCTCGGAGGGAGGCGGAAAGGAGCACACCATGGAGGAAAAGAAAAACCTCTGCGCACCCATTCCGCTGTCGCTGCACCAGCGGCTGCGAGCGGAGCAGGAGCGGCGTGGACAGACGCTGGCAGACTACATCACGGATATACTCAACGAACACTTTGAAGGAGGAGCAAAAAACATGGGCAATACCAATCGCACCATCGCCTTTCAGGTACCGGAGGAGCTCTTTGACCGGCTGAAGGATTACCTTGCCAAGCACGGCTTGAAGCAGAAGGAATTCATTCTCAGTCTCATCGAGCGGGAGCTGAACGACGCAGTGGATGCGGAATAACAACATGCAGAGCCGCAGGCGTGTGCCTGCGGCTTCACTTTTGGAGGAGAACTATGTACCTATACCCAGAAAATCTGACGGCTCGCCCGATGCTGTGGATGTGGACGCTGCGGGACGTGGCGTTCATCGGCATCGGCCTGCTGCTGTCGGCACTGGCACTGACGCAGGCCGGCACCGTGGTTCCGCTGGTGGTCACAGCGGCACTGGCCTTTCTCTGTATTCGGCACGGCGGCGTCAGCATGCTGGACTTTCTGCGCTACGCCGCAGCGTTCTTCTTTTTCGGGCAGCAATACTACGAATGGAGGGAACGAGTATGAGAAAGAAGAAGTCCACGCAGCAGCTGGTGGGCATTGAGCGCGTGACGGACAGCAGCGTGCTGACGGCAGGCGGTGAGTTGACTTTTTACCTTGTGCAGCCTACTAACCTGAACGTGCTGCCGGAGTCGGGTGTCCGCACGAGGGTGACAGCGCTGCTGAATGCGCTGAAGACCTCGGCAGAGATGGAGCTGCTGGCGTTAGACTCTAAGGAGTCTTATCAGGATAACCGTCTCTATTATCGGCGCAGGGCAGAGGAGGAAGGCAATCCCGCTATCCGCACTCTGCTGGCGCAGGACCGGCGGCATCTGGACGATGTGCAGACCATGATGGCATCATCCAGACAATTCTGCTTTGTCCTGCGGCGCAGAAAGACGGACGGTGCGATTAACCTCGCAACAGTGGAACAGCGGCTGCGGGACAGTGGCTTTACCGTTCGCCGAGTGGAAGGAACGGAACTATTGGAGCTGCTTGCGATTTATTTTGAACAGGACGCCACCCACGAGGTGTTTGACCTCATAGACGGTGCGCATTGGCTGACGGCGGAAATGGAGGAACAAAATGCGGATTTTGAAAGTTGAACCGGGCAAAGCACCCTATGTGAAGGATATGAAGGACGGGTTGGAGGCGATTCAGCAGGAGGTGCAGGGACTATTTCAGCCGGTATATGTGGAGGATGGCGTGATCCTCTGCTGCAATGAAGAGGGAAAGCTCAATGGCATGAAGCCCAATCGGTGGCTCGAGGATGATATTATCTGCGGGCCGTTTTTCCTGGTGGGGGATGACCACGAGGGCGGCTTCTGCTCCCTGACAGACGAGCAGTTGGATCGGTACACGCAGCGATTTCAGGAGCCGGAGCAGTTTACCGGCCATGAACCGGAGCTGGAGCCGCGCATGGAATTTTTCTGCTGGTGAGGTGGATGGAATGAAAAACCCGTTTCACAAAAAAGAGATCTCACCGCAGGAGGCATTTATCCGCTCCTTTCTGGATTGCATCGCGCCGGGCGTGGTGAAGTTCGAGGTGGATCACTACATCTTCGGCAACACCTACCGCTGTGTCTGGGCGCTGCGGGAATATCCCGCCAGCACCGAATCTCAGGCCATCCTGCGGCACTTGGGCGAAAAAAGCGGCGTGACGCTGCGGATATATTGCCGACAGGTGTCCCCCGGTGAGGAGGACAGGATCATCGATAACGCCAACAAGAAGAACAAGCTGGACGGCTCGGATCCTAACAAGCTGCGGCAGGCAGTGGAGGCCGAGAGCAACCTGCGGGATGTGGCGGAGCTGGTGCATAAGATGCACCGAGAGCATGAGCCGCTGCTCCACTGCGCCGTATATCTGGAGATGACGGTGGACAGCATGGAGCACCTGCGGCAGCTTCAGACCGATGTGCTGACGGAGTTGGTGCGCTGTAAGCTGAATGTGGACAAACTGCTCCTGCGGCAGAAGCAGGGCTTTTACTGCGCCAGTCCCGTAGGCTATAACGCCCTTGGCCGGGAGTTCGAACGCGTACTGCCCGCTGGCAGCGTGGCCAACCTGTACCCATTCAACTACTCCGGCAAGACAGATCCCAACGGCTTTTATATCGGCAAGGACAAATATGGAAGCAACATCGCAGTGGATTTCGACCGCCGCGACAGCGATAAGACCTCTGCCAATATCCTCATCCTCGGCAACAGCGGACAGGGCAAGAGCTACCTTATGAAGCTGCTTATCTGCAACCTGCTGGAGGCGGGGAAATCCGTGGTCTCGCTGGACGCGGAGCATGAGCTGGAGGAGCTTTGTGGTAAGCTGGGTGGCTGCTTTATCGACCTGATGGGCGGCGAGAAGCGTATCAATGTGCTGGAGGTGCGGTGTTGGAACGAGGACACAGAGGCGGACGAGTCCGCGCCGGAGGCTTTCCGCAAGTCCACACTGCTGGCGCGGCACATCTCCTTCTTGAAGGACTTCTTTCGTGCCTACAAGGACTTCTCCGACCCGCAGTTGGATACCATTGAGATCATGTTGTCCGCGCTGTATGAAAAATGGGGCATCTCAGAGGAAACGGACTTCCGCCAGCTCAAGCCGGGGGACTACCCCGTCCTATCCGACCTGTATGCGCTCATCAATAATGAACTGGTGAATTACAGGAACGGCAGCCTGTACACGCGGGAGCTGTTGCAGGAGGTGCTGCTGGGGCTGCACTCCCTGTGCGTGGGCGCGGACGCACCGTTCTTCAACGGACATACCAATATCTCCGACGACAGATTTTTGGTGTTTGGCGTAGGCGGCGTACTGACGGCGGCCAAGAGCCTGCGGAACGCCCTGCTGTTCAATGTGCTGGCGTATATGTCGGACAGGCTTCTGACAGCGGGCAACACGGTGGCGGCATTGGATGAGCTGTACCTGTGGCTGTCCAATCCGGTGGCCATTGAGTATATCCGCAACTGCTTGAAGCGTGTGCGGAAACGGGATTCTGCGCTGATGATGGCGTCCCAAAACCTGGAGGATTTCGACCAGGAGGGCGTGCGGGAAATGACAAAACCGCTGTTCGCTATCCCGCCCCACCAGTTCCTGTTCAATCCTGGTTCCATTGGCAGGCGGTTCTACATGGATATGCTGCAGCTGGACGAGGCAGAGTTCGAGCTCATCCGGCGCGCACGGCGCGGCGAATGCCTGTATAAGTGCGGCGCGGAGAGGTACCATCTGAAGGTCATAGCACCGGATTATGAGGCGGTATTGTTCGGAACGGCAGGTGGGAAGTGATGGCGGCGCCCGTATTGGCACGAGCAGCGGCTGCCTTGTTGACGAATGAGGATGGCCGAAAGACCATCGGTTGGGTGTTGGCCTTGCTCTTGTCGCCGTTGATCCTGCTGGTGGTGTTCCTCTGCTGCTTCGGCGATGGCGCGTCCCAGCACAACAACGCCGTGGTATCCGCGGCGTTCTATGGTGCGGAGTTCTCGGATGAAGTCCCCAAAGAATACCGAACACATATCACCGAGATGCAAGAGGCATTCTCACTTTTGGATTCGGCGACAGGCTATGTCAATCAGAAAGCCGAGGAAGGCAGCCTTGACCCGGTGCAGGTCAAGGCCGTCTTCTTCGCCCTCTGCTTTGGGGATAACGCGCCGACCCGTTCCGCGGCAGACCGCTTTGTGGACTGCTTCTACAAAACAGAAACACGGACGCGCATGGTAACGGTGGTACAGGAGGATGGCACAGAGGAGCAGGTGGAGGAAACATACGAGGTGACCGTACCTCTTCCGATGGCAGAAGTCTACGAAAAGCTCTCCACCTGGCGTGGTTGCATGGTGTCTGACGAGGAGCGCTCCAATGCTGTGGATATCTACGCCATGGTCATAGGCAGCATGGGCGGCGATACCTTCAACGGTGATTATGAGTCGGGCGGCAGTGCGCCGATTGAGCTGGACGCATCCATGCTCACCGATCCGACTACGAAGTACGAAGAACGCTGCCGACCTTGTGGCCTACGTCACCAATGCGTGGAACTCCGGGTGGGGCTATGTGTGGGGAACCTATGGACAAGTTCTGACGCCGGAGCTGCTGCAATACAAGCTGACGCAGTACCCGGACGGCGTCGGGAAGTATGCGGCCTTCATCCGCGCCAACTGGCTGGGCAGACACACTGCCGACTGTGTAGGACTCATCAAGGGCTATGGCTGGCTGTCCACCGACACCATGACCATCGACTACGGTACACATGGCATGCCGGACATCGGTGCCAATGAGATGTACTTCAATGCCACGCACAAAGGTACGATCGAGACTATGCCGGACACGCCGGGACTGGCGGTGTGGAAGACCGGACACATCGGCGTATATATCGGCAATGGTGAAGTCGTTGAGGCCATGGGTACCAAGTACGGCGTGGTCAAGACGCAGCTGGAAGGCCGCGGTTGGACGCACTGGCTGGAGGTCCCGGGGATCGAGTATGAATGAGGGTAATCTGTAAAAGCTGATTGCTATTCTCAGGTGTATCGGCTATAATAATGGCAGAACAGGTTAAAGGAGGTGCCACCGCTATGAGTACCCTGTCGCTCAGTGAGGTCAAAGCCGTCGTGAAGGAATTGCTGAAACGCTACCACGCGGAATATGCGCTGTTGTTCGGATCGTATGCCCGTGGTGACGCCACACCCGATTCTGATATCGACATCATTATCGTGGGCGGAAAAGACTTTGTGCCCCGTAACATTTTCGCACTGGCCGAGGACTTGCGTGAAATGACTGGGCGGAATGCCGATGTGTTTGAGATGCGGGAGGTCAATACGGGAACGCCTTTTTATGAGTCCGTAATGAAGGAGGGTATCCGTATCGCATGAAGAAGACAGATACTGAACGGTTGAAGAAGATTGTTTCCCTGTGGGATGCACTGAGCAGCGAGATCGAACGGCGGGGCATCACACGAGAGATGTTGTTGACTGAGCAGTTTTCTCAATGGGCAGTAACCACGCCGGTCTATAACATCGGTGAACAGGTCTATCAGCTTTCGCCAGAGTTCAAAAAGGAACATCCAGACATTCCGTGGAGCGTTGTCTCCGGGCTGCGGCATCGGTTGGTGCATGATTATGACGGTATCAACTGGTCACTGATCGCAGACGTCATCTTTGATGACATGAACCCCTTTGTAGAACAAGTTAAGAGCATACTATCAGAGTGAATAGAAACAATGAAGAGCGCAGGCGAAGGCCTGCGCTTTTTCTGTGCCTTGCAAGGAGGAAACGACATGGCGTATGTAAAGGAACACGCACCGTCAGAGGTCTACCACCTGGCGAAGAAAGAAAACCTGAACAGCATTCTGGATGACGGCATGATCCGCCGTTTCAGTGATACGGAATGCTGGTTCTGTGCCGACCTGCAAAAGATGAGAGCGTACATGGAGCAGACGGTCATGTGCGAGGGCAAACCCTACTATAACGTGACAGGTCAACTTTGCCGTTATCCCAAATTTGTGCCGGAGGACTATGTCCTCCTCAAGCTCATACCCTGCCGACAGAAGGACAACTGGTATCGCTGGGAGCAGGAAATACCTGCGGGAAGCCCTGCGGCGCTGGTCAGGGCAGCGCGTGAATTCTCCGCGCTGAAGATCGGCTACCGCGGTGACCCCGCATTTCACAATGCAGAGGTCATCGATGTGCCACAGTTTCTTGTGGAGGGGGTCACACAGGGCGAGCCGGTGCAGACCAACACAGAGCTGTGGGACATTCTCTCCCAGCGCATCGAAGATGAGATGGCCGATTATATGCGTCGGCTGGATATGCGTACCCGCGACGAACTGATACAGACGGCAGACGAGATCGACGCCATGATGACCTGCGACTGCGAGCTGCGGCTGCTGGGAGAATGTCTCCCACGCGAGGAACTGGTCTTCCTGCTGGAGCAGGATAGGCCGCTGGAGCAGATGAGCAAGGCATGGATGGCGCATCGGAATGTGGATGTAGGTGAGACATTCCAGAGCCTGCTCACCGGCCTATATGCAGAGCGGCAGCACGATATGGACATGAAAATGTGAGGAGGCACAGCATGGGAGAAGCCAATATCACCATCAATTTTGATGCGGCCAAGCTGGACGCGTTGGAGTTCGCGCTCCGCAAGCAGCGGTCTTCCGTACAGCGGCGTATGGCAGAAATGCTCCAACAACTCTACGAAGCGGAGGTGCCTGAAGCGGTGCGAGAGTATGTGGACAGTAAGGCGGTGCCTGCTGCAAGGCCCAAGCGACCGGCAAAATCGGTCACGCCCAAGGCGCAGATCAGCGAAGTGAGGCCAAAGGAGGGCAACTGATATGGGAATACAGGACGATGCGGCTGTTACCTGCGCTGTATACCGCGTAACGGAAAACGGACAGACATGGTGCTTCACGACCTCGCCCGGTGAGGAACTGCTGGATGCTGCACAGACGCTCCGCAGATATTGTACGGACACAGAGTACAGCACCGGCAAATTCATCTCTCTGTATTCGCAGGCACAGCCTATCACGCCGGAGGAATACCAGCGCATGATACGCATTCGTATGGAGAACACCGGGGAAATCGCAGGCGTGTTTGATTTGGATTTTGACAAGCGTGAATTTTCCGCCGTCCACATCATGGACGGCTGGACAACGTGGGCGATGCGGGATGTGATCCCGTCTATCCATCAGGTCACAAATCCGTGCTTCACAACGGCGGAGGAGCAGTTCCGTAAACTGCTGGAGCTGCTGGACGGCATGGAGCTCACATCGCCGGGACATCTCACCGCACAGAATGTTTCATTCAGCGATGAGATCATGATGGGAAACGGAAAGCTGAACTTTTATGTGCAAGCGGACTTCGATGTAGACGCCGCCTTCGGCACATTCGTGTGTACGGACGAGAACGATGACTGGCTGAACATCTACGCCAACTACGGCATCGTACGGGATAGACCGTGCGATACGCTGGAGCTGAATCTCTGCAAGGGCGACGGTGCAGAGGAGTACTGGAGCTATCATCTGAACGCTGCCGAGCAGGAGGTGCTGGCGCGGAAGATGGAGGCGTTCTGCCAGCAGCAAAACGGCATGAGCCTGCACGATTTCGCCCGGCGGCTTCAAGAGGAGCCGGGGCCGTCTCAGCAGATACAGATGTAGCCCCGTGTTTGCCCCTGTGGGCCGGTTTGTGGCCTCGCAGGAACGCGGGAGGGTAACCATAGCGGCCCCGGAGGTTTGGAGCGTTTTCGGCCCGCTTTTCGGTGCGCAGAAAGCGGAGCAGGAGAAAAGCATTGGCGCTTTTCTGCGCCAATGCCGGTCACGGCAGCCCGCAGTGCGGACTGCCACCAAGGGTTTGCGGCATTTTGCGATTGGCGCTGATTATCGAATTCCAAATGTGCTTTGGCGCTATTCTTTGTAAAAATGCCCGTCAGCCCCGTGTTTACAAGGATTTCGGGACGCGCAGGAAGGAGGTGTGACTCGATGGATAAAAATGGGAAAAGCCGGCACTCTGTTTGGCTGTCAGACGACGTGTGGCGGGAGGTGGATGCGCTCTATAAGCTGGATAATTGCCCCACCCGCAACGAATTTGTGGAGAAGGCCCTGCGGCAGTATTGCGGTCGCTTACACGCCGAGAGGACGGGCGCATATCTGCCTCGCGCACTGCAAGAGGTGCTGGAGGGTACGCTGGGCGTGTTCGGTGACCGGCTGGGCAGGCTGCTGTTCAAGCTGGTGGTAGAACACAACATGACCAACCATCTGCTGGGCGGCGATGTGGATATGACACGCGATGAGTACAGCAAGATGCGCGGCAGCAGTGTTCGTGAGGTGGCGTCCACCCATGGCAACATCTCCTTCAAGGACGTGCTGCTGTTCCATCAGGAGGAGTAACACATGGCGCGGCTGATACAAAAAAGCGGCTACATCAAGAATGGCAAAGCGTCTGGGTATATGGAGTATGTCGCCACGCGGGACGGTGTGGAGATCATCCAAAGCACCGAACCTGCGACCAGGAAGCAGAAACAGTTCATCAAAAGACTGCTGAAGGACTTCCCGGACGCAAAGGAGCTATTCGAGTACAGCGACTACCTACAGATGCCCAGCCGCGGTACAGCATCCGCATTTATCGCCGTGGCGCTGGATACACATCTGCACGAAGTGGAGTCCGAGAGCGGCTATATGTCCTATATCGCCCAGCGTCCCCGTGCCGAAAAGCACGGCGGCCATGGCCTGTTCTGCGAGGCGGACACCACCGACCTCAAGGCGGCGAAGGCTGAGCTGGACGCTCACGACGGAAAAGTGTGGACGTTCATTTTTTCTCTGCGTCGTGAGGACGCGGAACGCCTGGGCTACAACAAAGCCGCCGCGTGGCAGAACCTGCTGAAGCAGGAGAGCGCCGCTATTGCGGAGGCCATGCGTATTCGGACGGATGATCTCCGCTGGTACGCGGCGTACCATGACGAGGGGCATCATCCCCATGTGCATATGATGGTGTGGTCGGCGGAACCAAAGAAAGGTTATCTCACACGGGAGGGCATCGCCGTCATGCGTTCCAAGATGACGAACGCTATCTTCCATGAGGAAATGAAGGAGCTCTACATCAAGAAGGACGCTGTCTACAAAGAGAGTGTCCAGACCGCGAAAGAGTCACTGCTGATGTACATCAGAATGTTGGAGAGCAGTGAGTCAACTGACCCTGTCATAGAGCAAAAACTGCGAGATCTGTCTCAGACATTGGAGCAGGTCGATGGCAAACACGTCTACGGCTACCTGCCCAAAGAGGTCAAGGCGCAGGTGGACGAGATCGTGGAGCGGCTGGCGCAACTCCCGGAGGTGGCGGCTTGCTATGAGCAGTGGTGGAAGTTGAAGGATGAGATCGCCAGCTACTACGGACGGAACACGCCGCCCCACCAGCCGCTGGTACAGCAAAAAGAGTTCCGTACCATCAAGAATATGATCATTCAGCAGGCAGAGACATTCCGGCAGCCTGTGCCGGAGCAAGCTCCCGTCAAGGCAGAGCCTAATGAGCAGCAAGTGCCGCCCTCACCTGAATCGGCTGTGGCTATGCCGCAGCCGCAGGCAGTCACGTCGCAGATCAAGATAGAAGGCGGCGCGGTCATTCAACTGCTCCACCACATGAGCCGTGTGTTCCGCGGCAATATGCCGGTCATCCCGCCTGCGCTGCGTATCGACTCCAAGCGCCGCAGGCGGTTGCAGGAGAAGCGCATGGCCATGGGCCACAAGCGGGACGACCACGAGGACGAGCAGCTCCACCATGTCAACGACAACGCCATGCAATAGGAGGTATAAAGCGTGGGTAAATTTGTATATTTCACATCCGCGGAGAAACGGCAGGCCAACGAGGTTGACCTGCCGTCTTTTCTGTTGGATCGAGGCGAGAAACTCATTATGGCCGGACGGGATTACCGGCTGGTCAACGACCACAGCATCACCGTGCGCGGACCGATGTGGTATGACCATGCCGCACGGAAGGGCGGACGCGCCATCAGCTTTGTGCAGCAATTCTACGACAAGACCTATCCCGAAGCGGTGACTATGCTGCTGGGGCGGGACGGTCAGGGCATCATCCCCATCGTCAAGAAGGAGCCGGAGTCGAGAGAGCCGAAGCCCTTCGCACTGCCGGAGGCCTATCTCAATATGCAGCGGCTCTATGCCTACCTGACTACCCACCGGCGCATCGACCGGGATGTGGTCACGGAGTTCGTGCAGGAGAAGCTGCTCTATGAGGACGCTCTGCATCACAACTGTGTGTTCGTGGGCAGGGATGAACACGGCGAGGCCAAGCACGCCCATCTTCGCAGCACCAACAGTCAGGGCAAGGTGTTCCGCATCAATGTGGAGGGCAGCGAGGCAAAACACAGCTTCCACAAGGATGGCACGGATCGCTCCCTCTACGTCTTTGAAGCGCCCATCGACCTGCTGTCCCACATCACGCTCTATCCGGCAGGGTGGCTGGAGCATAGCTACGTGGCCTGCTGCGGTACGTCTGTTCAGCCGGCGCTGGAGCGGCTGCGACAGAACCCGAAGCTGAATATGGTCTATCTCTGCCTCGACAACGATGAGGCGGGCGAGGATGCCTGTGAAAACATGATGGAGGTGCTGGAGGAGATGGATGTGGACGTGGAGCGTCTGCGTCCGCAGGGAAAAGACTGGAACGATGACCTGTGCGCGAAACGAGGCGGCCATGGATAACCTCTGGATACTCTTTGCGGCGGCAGGCGCCATGGTGACCATCATCGGCGGACTGGCATTGCTGGGTGACCACTACGCGCTGAACAATATCAAGTCCAAGACCGTAGGCGACGGGCAGCATGGCACGGCACGGTGGGCGACCGATGCGGAGATCCGCAAGACCTATGCCCTCGTCTCCTTCCAAGTGTCGAACTGGCGGGCAGGCAAAAATCTGCCTGAAGCGCAGGGACTGGTGTTGGGCAGTATCAGCGGCAAGCACGGCATCACCGCACTGGTAGACAAGGACGATGTGCATTGTCTTATGATCGGTGCATCCGGCGTGGGTAAGACGGCGTATTTCCTGTATCCCAATCTGGAGTATGCCTGCGCCTGCGGTATGAGTTTTTTTGCTACGGACACAAAGGGTGACCTCGCCCGCAACTACGGCGCAGTGGCGGAGAAATACTATGGCTATCATGTTTCTGTAGTGGATCTGCGCAATCCCACGCGCTCGGATGGCTACAATCTCATGACGCTTATCAACCGCTATATGGATACCTCATTTCATGAACATAGCATTGAAGCGTATGGCAAAGCGGAGAATTTGGCAAGTATTCTGGCTCACAGTATTATCGCGCCCAAAGGCGATGAGGACCGTGGTCAGAACGATTATTTCTAAAAAGCGGCGGAAGGTGTAGTGGCCTCAGTGATTCTGCTGCTGGCGGAATTCCTGCCGCCAGATAGTAAGCACCCAACGGAGCGACGTCACCTCGTATCGGTGTTCATTCTGATTCAACAACTTTTGGCACCCTCTGGCGTGCGAGGAAAAACCTATTTTAAACAACTGATGGATATGCTGCCGCCCCACCACAGAGCGCGAAATCTGGCATCGTCCGCCTTGGAATCATCTGATCAGGCAACGGCTTCCGCTATGTCCACCGCGTTGGCACAAATGAATACATTTATGGATATCGCACTGGAGCAGGTGATCTGTTTTGACAGCAATATAGCTGCGGAAAAATTCGCAAAGGAAAAGACGGCCATATTCCTGGTTTTGCCAGAGGAAGATAGGACTAAGAATTTTATGGCAGGTCTTATGATACAAAATTTATCCAAAGAACTGTTTGAGTTGGCCGAAAAAGGAAAGGGGCGCTTGCCCAACCGCGTTGTTTTCTTCTGTGATGAGTTCGGAACTATGCCCGCCTTTGACGTGGAGGCATTGTTCAGTGCGGGACGTTCCCGAGGTATCACACTGGTACCCATCATCCAATCGCTGGCGCAGTTGGAGAAGAATTACGGCAGAGAAGGCGCAGAAATATTGACTGACAACTGTCAGGATACCATCTTCGGCGGCTTTGCGCCCAACAGTCAGACGGCGGAGCAGCTCTCCAAATCGCTGGGCAGCCGCACGGTACTCAGCGGCTCTGTCAGTAAGGGGAAGAACGATCCCAGCCAGAGCTTGCAGATGATAGAGCGTCCACTGATGACGCCGGACGAGTTGAAATCCATTCCCAAGGGCAGCTTTGTGGTGATGAAAACGGGGACGCATCCTATGCAGACAAAGCTGCGGCTGTTCCTCGACTGGGGCATTACCTTTGGTGAGCCGTATACCACTCCAGAACACGCCGTGCGAAAGGTGGCCTATGCCAGCCGGGAAGAACTGTTCCAGAGCGTCAGGAAGGCACAGCGGGAACGGACCACTCAGGATGCACAAGCGAGACAGCCCGAAAAGGCTGACACTCGCAAGTCGCCGCAGTCTGCCATGGATCTCTATGACAACGGAGGAGAACAATGAGCTATTTTGAGACTATTTACGCTGACCACTTGCTGCCGCACAGGGCGCGGACAGTCTATATGTATCTGCGGGATCGGGTCGATGCCCAGCAAAAGTGCTGGCCCAGCATCAAGACCATTGCGGCAGATCTGCACCTGTCCCGCAGTACGGTCAAGCGGGCTTTGGGAGAGCTGGAGCAGCACGGCTATCTGGAGCGCCTGCCCCGCTACCGCCCCAACGGAAGCAGCACCTCCAATCTCTATACGGTACGATAAAAAGCAGACACAGCCGCCAAGGGGCGACTATGCCTGTTTGCTGAACCGAGGAGGGGTTCATGATGGACCACCCAGAAGGACTCACTCTATCGGAGGGATTAGTACAGAGGAAAGAATAGAACAGTCTCTTGTAGAAGAACTATTTCTGATTTGCTTTCTTCTGAAGTGCGATATAATCTCGAACCGCTTTGCGTCCGTTGACATCGAGAGACAACATATCGGCAAGCATTGCGTCTGCGGTATAGTTTCCGACAAGGGGCTTCTTGTAGTCGTTGGGTCGGATGCTGAACTCCGAACGGCCAAGGATGTAATCAGTAGAAACTCCATAAAAATCTGCAAGTGCTGTTATGCAGTGGATCGGCATCTCATATTTGCCAGTTTCGTACTTGGAGTAATACTGCTGCGAGGTACCCAGCACCTTTGCTACATCGGCTTGTTTCAAATCTCTATCTTCACGCAGCTCTCGGATGATCTCGCAGAAAGTTTTCATGTAGGTTATCCTCCATTTTGTGGTAAAGGAATTATAGCCTACATCAAATATGACTTATTGACAGCGAGTTGAAATTGGCTTATTATTTATTTTGCATAAGCTAAATATAATGTATATTGCAATGAGGATACATCGGAGATAATGTGTATGACCAAGCCTATCCGCTGTGCCATCATCGGGCAGCACCCTATGAGTTTTCCATGGGGCTTCGATGAAGAAGATGAGTCCTGCGGCAAAATGAAGATGGAACTGGCGCAGCAGATCATGGTGCTGCGCCAGAATGGTGTGTCGCAGTTCCTTGTGGCCTGTGACTGCGGTGTGGGACTGTACGCCGCTGAGATCGTCAACGGTCTGCGGGCAACGACCGACCATGACCTGATGCTCATTTGCTACACGCCCCATGAGGAGCAGGCGACAAAATGGGCGCCCTATTTGCGGGAGCGGTACTTCGATATGCTGACCGCCTGCACCTACCTGTCTGCTGTGTGCGAAGCTGGCGCACCGGGCGCGCAGCTCCAAGCCTACAAGAAGATCATCGACCTCGCCGATGTGGTGCTGTGCGTCTACGATACGGACATACCGGCCACAAGCAGTGCGGAGGATAGAGCGTTGGCCTACGCAGAGGGGCAGCACAAGTCGCTGGTGCTGCTGCATCCGACAGAACTGACCACAAAACAGATCTCCGCTGCCCATGACGCGAGATGATAGCCTCCGATAAACGCTGTACGGGTAAGGCAGGCTGGATACGACCCTTGTAGAAGCAGAGCAAGTGTGCTATACTCTGACCTGTGTGTTTGTCTACAGGGAGGAAAGTCATGTTCTATACCGACGAAGAAGTGTCTGTAATTACTGGTCTGCTCAACGCCTATTTGGTGCGGGAACACGCCAGTGAAAAGGTCAGAGAATCATATACCAGGATCAGCGAGGGACTCCAAAGCCGTGTGCTGACCAGGGACGACTACGTTTGGCTGGAGAACGCCCTGTTATTCCTCCGCCCATATTGGTGAAATGACCGCGAGGACGGGCGGATGCTGATGGATGCCCTTCTGCATACGCAGACACTGGCAAGACGGGTGCAATGAAATTGATCCTATGACGCGATAAACCCCTGCCGTGTGCTATACTGTCGGCATCGAGCCAAGGAGGTGTCTGAGATGCTGTTCCAATACCATATCCGTGAAATGACGGTGGAAACAAGTGCAGAGGATTTCGTGACGCACTTTGTCCATGTGGAGAAGTTCCTGCCCTTCTGCCAGCAGTGCAGCAGCTACAATACCCGCTGGACGTGCCCGCCTTTCGATTTTGACCCCATGACCATCTGGCGGAGCTACAGGGGACTACGCCTGTATGCCCGCATCTTACAGGCGGATGTGCCGGAGCGGCCGTTGGATGAAGCGGTGGCAGCACTGAAGCAGGAAAAGCGTCTGTACCGGCAAGAGCTTCAGCGGTGGGAGAGGGAAACGCCGGGGAGCCAGATGCTGCTGGCGGGCACCTGCGACCAGTGCGAGACGTGCGAAAAGGTACAGGGACATCCCTGCGGCAGACCGGAGCTGCTGCGCTACTCCATCGAGGCGCTGGGCGGCGATGTGGAGGGCTGTTTGCAGCACTACTTCCACCTGCCCATGCTGTGGGGCAGAGATGGCAAAGCGCCGGACTACTTTGTGTTGGTGGGCGGTCTGCTCACTAAGTGACAACGAAAAATGACGGGTGTATCAGTCGATACACCCGTCATTTTTTCTCATTCTTCTTCGCGGCGTTGGCGGCGGCGCGGGCCTTGTCGCGGTTCTTGCGTTGAGCGACGAGATCGGCCTTGGCCTGCCGTTTCGCTTTTCGTTCCTGCAAGAGCTGCACCTCCTGCCGCTGGTACTCCTGCTCGTAGCGGGGATAGTGATGCTCCCGCGGCGGCTTGTACTGCGAGGGCAGCCCCGCAGCTTTCAGTGCCGCAGACCAGTTGCCGAAGCGTTGGGCGATGTACGCACCACCCACGACCTCACAGGGTGCTGGCGTATAGGACGCATCAATGCACTGACATACATAGGCGATGAGGTCGGCGTCGCTGGCGGTTTCGTATTCTATCGCAAAAGCCTCGTCCTGCACTTGCAGGGCTTCAATGGTGCGCTTGACGATCTGCTGATGCAGCAGGTTATCACCGTTGACCTGTGGCATTTTTGTGTCCCTCCTGGGCATAATAGACTCAGCCAGATGGAGCGATATCCTTCGTAAATCAGCATCATTCAGGAAAGCACTTTTCGCCACCGGCTATGGTAAAACGATAGCATTTGCGGGGCGGGAAGTCAAGTATGGCATCGGTGTCAGGGCGAAAACAGTCGCCGGAGACCGAAACGGGAGGTATAGCCGCCGAGCCTTTCCGCGATGATGGATGATAAAAAGGGTGTTCGCCGTCAAAAATCGCGTCAGGAGGAGTACGAAATGGCACGCAGAGGGGAGAACATCTATAAGCGCGGAGATGGCCGCTGGGAGGGCCGCTATATCCGAGGTCGGACGCCGGAGGGACGGGCGCAGTACGGCTACGTCTACGCCGCCACCTACAGCGCCTGTCGGGAAAAACGGCGGCAGCGTCTGCGGGAGCTGCCCCGTGAGATCACACCAAGCAATAACATGACATTGCCGGAGGCTGTGGAGCTGTTTTTCGCGGAGCGAGAGCGAAAGCTGAAGGAGTCCACTGTCAGCCGGTATCGGTATGTGGTGCGGCAGTATATCCAGCCGCAGTTGGGAGCAGCGCCGCTATACACACTGACGGAGCAGCGGGTAGCGGATTTTTACCGGAAGCTCCAGGAGCAGGGCCTGTCGGCCAAAAGTACACGGGATGTTGGCGTACTGCTGCGAGCCATTCTGCGGATGGCGGCCAAGCGGGGGTGCTTCTGCACGGGCCTGAACGCCGAACTGCCGGCGTACAGGAAGCGGCAGGTGGAGATATTCACCGAGCCGGAGATCCTGCGGCTGGCGCATCATATCGTAAACGAGCCTGACCTGACCGGTCTTGGCGTTCTACTGACGCTGAACAGCGGCCTTCGTCTGGGAGAGTTGTGTGCGCTGCGATGGTCGGATATCGACCTCCATGCGGGCTTTGTGCGGGTGGAGCGGGAGGTACAGCGGATCTATGAGAAAGGCTGCACAAGACTCATTGTGCAGCCGCCCAAGAGCGAATCGTCGCTGCGGAGAATACCGCTGCCAACTGATATCCTGTCCCTGCTGGCAGCGCACAGGCCCGAGAACGCGGGCAGTTTCTGCCTGCTGACAAGCTCCGGCGATCCGCTGGAACCGCGTACTATGCAGAACCGATATAGGTCGCTGTTGAAACGAGCGGGCGTCCCGTATCGAAATTTCCATGCCCTGCGACACACCTACGCCACACGCTGCATTGAGCAGAATGTGGACATCAAAAGCGTCAGCGAAATGCTGGGCCACAGCGACGTGCGGATCACGCTGCAAACCTATGTCCATGTTTCTCTTCGCCACAAGCAGCAGGCGGTGCAGAGCATCTGTTTTCTTCCCATTTGCGGCGGGGACTTTGCGCCGTCAGAAATTCCGTCAGGCGCAGCAAAAGCCACCGCACGACATGGCGCGGCGGCGCAGGTTTCCTGAATGATGCTGATTTACGAAAAAAGCTGTGCCGTCCGCGCAACAGAATACCCAAAAAACGGCAGGAACGCAATCCGCGCACCTGCCGCTTTTCGATCGCGTGACAAATTTCATACGCTGTGCTATACTATCCCCATCACCACCAAGGAGGATGTATCATGCGTATCAACTGGTTCAAGGACGAAAATCACCTGGTCTATATCAACGGCGCGACACAGCTGGCAGAGCTGGAACGGACGCTGCACTTCCCCGGACTGGAGGAAGCGGCCAACGAGCTGCGGCAGCACCCCACAGCGGAGGGCTTTACCATCAAGGGGCCCAAGCGCACCAGCGGACGGCTGTTCGTGCCCGATCTGACCTTCGGCGAGCACATCGAGATGGGCGAAAACATCTTCTTCTATATGGGTGAGATGCAGGAGTGCTACGTCATCTACTGGCCGGACGCGCCGGTGGCAAAGTAAGGCGGCGGAACACATGCTATTCCTGCAAAAGCACCACGGACAGATGTCCGATTCCATGCTGACGGCCTTTTTTATCATCCTATCCGGCGGCCTGCAGGACGCCTATACCTACTGCTGCCGGGGCAAGGTGTTTGCCAACGCCCAGACTGGCAATATCGTGCTGCTGAGTACGCATCTATTCGAGGGAGACTGGGGACAGGCGCTGCGATACTTAGTCCCCGTGCTGGCGTTCCTGCTGGGTATCTACATCGCGGAGTGCGTCCACCGGCACTTCAAGCGGATGGAGAAGGTACACTGGCGGCAGCTTATCATTCTGGCAGAGATCGTGCTGCTGGCGGCGGTGGGCTTCCTGCCGGAAACGCTGAACACCACCGCCAACGCCGTGGTGTCCTTCGTGTGCGCCATGCAGGTGCAAACCTTCCGCAAGGTGCGGGGCCACGCCTACGCCAGCACCATGTGCATTGGCAATATGCGCAGCGGAACGGAGGCGCTGTGCGCCTATTTCCATACGAGGGATAAGGAAATACTCCACAAGGCGCTGACGTATTTCGGCGTGGTGCTGCTGTTCGCGCTGGGCGCGGGCGTCGGCAGCATCGCCACGCTCCACTGGGGCGCGGGGACGATCTGGCTGTCCTGCGGGCTGCTGACCGTCAGTTTTCTCATTATGTTCGTCCACGACGAGGAACAGAAATTCGGCGAATAAAAAACGACTCCAACTGCGCTCTCTCCGCCGCAATTGGAGTCGTTTTTTGAGGTTTCCCTCATGGAAAAGAAAAGTAAAAGTATGGTTGGCTGAACCATGTCCTTATCATAGCAGGTCGAAAAAGATTTGTGAAGCGCATCTTTGTTCTTGAAAACATGAGGACTTGTATAGTATAATGCTCCTCGAAACGAGGTGCGTCATGAGTATTTCCAAATATCAGGTCTTTCTGAAAACGGTCTCCTGCGGCAGCTTCTCCAAGGCGGCGGAGGCCATGAACTTCACCCAGTCCGGCATCAGCCACGCCATCAACTCGCTGGAAAACGAGCTGGGAGTGAAGCTGTTGAGCCGCAACCGCGGCGGCGTGGTGCTGACAGCGGACGGACGGGCGGTGCTGCCCAAAATTGAGAAGCTGTGCGCCGCCCACCACTCCCTGATGCAGACGGTGGAGGGGCTGAAGGATATGGACAGCGGCCTTGTGAAGATCGCCACCTTCTCCAGCGTGTCCGCCCAGTGGCTGCCCCGCATCCTCAAGAGCTTCGGTAAGGTGTACCCCAACATCGAGTTCGAAGTGGTCACCGGCGACTTCTACGACCAGATCGAAGGATGGATCGTCAACGGAACAGTGGACTGCGGTTTTCTGCGGCTGCCGTCGGTGAAGCGCTTGCAGACCTACGCTCTGCACCGTGATGAATTGCAGGTCATCGTTCCCTGTGACCACCCCTACGCCGACCGCGACCCGTTCCCTGTGTCGGCGCTGGCGGAGGAGCCCTTCATTCAACTGGAGGAGGGCGACGACTACGAGATCATGGCGGCCTTTGACGAGATGGGCATCCGCCCCAACGTGAAGTACATCGCCCGGGAGGATCGGACCATCCTCGCCATGGTGTCGGAGGGTCTGGGCATCAGCCTGCTGCCGGAGCTGATGGTGCGCCACAGCCCCACGCCCATCAAGGTCTGTCATGCGCCCCTGCACTTCTACCGCACTATCGGCATTGGCGTCAAGGACAAGAAGGCACTTTCCAACTCCACCCGCCTGTTCGTGGACTATGTGCGGACGTGGGTGGCGGAGAATGGGAACACATAAACGTTCAACTTTCGCGGAGAAAGCATGAGAACTCGTAATGCAACGCAGACAAGAACGCAGTCCTCATAAGGCTTCGCAGGAACACACAAAATATCTCTCGGAAATGTGTCGTTCCGCGAAACAAACTCCCTCTTGCAAAACGGCACAGCGGCTATGATAATAGCACCCGTAGTCCCCGAAAAGTGAATAGGCTTACCGGTCTGAAACGCTGCGGCGTTTCGGTGAAAGTTGGAATGTGGGTCAAAGTCCCCGCGAACAGGTCACTGTGAGGCTCCTCTGAGGCAGGAGATAAGTCAGGTCGCGCCGGTAAGCGTCACAATGCACACGCCTGAAACCGAGCTGCATGAACGGGGGCTTCGCGCCCGTTTACACGAGAGAAGCGTCGGCATTTGCCGGCGCTTTTTGCATGAAGTCAGGGCACCTATGGGGGACGGAAAGGTGCTTGAAAAAATGGGAGAACGCAGAAGGTTCGTCCGCAGGGACGCCACGGTGGAACGGTTGTCCGCTATCTTTCTGGAGGACATGGAGGGGAGCGTAAAGCCCTCCACGCTGGCGTGCTACCGCCGCAACATCCAATGCCACATCCTGCCGGCGCTGGGCGAGTGCGTGGCGGCGGAACTGACGGCGGCGGAGATCAACGACTACATCCAGCAGTTACAGGAGGACTATTCGCCCAAGCTGGTGCGGGAGGTAGGCGGTCTGCTGCTGCGGATCGTGGGCATGGCCGGTGTGGGCTACGGCGAGGATGTGACGCTGCCGAAGGTGCGGCAGAAGGCCGTGGAGGTGTTCACCGAGCCGGAACTGAAGCAGATGGGGCAGGTCATTCTGCGCCGTCCGGACAGGACGGGACTTGGCGTGTTGCTGACAGCCTACACCGGCCTGCGGCTGGGAGAGCTGTGCGGCCTGCAATGGCAGGACGTGGACGTCGGCGCGGGACTGCTGCACATCCAGCGGACGGTGGAGCGCATCGCGCAGATAGGCGGCGGGACGTGCCTGACGGTGCAGCCACCGAAAACGGAAAATTCCGAACGCTGGATACCCATTCCGAAAGAGATGCTGCGGATGCTGAAGCCAGAGACAAAGCAGCCGGACAGCTACCTGCTGACCGGCGGGGAAATCGTCCCCGACCCGCGGGCGATGCAGTACCGCTATAAGGTGTTGTTGGAGCGCTGCGGCGTGCGGTATCGGAATTTCCATTGCCTGCGGCACAGCTACGCCACGCGCTGCGTGGAGCGCGGCGTGGACGTGAAAAGCGTCAGTGAGCTGCTGGGCCACGCCGATGTCCGCACCACGCTTCGGCTGTACGTCCACTCGTCCATGGACTACAAGCGCAGAGCCGTGGAGGGGATAGGCTTTCTCAAGGGAATAACGTAAAAAAGGACGCCGTTCGGCGTCCTTTTTCCTATCCAAAAATGGCACAAAAATTTTCGCAAAGTAACATACTTTGCGAAAACTTCCCAATTTCAACCGAATAACAGTATATACCAGCCGTTTTTCCGTGTCAACAACGAGTTCTAATTTTCGACTTTTTTCTGGCATAAATCCGGAATGCCTTGCAGCATAAGGCGTTCCGCGCGTTTTCGCAAAGTATGTTACTTTGCGAAAACGCAGATGACCAAAAAACGGAAAACTTTATAGCATTGAGTTCTGTGACGTCGTGTGGCTGTGCGTTGTAAAGACGATTTTTCGTCAGGGTACAGCCTTAAAGGAACATGGGTAACCAAACCCACCGCGGACGGCACTGTGAGCGCAAGGAAACGACCGAAACGGCTTTGAGCCGCTGGGCAATACCCGCCATTGGGACGCGAGTCCTGAGAAGGTAGGTCGTGTACGAGAAAACCGCTGGAACACAACGGTTTTGTGGCGCGAGGGCAGTAGAATTACACGAAGGAGAACTTGTTTGCAGCGGCGCTTCTTCGTTGTGACGAGGGTAGGAGTGTACGCTGACGAGATTCGTCAGCGTTTTTTCTTACCGCCACATCACCATAGGGAGGAGTATGTCCATGAGCCATCTCAACCCCAACCAGCATTTTGATGTTGAGAGCTGGCGCGACCGGCAGATCGCCCAGCGCACTAAGGACGCGTTGGCGGCGCGGGACGCGGCCTTTGCCGAAAAGCACGCGGACACGCCCCTGCGAGAGCTGGCGCTGTATCTGGCCCGGTGTGCCCGCACCCTGCGCCACAGCCCAGCACCCTGCGAGGTAGACGGCGGCACGTTTATCGAGGAACGCTTCGGAAGCTGGGACGCGGCACTGGAGATGGCACGTCTGCGGCCACCGGCGAAAGAGCCCAAGTTGAAAGACACCGCACGATACCAGCGGGAAAAAGCCGTGCAGGAGCCGCTGTTCTACGAGGAATCCGAGCGCAAGAAGAAGGCGAAACGCGCCAAGGCCGCAGCCAGTCATGCGGCGCAGCAATCACGGCTGGAAGAGAAAAAGCGGCTGGAGCAGGAAAAGAAAGAGGCTCGTGATGTCGTTGCCTGCCAGCGCGAAATTGAGAAAGCGGCAAAGGCCGCAGAGCAGGAGGTGTCCTGCTGAGTTACCCTTGTCAAGCCATGACGGTCTGAACGGAGACTGTCAGCTTTCCATACGGGGGATGGGGTCAGCCGCCCCGTCCCCCGAACCTCTAAAATCCAGACCCCAGGGTCTTTTGATATAGAGAAAAAATCACAATTCCCCGCCGCTGTTTTCGCCGCGACCTTGCCCCGCAGGGGCAGGGCCAACGCGCAAAGGGCCAGCGGATGCGGGAAAAATCGAGAAAGAGAAAGGAAGATCACGGGATGAAAAAACGAATCGTTTCCTTCCTGCTGGCGCTGGTGATGGCAGTCTCACTTCTGCCCGTCAGCGCCTTTGCTGCGGATGGAGCTTATACCGTGGCAGAGGACGCCGCCGTGCAGCAGGGGGATGACAATACGCCTGTGGTGCAGGCTGCGGGGACTAAAGTGGTATCTGCTGTATCGGATTTGACAGACACGGGCGAGAAAGCGACCATTGGCGGCACGGAATACGAGGTATATGTTCTTTCCATCAATGCCGCAGAAACTGCTAATGTACAATTTAGTATTGCTAAAGTTTGCACGATTAGTCTAAACACACTTTCAATAGGCAGCAGTGATTATACCGCAATTCCAAATTTGACAAAAGATGACGATAATTACAAGTCTGGTGTTGGATTTTATAAGCAAAATGCTTTTTCAGATAAAGTCAACGAAAGCCTTACCGCTGATTCTGAGCGGGCATTATATTACCTATTCAATGTAAAAAGAGGTAAAGTGAAAACCATCTTGGGTGTCTGCATTATTGAGTTCATTGGTGAAGTCAGCATTACAGACAAGACCGCGCTGGTAGCCGCAATAGCGGCTGCACCACAAGCTGATAGCGATACGTCCTATTACCACGAAGATGACCGCTATAATGGCAAGGGGTTCAGTAAAAACGGATTCTGGACGGACTATCAGGCTGTACTTTCCTCCGCGAAGAGTGTGAATGAAAGTGGGACGGCGACACAAGATGATGTTACTACCGCTGTCACCGACCTCACCGCCGCCATTGCCAACCTGATCCCCGCTGACCGGGCCAACACGACGCTGCTGTACGAGGAGCTGCAAAACGCTCCCAGCGCGGAGAACTACACCGCCAAATCCTGGGCGGCATACCAGACCGCCCGCGACAAGGCCGAGGCCCTGATGGCCACCATGTTTGACGCCGAGGGCAACCCCACCGACGCCAACAAGGTCGCCGCGCAGGAGAGCATCGAGGCCATGGCGGCGGAGCTGGAGACGGCCCGCAAGGCGCTGGATGAAAAGGCCTCCGATGGGAGCAAGACCATCGCAAGTCTGAATCTTGAGGCCATCCGGTATCTGGCCAAGAAATACGACCCGGACACGCTGACGGGTTATACGGACGAGAGCATGCAGGCCCTGCGGGACGCCCGGACGGCGGCGCTGACGCTGGCGGACAAAATCGATCTGACCGAGATGGGACAGAGCGAAAGCCGGCCTTTGGACACCGCCCTGCGTGAGCTGCGGAAGGCCATCTACGGCCTGACCACTACGTCCGCAGCGCAGATCAACGTAAAGGTGTCTGTGCTGGATACCAATGACATCTACGCCGGTTACACGGGCGAGTTTGCCCACCTGCACAACCCCAACACCTATACCGCCTCCCTGACGCTGGATGCCAACGCCAGCGCCTATGACCTGCTGAACGGCAAGAGCCTGCTGAAGAACCGAAACATCGTCGCCGAGGCGGTGGTGTTCCTGAACGGGGAACTGGTATACGGCAGCCTTGGCGCAGCCAGCAGCTATCAGGACATTCATAGTACCGGCGGCTCCAGCACGTTCCAGTCCATCAGGCTCCACGACAAGGACGAGCTGACCATCGTGTGGATCTATCCCAAGCAGATCAAATATTCCAGCGGCGCAGGCACCTATCCCGCCTACCTGATGGACATTCCCGACTATTTCCGTTACAGCACCGTTTCCGCCCCCGTGGAGGTGGAGGCGGGGCAGCCGTTCACCGTCAGCGTCACCTCTGAAACAGCGCTGCCCTTCCACTGTGCCGCAGGCACCCGCGCCGTGGCGGGCGTGAAGGTCTATCGCAGCGACGCGGCGGAGAGCGTCGAGGCCGCCGCCACGGGCTATGTGGGCGTGAACACCTACGCCGTGACCGACGAGAGCGGCAAGGCCACCCTGACCCTGTACAACGAGGGCTACGTCCTGCTGAACGCCTTCCGCACGGATGACGATCAGGCCCGCTACACCGTGGGCGCCTCCGTGCTGGTACACGTCACCGCTGCCGGCGATCTGGACGCCGTGAAGCAGCAGCTGCGCGAGGAGCTGGACGCCGTGTACAACGACGAGCAGCACCCCGAGAGCGTGTTCACCGCTGAGAACTGGCAGAAGGTGCAGGACGCCTACAACACCGCCGTGGCGGCCATCGACGCGGCAAAGACCTCCGGCGAGGCGGGCGACGCTCAGCAGAAGGCCATCCAGACCATCAAGGGCCTGCAGAGCAGCGCCGACTACAACAACAAGGCCAATCTGGCGCAGTTCCGCCGTCTGCTGGATGCCCTGCCCGACGACGTGTCCAAGCTGGATACTACGGCGACCGATACGGTGGCGCAGCTCAAGACCTGCTACGAGGCCATGACGGTCTATCAGCGGGGCCAGCTGACGGGCCGTGAGCAGAAGAAGTACGACGCCGTCATCAAGGCACAGGCAGACGGTCTGGCCCCCGCGAAGCAGTATCAGCTGACGTTCCAGCAGGACTACAGCAGTGTGCCCGCAGCCGATCAGGCGGCGCTGGACAGCATGATCGCCTATCTGCAAGATAACACCCGTAAGGATGACGATTACGGTAATGACCCGGGTTCCGGCATCGGCGGCAACCAGATGGCAAAGCTGTTTGCTTTCAGCACTGCCAAGAGCGCCAGATATGGCACGACCTACACCCAGATCACCGAGGCCGCGTCCCTGACGCGGGACATCTATGCCTGCATCAATCCCGACTACGCGGCGTACTTCCTATGCCGCGACGCGGCGCTGACTGCGGGCAAGAAGGACGGCCCCGGCGTCATCACCGGCACGGGCTGGAGCATTTCCGACGCCAGCATGACCATGTATGTGCCGGACGTAAATAATTACAACTATACCCGTGTGCTGGGCCACATGACCTATACGGTCAACGGCACCCAGTACGCCGTCAAGAGCGTCACGGTCAGCGGTCTGGAAACCGCCGCCACCAAGCTGGGCGCCGGCTTCTATGACGCCAGCCTCTACAAAGGCCGTGGTAGCTTCCAATGCAACCAAGGCATCCCCGACACGTTCCTGCAAATGACTACGGGCTTCAACGATGTGACCGTGACCGTCACCTGGGCCCCTGTCGGCGGCGACGCACAGGCCGCCAAGGACGCCGCCATCACCCGTCTGAAAACCGTGAAGAACGGTCTGACCGGCGACGGCGTACAGGCCGCCTATGAGGCGGGCGTGAAGACCATTCGGGACGCCGCTACCGCCGCCGAGGTGGACAAGGCGTATCAGGACGCCGTGGTGGCCATGCGTAAGGCTGCCGACTACGGCAAGGTGCAGGTCATCGTGGAGAACACCACCTTTACCAGCGATCTGTGGCCTGACGGTAAGGAATACTGGGACGGCGAGCTGGTCAACGAATGGATCGACCTGAACGCCGACAGCACCATGATGAACTGCATCGTGGCGGCGCTGGAGAAGAACAGATTCACCCAGACCGGCGCGGAGAATGGCTATATCTCCTCTATCGAGGGACTGTCCCAGATGGACGGCGGCGACTACTCCGGCTGGATGGGCACGCTGAACGACTGGTTCACCAACTTCGGCTTCAAGGAGTTCACCGTGGAGAACGGCTCGCTGAGCAACGGCGACGTGATCCGCATCATGTATAGCCGTGAGGGCCTGGGCGCCGATGTGGGCGGTACATGGAGCAACTCCGACACCACCCTTGCGGCGCTGGACATCCAGGGCGGCAAGCTGCTGACCACGTTTGTCCCCGGCGAGGCCGGTAATACCTACGAGTACACGCTGGCCATCGACGGCGAGAGCGCCGACCTGAAGCTGACGCCCACCGCCGCCAACAAGAACTATCTGACGAAGATCTTCCTGAACGAGAAGGTCACCTCCGATGAGGAGGGCGGCAGCTTCTTCAAGCGGACGCAGATGATCCCCGTTGCGGCGGGCGACACCATCTATGTGGGCTGCGGCGAATACGCATGGCCCAGCATGAACAAGCAGGAGACGGAGGCCCGCGACTACACCGGTACATGGTATGTACTGCACGTTGTCAACGCCAGCGCGGGCGCGTCCTATGTGGACGGGCTGATCGACGCTCTGCCCGATGCCTCCGATGTGAGCTACGACAACTACCAGCAGTACGGCGATGCCGCAGATGTGGCCCGCAAGGCGTATGAGGATCTGGACAAGGCCGAGCAGGACAAGGTCGATACCGCGGAGCTGAAGAAGGTGGAAGCCGCCATCGCCCACTTCAAGGCCATCGACGACGCAAAGACCAAGATCGACGCCCTGCCCGAGGCGGGCAAGGTGACGCTGGCGGAGCGCGATGCCGTCAAGGCGGCGCAGGATGCCTACGATGCGCTGAGCGCGGAGCAGAAGGAGTACCTGACCTTCGCGCAGGCCGCCAAGGTCACGGCACTGGCTAAGCGCATCGCGGAGCTGGAGGCTGCCCCTATCAAGTCGGTGGAGGCATTGATCGACGCCATCGGCACCGTGACGCTGGACAGCAAGAGCGCCATCGACGAGGCCCGTGTGGCTTACGATAAGCTGACGGCAGAGCAGCAGGCCAAGGTCAGCAACTACGCGGCCCTGACCGCCGCTGAGACGACCTATGCCAAGCTGGTACAGGACAAGACCGACCAGGATGCGGCAGATGCCGTGATCGCTAAGATCGACGCTATCGGTACTGTGACGCTAAAGAGCAAGAAGGCTATTGACGAGGCCCGCAAGGCTTACGATAAGCTAACGGCAGCCCAGCAGGCGAGGGTGAGCAACTATGCGACCCTGACTGCTGCTGAGACGACCTATGCCAAGCTGGTGACCGACAAGGCCGACCAGGATGCGGCAGATGCCGTGATTGCTAAGATCGACGCTATCGGCACTGTGACGCTAAAGAGCAAGAAGGTTATCGACGCAGCCCGCAAGGCTTACGATAAGCTGACGGCAGCGCAGCAGGCGCGGGTGAGCAACTATGCGACCCTGACCGCCGCTGAGACGACCTACGCCAAGCTGGTGACCGACAAGGCTGACCAGGATGCGGCAGATACCGTGATTGCTAAGATCGACGCTATCGGCACTGTGACGCTAAAGAGCAAGAAGGTTATCGACGCAGCCCGCAAGGCTTACGATAAGCTGACGGCAGCGCAGCAGGCGCGGGTGAGCAACTATGCGGCCCTGACTGCTGCTGAGACGACCTATGCCAAGCTGGTACAGGACAAGGCCGACCAGGACGCGGCGGATGCTGCGATCGCCAAGATCAATGCCATCGGCGTTGTGAGCAGAGCCGCCAAGAGCAGGATCGACGCGGCCCGCAAGGCGTATGACGGCCTGACCGACGCGCAGAAGGCTCTTGTGCCCGCCAGCGTGGTCAAGACGCTGACCGACGCGGAGACGGCTTACTCCAACCTGCCGCCGCGCCACAGCTCTGATGATACGGCGGACAGCACAAAGCCTGCACAGTCCAGCCGCACCGGCGATGCAGGTATCGCCATCTACGCGGCCATGAGCCTGCTGTCCGTTACGGGCGGCGCTTGGGTCATCGGCAAGAAGCGTAAACACTAAGCGATTCCCTGATCTTCTCTATATGGCAAGGGCGGAGACGCAATGCGTCTCCGCTTTTGCCATAGCAGAAAGAAAGCGCACAACCAACTTTGTGTTGGCTGTGCGCTTTTTCTATGTCGAAAGCTGTCGTTTTTCCCTCGCTGCCGGGGCCCTCCGTTTCCGTCATTTGCGATTTTTTTCAAAATGACGAAATGGAGGTAACAAATGCACTTTGATCAAAATGCATTCGGACAGAGAATCAAATATCTTCGCAGAAAGAAAAATCTGACGCTTGAGCAGATGTCCTCTGCGTTAAATATCGGAATTGACCATCTTAGCAGGATCGAACTCGGCAAACGTGGTGTGTCCATCGACCTTCTTTTTGACATGGCAGATTTACTGAACGTCTCTGTTGATTTTTTGGTGAGAGGGACAGCCCGAATGCCGCCATCCACCAAGAAGCTGATTGCCCAAATTCGTGAACTGCTTGATAAATTTGAGTCAATATAAAGAAATTCGACCTACAAGGTCTACCGATTCGACCTACCGCGCTATATGGATTTTCCTGAATCCGATGTACAATTACACCAGAGCCAATGATAACGGCTTGATTGTACCTTGAAAAACGCCATTCGGCCATATCCGGAAACTGGATCACATCAGCAGATGAGCCTCCGTAAGAAAGAGGACAGCGATACGGAGAACGCGCCATGACCACCTGCACGGGAGTTTCCCGTGTCAATGCAGGTCCCAAATCGGAAGGTGCCCAGCGATACCCGTTCATCCAAAAGCAGCCGCGGCAGGCTGCCTCGCCATGACCTCATCTGCCTACAATGGTACTTCTGCATAGCGACAGATACAAGCAATCGGTGCAGCTCGGAGAGATCCTCGGAGGGGTGCAATTCCCATGTGCGGCGCCAGCCGCAGACCAGTTGACCGCCCGCCAGTCCGGGAAGTAGTGTCGAATAGGACTGAACAAATGATGGAAACGGTAAGGGCCGCTCCAACACGTCTTGGAGCGGCCCCGCCATAATTCTTTTGCCTGATGGCAGAAACGCGGACACTGGTTTCTCTTCTCTCTTCCTTTCGCTTTGTGCTTTCATCCATTCCCTGTGTCTGATTCTTCGCACACTCTCACACACCCACCCTGCGTCTGACAGTGTCCGTGTTTGTGCCATCAGAAAACGTATAAAAGGAGACTATCATGCAGGATAAGAACATTGACTTTTGCGGCATTTTGAATCTTCTGTCAGCCCTGAAAAAAGCGGGATTTCCCAAGGCAGAGCTGGAGCAGGTCGCTGCGCGCATCGCGGCGCAGACCGGCGCAACGATCCTTATTTCTTTCTGAATTTCTTTGCAAAAAGCAGTAGCTTTAACGAGATGACTGTGGTATGTTGTGTTGCTACAAGGAGGAGGTGAGCAGCCACGGAAGAAAAGAAGATCATCGGAAACCTTGCCCTGAACGGCAAGGAGCGACGGGTCATAAGGATCGAAGCCAACCATGAGCGGGATGCCCAGAAGCTGCGGGTGGCCGCCTACTGCCGGGTCAGCTCCTCCTCGGAGGATCAACTCAACTCCTTCACGGCCCAGAATATCCACTATACGCAGTACATCACCGAGCATGAGGACTGGAGACTGGTGGACATCTACGCCGACGAGGGCATCACCGGCACCTCTGTGGAGAAGCGGGAGGATTTCAAGCGGATGCTGGCCGACAGCGGGCGCGGGCTCATTGACCGCATTCTGGTCAAGTCCATCTCCCGCTTCGCCCGCAACACGTCAGAATGTCTGGAGGCTATCCGGCAGTTCCGGGCCAACGGCACAACCATCTTCTTCGAGAAAGAAAACATCGATACGGCGCGGATGTCCTCTGAACTGATGACAGCCTTGCACGCTGCGTTCTCACAGAGTGAGAGCGAGTCCGTCTCCGGGAATATGCGCTGGAGCTATCGAAGGCGCATGGAATGTGGGGAGTATATTCCAACATCACAGCCGTTTGGCTACCGCCTTGTTGATGGGAAGATTGAAGCATATGAAAAAGAGGCCCAAGTAGTTCAGGCCATTTTTAACAGATATCTGTCTGGTGCAGGTACAACGGAAATCGCCAAATGGCTGAATGATCAGCAATTCTGTAAAAAGTGGTCACAGAGAGCTGTCAGCAGGATCCTACGTAATGAAAAATATATCGGGGATTCGTTATGGCAGAAGACATATCAAACTGCTACGCTCCCTCGAAAGAATGCTGTAAATAATGGTATACTTGAAAAATACTATGTAGAGGCGACACATCCTGCTATCGTTTCAAGAGAGCAATTTAATTCGACACAGAAACTGTTGGGAGAAAGAAACGAAAGACCGGCTATGAAGGCAAATACAAAAATATATCATCCAGTCATGTGCTGTTCATGTGGCAGTGTTTTACGGAAGAAGATGGTAAATGGTACGCTGTACTGGGCGTGTAAGCACCATGAGGCCGACAAAACAGCCTGTCCCATTACCCAGATCCCCGAAGTCCAAATACAACAAGCCTTCCTCCGGCTGTACTACAACCTCAAGCATCAGGGCAGCCACATTCTGCCCGACCTCATTACCAACCTCCAGTCTATCCGTGAACGGAAATTCCTCTGGAGCGTGGATGTCATTGAGCTGAACAAACAAATAGCGGAACTTACCAGTCAGAATCAACTGCTGACCACTCTGAGAGAAAGCGGCTGCGTTGATCCTGACATTTTCATATCCAAGAGCAATGCGCTGACCGAACAGCTCCGCGCCGCCAAGCAAGCCAAAAGCAGGATACTCAACCAAGACGGTGATGATACCATCCCCTGCACCCAGGAGTTCATCACCATCCTCAAAAGAGGGCCTGAAACGCTGCGCAATTTTGACGGGGAGCTGTTCGGTCAGCTTATTGACAAGGTCATCATCGAGAGCAACACCAGCCTGCGGTTCCGTCTGAAAAATGGGCTGGAGCTGCGGGAGGGTATAGAAAGGACGGTGCGGTAATGGGCAACAGGAAGCTGCCCTTCGGGTACAAAATGGTCATGGGCGAGATAGTCGTTCATCCGCAGGAGGCACAGGCGGTGCAGGGCATCTATGCCCGCTATCTGGCAGGGGCATCCTTCAATGACATCACTGACCATCTGAAAGAAAAAGGGCCGCCCTACGATGCGGACAAGCCCTGGAACAAGAATATGGTGGCCCGTATTCTGGAAGACAGCCGCTATACTGGCACAGACCGTTTCCCGGCTATCCTCGACGCAGATCAAATGAAGGAAACCACCCAGCGCCGGTCAGAGCGTAAGCCTGCGGTGCAGATAACCGAAGCGCAAAAGGCGCTGCGCCGCCTGTGCAACGGCAGGCCCAGCACGGCGGTGGAGTCACAGGTACTGTCTCTGCTGAACGGCCTTACGGCAGCGCCGGAGCAAATCAAGCCGCAGCCGCAGACGGTCAACCGTGGTGAGCTGGCCGAAGTGGAGCGGCGATTCTCAGCAGCGCTTGCCACCAGCCCGGTAGATGAGGACGGTGCCAAAGAAATCGCCCTGCGGCTGGCAGGGATGCAATATAACGCCATCGGCGGCAGCGAGTACGAAAGCCAGCGCCTGCGGCATCTGTTCACCGGTGCCGCACCGATGGCGGAGATCAATGTTGAATTGCTGAAAAGCACCGTATCACAGGTCTATGTTAAAAAGGGACAGGCCAGCCTGTTACTGAAAAACGGCCAGATCATCGAGAGGAGAGCATAACCGTGGGAGAGAACAAGCCGAAGGTGATCGTGATACCCGCCGCGCCAAAGAACACAGGGCCTGTCGAGCAGCGGCAGCTTCGGGTGGCGGCCTACTGCCGGGTGTCCACCAAAGAGGAGGATCAGCTCAACAGCTACGAGGCGCAGAAAAATTACTACACCGATAAGATCATGGAGAACAAGTCGTGGACGATGGCCGACATTTTCGCGGATGAGGGTATCACCGGCACTTCGGCCAAGAAACGGGCAGAATTCATGCGGATGATGAAATGGTGTAAGCAGGGCAAGATCGACCTGATCCTCACCAAGTCTGTCTCCCGCTTCGCCCGCAATACGGTGGACTGCCTCAACTACGTCCGAATGCTGAAGGCGCAGGGCATCGCGGTCTACTTTGAAAAAGAAAACATCAACTCCATGGATGAGTCCACAGAGCTGATGCTGACTATGATGGGAGCCTTCGCGCAGGCAGAGAGCGAGTCCATCTCCGGCAATATTCAAGCGGGCAAGCGTTACGCCATGCAGCGGGGTGAAGCCACCATTAACTATCACAACCTGTACGCCTATGAGAAAGGGCCGGATGGTAAGCCACGAATCATCCCCGAACAGGCCGAAGTGGTAAAAGAAATATATGCCCGCTACCTCCGAGGAGACAGTCTCACTATGATTTGCAGATACTTGGAGGCACAGCATATTCCCAACATCCGTGGAGGAACGACATGGGGACATTCAGCGGTGCGCGGCATCCTCTCCAACGAGAAATATGTAGGTGATGTCCTGATGCAAAAGACATTCCGGCAGGACTGCATCAGCCACAAGGCCATCCGAAACACAGGACAGCGCCCTATGTATCTGGTACAAAATAATCATGAAGCGATCATAGACCGCAAGACATACGACGCAGTGCAGACAGAGTTAGCGCGGCGCAACGCACTGAAGGGCAATACACAGAAAAGCACTCCCAGCGGCAGAAGCTGCTACACGCCGAAATATGCCCTGTCAGATCGGGTCATCTGCGGTGAATGCGGTACACTGTACCGCCGCTGCACCTGGGTCAACAGGGGAAAGAAGCATATCGTCTGGCGCTGCATCAGCCGCTTCGACTACGGCAAGAAATACTGCCATGATTCGCCCGCCGTGGATGAGCAGCAGCTCCAGCAGGCCATCCTGCGGGTTATCAACGGCGTAATGTCTGAGAAACCCGCACTGGTGCGGCGGGTCACGGAAAATCTACAGGTAGTGATACGCCCCAGCCGAAGTGGAGAACTTACCATCGCTGATATCGACCACCAACTGGAAACTCTGGCACAGGAGTTTGACGATGCTCTCACCGCTGCGGCCTCCGGCAATAGCGCCGACTACAGTGAACATTTCAAGACGATCCTTGCCCAGCAAGCGGAGCTGAAGGTCAAACGTGCCGAACTGGAACAACAGCAGGCAGAAGATGCAGAATTGAACAGCCACATGGCGAAAGCCGCCGATATAATAGAACAGGCCGACACTGCCATTACAGAGTGGGACGAATACCAAATTCGTGCGTTGGTCGAGTCGGTCAGGATACTCTCTAAGGAAGAAATCCTGGTGCGGCTGAAAAGCGGGATCGAGAAAATTGAAAAGTTGCAAAGGTAGACATAGTGGCGATTGTGCAAGTCTTACTTGCATAATTCTCGCAGGGATATAAATCAATCATATCTATGCAACGGGTATGCAGCAGGCCATTCCGTGTCCCTTTTATATAGGTCGCAGATATGTGCATAGAATCATGTTATAAAAAGGAAATATTTAATCTATTGACAAATTACGTAACGTAGTGTTATTGTGGTTACGTAATTCTCGGCCGATAGAAGGGGTTGAAGGCTATGAAAATTAAGCGGATATATCTATCGCAAAAGCGTGGCGGAAACGGATATATTTCCAGCTTTTCGGTGAGCATCGGGAAAAACGAGGCGCAGTCGTGTGGATTTATTCAGGATGATAGACCCTTGCTGATGTGCAAAATTATTGATGAGGAAAACGGCCAAATTATTATAAAACCAAAACGTATTTCTATTTCAAAAGACCTAATCGAGAAAGCCATACAATTGGCGGACAATTGGTATTCTGAGTCACTACAATCAGGCGTTACTATCTGGAACGCAAAAGAAATCTGGGAGGACTTTATGGTTAGGCATAAGTGCGAAACTGTAAATCCTCCGGCTGAACAGGCGCTACTTGATTTTTTGCTTGGATTATCTATTGAGGAAATTTCTGATCTCGCAACGCTTATGAATATTGGCAGAAACTATGATGCGAATATCAATTTACCAAGTGTAGATCGGTTTATCGACTATTGGGAGTACATTAGTCCGCTTATTCCAGACAGTTTTGATGAGTTGGTTAAATATTTGATGGAGAAGTTCCCTCTTGCTGAGTATTTAAGAAAAGGCGTACTTTTTGTTAAACTTCCCGTTGGAGTAGACCCCTTGAATATGAGCATGGAAGAAATCGATGAACTTAAATAAGACGCTGTACCAAATTGAATGGACTCCGTTTTTCGAATATTTTGTCGAAAAGCAGAGTTCTTCTTTTCCGCAAAGTTTTGATTTATCACGGCTCTTTTGCTATACTGGACGCAAAGATAATAATTGGGGAGACACCGTGATATGAAGAAGATCCTTTTTATTTGCCATGGAAATATCTGCCGCAGCCCGATGGCTGAGTTCGTGATGAAGGACTTAGTAGAAAAAGCAGGACTGGCAGCACAATTCTATGTAGAGTCCGCCGCAACCAGCCGCGAGGAGCTCGGCAACCCCATCTATCCTCCGGCGCGGCGCAAGTTGGTCGAACACGGGATCGCCTGCGGCGGTCACGCGGCGCGGCAGCTTACCAAAAGAGATTACAAGGAATTTGACCTGCTGATCGGCATGGACAGCGCCAACCTGCGGAATATGCACCGTATCTGCGGCGGTGACCCGGATGGCAGGATACACCTGCTGCTGGACTACACCGACCATCCCCGCGATGTAGTCGATCCGTGGTACACCGGAGATTTTGAAGCCACATGGCAGGACGTACTGACGGGATGCCAAAGGCTAATAGCTGAACTAATGAAAAACCGCCCGAAAATCTTGAAGGAGGGATACTTTAATGGATGTGACTCCAAAGGTAATACTTGATACCAATATGGTCTATTACATTTGCGGCTTATCATCTCCACATCATCTTAGCGTTTCCAAAGTGCTTTCCTATCTTAATGAGAACCAAAATCAAATTAATCAAATTAATTTTGCAATTTCGAGTGTAAGTTTTTATGAACTTTTAATTCACTATCAAAAAAGGGCACACCATATTCGACGGATATGTTCAACGCTGAAGAATTATCATATCAAGATATACAACGATGTATATTTACCAATTGAGTTTGAACGCCCATATAATTTTGCAAAGATACGCCAGCAAGAACTGGAGGACAGGATTGCGGAGTTTCTACCTCGCAAGGTTGACGTTGAGTCAAGATTTGCGGCAGCAATACTCCTGATATTGCTGATATCAGAAATTAGTTTTGATGTATTTCCATCTGGGGAATTTAATTCAAATACATTTACAGGGCTGAGAGCGGTGGCGAATATAAGCCAACGGGTAACGGTAGAGTGTCTAAATAAGGCCTATCAAAGTGCATACAAACAAGAAAATGTTGAAAGTTATATCCGCGATGAATTCCAAAGGCTTTTGGCGATGCTTCTCCCTCTTGGAATATCTGCATGCAAAAAATTTGCAAATATAGGGGAAACTGATGACATTATAGATTATTATAACGCTATTCCTAAAGATGAATTGGAACAGGAAAGGGAAAAAATAGAACGGGCTGTGGAACGCAAACATTCCGCGATGCGGTTTATTTCAAGGCGGGCGATTACATATGGTAGATCTATTGGAGACAACACATTAAGGGATTTTCTCCAGCACATTTGGGACACAACACAAAATACCTCAATTGCAAATGAGTCGATAAAAGAATATATCTTTGAAACTGTTAAGAATACACTTTTACACGGCAGCGCATTTTGGAAAAACGATATTATTGATGCGATGATTTTAGGTAGCATGACCCCGAATGATCATTTGATAACCTGTGACAAAAAAATGTTGGAGCATATGGAGCGATACCAAAAAGGTCATATCGAATATGCAAATAGCCTAAAACTAATTCAAAGCTTTCAACAATAAAAGTAGTCATAACAGCTACGTGATACTTGTAAATGAGGGAGAGGCATACTGTATGATCGTTGATAATAAGATCCAGCTATTCGAAGACAAGCGCATCCGTACCGCATGGGATGAAGAAAAGGAAGAATGGTACTTTTCCGTTGTAGATGTCGTTGCAGTTCTGACGGATCAGCCAGATGCCCGTCATGCCAGTACATATTGGGCGGTTTTAAAGAAGCGGCTGAATAACGAGGGCGCAGGCCAACTGCTTACAAATTGTAAGCAGTTGAAAATGACCGCCTCGGATGGGCGGAAACGTTTGACCGATGTGGCTGACACTGAACAGATCCTTCGCATCATCCAGTCTATTCCTTCGTCCAAAGCGGAACCGTTCAAGCTGTGGCTGGCACAGGTGGGCCGTGAACGTATCGAGGAAACCATCGACCCAGAGTTGACCATTGAGCGAGCATTGGAGACGTACCTCAAAAAAGGCTATACCCGCGAGTGGATCAACCAGCGGCTGCAAGCTATCCAGGTCCGCAAGGAACTGACGGATGAATGGGATGTCCGCGGTGTACAGAAAGGCGTGGAGTATGCAATACTTACCGATGAGATATCCCGTGCATGGTCGGGAATGTCTACACGACAATACAAGAACCTCAAGGGCTTGAAGAAAGAAAACCTCCGCGACAATATGACTACGTTGGAACTGGTGCTGAATATGCTGGCGGAGGCGACCACCACGGAGATATCCAAGCAGAAAGCTCCGGAGACATTTTCGGAAAACATTGATGTGGCGCGTGCCGGAGGAAAAGTGGCCGGTGATGCACGGAAAGCCATTGAAAGCCAAACCGGTGTCCCCGTTATTACCTCCAAGAATGCTGCCCAGCTCAATCAGGTCGTGACAGATCTGCTGGAAGGAGCTATTACGTCACCGGAGAAACAAGACAAAAAGCGCTGATTCACAGACAACAAAACCTGTGAGCAACCACAAATTAGACAAAAGTTGCGTATATCTTATGTTATACGCAACTTTTGTTTTTTTGACATAAGCGTACCGTAAAATGAACCTGCAAATTGTGCAGAACAGACATAGAAAAGATGCTATACTCCCATGTTTTGTCTCCTGAATGAGATAGTAACATGGGAATCCTTGGTTTTAGGAGGAACAAAACATGAGAATTCCATATGGTTTTATTTTGACCGGAAACAGGGCGCTCAGAATCAACAAGGATGAAGCTGATGTTATCGCCACGATTTTTGATTTCTATATAGCGGGAGCAAGTCTGGGAAAAATCGTGGATATGCTCTACGAAAAACAAATACCTTCTCCGACTGGAAAACCAAAATGGACTCGTGCATCGGTTGACCATCTTCTTTCTAATGGAAAATATGTGGCCATCATCGGATGGGAGAAGTTTCTGGATGCCCAATTTGAGAAGTCCGCCCGCTGCAATATTGACTACGATCAGGAAGGTTCACCGAGGAAAGATACACGCTGTGTTTCGCCGGATATGACCCTGATTTGATTTATCTTTTGCATTTGCGCAAGTTATGCTACAATAGCCTCAAGAGGTGAGGTGTGTGACAGATAAACTGGTAGATTTAATAGGAATCGGCAACTTATTGGAGAGCCTTGTAACGGAAGATGTCATCACATGCGAGGAACGGGATCAAATTATGGCAAAGACCGCAAGGGAAAACGATATCGCTGAGCATGAATATAAATCTCTCCATATTGCCGGCTACGGCATGAGTATGCGAGAGGTATTGGAACGCATGGGGCGAAGGAGCTCAGCGGTGTCGCAGGACGAGAGCTACATTTCACTGACCGAAATCACCCGCGCGCACAGTGAGGACGCTCCGGGATATGTGATACAGCGGTGGCTGCGAAGTGAGAACACATTGGCATTCTTAAACCTGTGGGAGAAAGAGAACAATCCGAATTATAGGGACTCTGGCTATATAGAATTGTTAGAAAAGAAGAAAACCGCCTCTTTTACATTAACGCCAAAATTATGGATCGAGCAGACAAAGGCGATCGGGATCGTTTCTAAGCAGGGCAAATCCGGAGGCACATTTGCTCACCCGATGATCGCCTGCGAGTTTGCTTCATGGATTGCGCCAGAATTCAAGATGCTATTGCTGAAGTTGTCACTGAATAGGACGAAATTGAGCTGATAGCGGTGTTTGATTGCAAGGCGCATATAGTTGTGGAATGGCGGATTTCTTCTCTCGACGGAAGAAAAAATATCTGATATACTGAAATAAACCATTTGGCGGAGATCATATGTGGCGGGAGGAAAATACCATGCTGATGAATTCCAACGAATATCTGCATATCGTTGAGTCGATCAAGCAGGATATCCGCACGGCGCAGTACCGTGCGGTGGTCAGCGTCAATCGAGAGATGTTGATCCTTTATCACTCCATCGGTGAGGTCATCAATGCCCACAAGACGTGGGGCAGCAAGTTCGTGGAGAATCTTGCTGCCGACATCAAGCTGTCCTTTCCGGACGTCACAGGCTACTCAGCGAGAAACTTGAAGTATATGGCAAAATTCGCGGAGGCGTATCCTGACGATGAATTTGTGCAACAGCCTGTTGCACAAATTCCGTGGGGACACAATGTTGTGCTGCTGGACAAGCTTTCCAGCACCGAGGAACGCCTATGGTATGCAGAAAGGAGTGCTGAGAACGGTTGGTCGCGCAACGTGCTGGTTCACCAAATCGAAAGCGGCCTGTATCAGCGGCAGGTGCTGGTGGAAAAAGTATCCAACTTTGAAAAGCGATTGCCCTCCCCGCAGAGCGAGCTTGCAGCGCAGACGATGAAAGACCCGTACATCTTTGACTTCATCCCATTCAAAGCGGACATGGTGGAGCGCGACATTGAACAGGCGTTGGTCAAAGACGTGACGAAGCTTCTACTGGAGTTGGGGACAGGCTTTGCCTTTCTCGGCAATCAATATCACCTGAATGTAGGCGGTGATGATTTCTATATCGACCTGCTGTTTTACAACCTCAATCTCCGCTGCTATGTGGTGATTGAACTGAAAACCGGTGAGTTCAAACCGGAGTACGCCGGACAACTGAACTTTTACCTCTCAGTGGTGGATGGCATTCTGAAGAAAGAACAGGACAATCCTTCTATTGGCTTGTTGCTTTGCAAGAGCAAGAACGATCTTGTGGCGGAATACTCCCTCAAGGACATGAGCAAGCCCATCGGCGTCAGCGCCTACCAGATCACCAGCAGCCTGCCGGAAGAGCTGGAACGCCAATTGCCATCTGTGGAGGATATCCAGAAGCGGATCAAGGGTGTGAAAGAGTAATGCTATGAACCAGAATATATCCCATAGGAATGAAAGGCCTCAAAAGTTTACTATGTCAAACTCGCTTCATAGCAGGAGTATCATCACATTTCTCAGCTTGTGAGGAACGTACAGTGCAGTCCAAATTTCAACCGTGTCGAATTCGATGTGTTTAGGAGAAAAAGGGTACCCGAGACACAAGGTTTAACGGATATGTCAGCAAGAAAGCAAGGCAGAAAGAACTGATCCCTAGACCACAAAACCTGTGGACAGTCACAAAAGAGAGCCACCCAAAGGGTGGCTCTCTTTTGGTGCTGCTGATTTTTGCGGAGCAAAAATCAGGGCCGCCAACGGCGGCCCTTTGATTAAACGCGCAAGGGAAACCCGGCAAAGGTTTCCCTTGCACACATTCCTTTCCTTGCGATATGCGGGGGGGCATGCGGACAACAGAACCTGTGGGCAGTCACAGAAAAGCCATTCCCATTTGGGAATGGCTTTTTTGTGTGCGAGGAGGGGATCCGAAACGAGAGCCGGCTTCGCTGGGGCGTCAAAGCCGGGCGCAACAGTCCGGTGGACTGCTGCATTATCGCCGACCTGCGTTTGCGCAAGGAGAACGGGAAAAACCTGCTTATAAGGAAGCTGCCACCATGACAGAACGATTAGCCTAAGCAGATGCCACCCGGCAACTTTTTCAATGCCGCCATTGAAGCGGAGGACAACGATGAAGAAACCGGAGATGTAACGGACTTTGAATCTATCTTGGATCTGTGTTCGGCATCCACGCAGCAGCTCCGGCTGCGCTGGCATTACCGCAGTCGATATGAGCAGCTGATTACTTTCTCCGACAGGAATATGAAATCATCAGCTTCTTGCAGTGAAAAGAGAACAGCGCAGCTTCCGGGTATTTGCCTGGAGGCTGCGCTGTTTGCCGACCTTAAATCCGTGACAAGACGATTACCGTGCGCGTTTTCTCTTATAGTGGACGGCGCCGGCCAAAGTAAGGGTACTTGCCAGCAGGAGAGCGCTCCACAGCAGAAGATTGCTGCTGTCTCCGGTGCTGGCGCTGGCAGTGCCCTTGACGAAGATGACCTCGATGGCATGGGCTTTGCTGACATTCTCAAAGGTGTAGGACTTCACCGCGCCGATGCTCTCGCCGTCGATTTTGACGTTGGCGACAGCATAGCCCTTATCCGGAGTGATGGTGAAGGTCTGATCGGCTCCCTCATGGACGCTGACACTGCCGGAGGGAGAAATAGAGCCGCCCGCCCCGGCAGTTGCCTCGATGGTGTAGTAGCTGTCGTACCAACCGCCGCCACCGCTGCTGGACTCGTGATACAGCTCAATCTTGCCGGTCAGTGTCGCGTAGTTGGCGCCCGTGGGCGTGAAGCGCCACCTGTAGGTCGTGTTGGCTTCGATTCTGGTACTATCAGGCAGGACGTTGCCCTTGTCATCTACCCATTCCAGTTTGCCGTCACTGGGATTCAGAGTGCTTCCCTTGGCGGTCAGCGCCGCGTCCTTCAGCGTCTTGCCGCTGGTGGTGATCTTGGTGTAGTTCGGCTCGCCGGTAGGCGTGGCCGGTTTGATCATGAGCACGAAGGGAGCGCTGGTGACGTCGTTGTAGTCGTTGTCGCCCGCCTTAGTCGCGATGACGCTGACAGAGCCGACCTTGACGGGAGTCAGAACGCCGGTTTCGGGATCGATGGTCGCTTCGCCGGTGCTGTGAGCAGTGTCAATGCGGTAGGTCACAGCGCCTGTGCCGGAGCCGCCGCTGGTGGTCAATGTCAGCGTCTGACCATAGAACACACTGTCCGCACCGGTGATGGTCAGAGCCGCCTGATCCGCCTTATTCACCATGACTTCAAGCTCGATATTCTCCACTGCGTTGTAGTTTTCGGTGTCTGTCGGGGTGAACTTCGCCTGGAAGGTCTTGGCGGCAGTCGAAGCGCCGCCCACAGATTCGCTGCTATCCATCCAACTCCAGCCGTCCGGCAGCGTCACATCCGCCAGCGTCTGACCGTATTTTGCCGTCAGCCCGGTGGGAGCGGTGTAGGTCGGCGTTGCCTTTGCTACCACAAATTCGCAATACACAGCTTCAAATCCGTAGTAGTTATCCGTATCACCAATGCTGGCGCACATACGGTAGGTACCGGCGTTCAGCGCGGGCGGATTGCTGATATCCCACGTCTGAACGGAGCTGCTGCCAGCAACGGCATAACCGTAGGTCACTTGAGCATTCAAATCGCCCGTCTGGTCTGTCAAGGTCGGTGTGCTGGGCGTTTTACCGTAAGTATAGCCCGCCATGCTGAGCTTGCCGTACTGTCGAGCCTTGTCGACCTTGACCGTTGCGGTGCCGGTCGCTTCCGTATAGGTATTCCCATCCTTCGGGGTGAACTTCCATCCGACATTATGACCAAGCGTGTTCGCATCCAGAATCGTATCGCCCGGCTGCTGCCACGAGAAGGAACCCTCGACCTCTGCGCCGGTATCGGGATCTTTCATCTTGCCCGAAATAGTACTCTTGCTCAGCGCGTCGCCGTAGGTGATCTCGGCTGCGGTGATTTCGCCGTCCGGCGTGGGCTTGATCCGGTTCACCGCGTTGAGGACGAGCGTCAGTTTAAAGTCTGCGTAGTTGGTGGTGGTGACATTCACCTTGACGGTACCGATCTGGCCGGTTGCTGTTCCATCTTTCGCATAGAGACCTACCAAAGTCAGCTTGCTGCCCTCAAATTCCACTATCTCCGGGTCGATATAATATCCATGAGCGGTGAAGCTAATAGCAGTCTGCCGATTCCCCAAATCGTAGTGCACGGTGCCGTAATCCCCATTGGGTGCTTCGGGCAGCAGCTGCTGGAAGTCATAGGTGTACGTCAGATGGGTGCCGTTGATCACGCTCAGCGTGCCATGTTGGATATTCGTGGGTGCGGCAGCTTGATCGATGGAGAAGTCCCGGCTTATCGACGTGATGATGTAGTTGCCGCCTTCAACGTCCTTGATGGCCACCCGGCCGGTACCGGCGTTGGTGTTGTTGGAATACTCTACCGTGTATTCTCCCTCCGAAATGACCACGGCCCCATCCTTGAGGGTCACGGTCGGTTCCAGCGCATCGCCGGTGTAGGTGCAGGACGCGACTTCAATCGTGGGCGTCACCTCTCTTGGCGTGATTTTCCACTCGACCGTGGCCTTACCGGTGTAGTTGCCGGTACCTTCGATGGTCAGGGTGATGCTGTCATTGGCATCGGTGGCCTTGTCGCCGCTTTTGATAACATAGGTGATTCTTGTTTCATCCCAGTTCTCCAGTGTCACGCCGGTGATCCTCGGCGATTGCTCCGCCGCGTTGTACTGGAATTCGTATTTTTCCAGCGTGATGGTTGCGCCCTCGATGGACTTGGGGGCGACGGGGACTTTCACGATGCCGGTCACTTCCGTATAGGTATTCCCATCCTTCGGGGTGAACTTCCATCCGATATTATGACCAAGCGTGTTCGCGTCCAGAATCGTATCGCCCGGCTGCTGCCACGAGAAGGAACCCTCGACCTCTGCGCCGGTATCGGGATCTTTCATCTTGCCCGAAATAGTACTCTTGCTCAGCGCGTCGCCGTAGGTGATCTCGGCTGCGGTGATTTCGCCGTCCGGCGTGGGCTTGATCTGGTTCACCGCGTTGAGGACGAGCGTCAGTTGAAAGTCCTCGTAGTTGGTGGTGGTGACCTTCACCTTGACGGTGCCGATCTGGCCGGTCATGTTTCCATCTTTCGCATAGAACTGTGCCAAAATCAGCACGCCGTTTTTAAACTCTACGATCGTTTCGTCGTAATAATATCCGCTTTGGCTAACAAGGGAAATAGCAGCCTGATTACCATAGCTTATCGTGCCATATTCGCTCTCGGACAGTTCGGGCAGCAGTTCCTTGAAGTCATAGGTGTACGTCTGCTGTGTGCCGTTGATTATGTTCAGCGTACCGGACTGGATATTTGTGGGCGCAGCGGCTTTGTTAATTTTGAAAGACTTATCCTCCAGCTCCGCGCCGTTCAGCGTAAAGGCCTTTTCCGTCGTGCCGTCTTCAAAGGTATAGTTCGTATCTGTCAGCTTGACGGTGAAGGAGATGTTCTTTTCTGTTTCGCTTGCGTTGGCGGAATCATACTTGGCGTCGGTCAGCTCGAAACCGTTGCCCTCCGACAGAGGAAGCGGCAGTCCGGCCTGATAGCCTGCGGAGCCTGCTGCGCTTACAAGCGAAATCTTGCCGTCGGGCAGATCGGTCGTGCCGTCGTAAGCCTTGATCACGTCTCCGATCTCGACCTTCGCCTTGTGCGGAACGATTCTCCATTCGGCGGTTTTCGAGCCGGTGTAGTCGCTGCCTTCGACTGCCTTGATGGTCAGCGTCTGGGTGCTTACGCCAGCAGAGGAAGCAGTGCCGCTGGCGGTGTAATCAACGCCCAATTTCAGCGTCTTGCCGTTGTACGTTACGGTGAAGCCCGGCGCGGTAGTGGTGGAGCTATAAGGCTCATAGGTGCTTTCGTTGCTGCTGCGGAACGTGATCTCGGCATTGCTTAAGTTCGGCTTGGTGACGGTCAGCTTTTTGTGGCTGCTCGTCACCGAATAGCCGTCCTTGGTGGCGGTGAAATAGATGGTGTATTCTCCGATCGTATCGAAGGAGTAATCTTTTGTATACTTCCTATCGGCATAGCTCGGCTTCGTCAAGGTGATGGGCGTTGTTTCGCCCTTCTTCAGGATGGAGAATTCCACCGTCGCGCCATTTGTATTGCAGCTGGCGCAAAGCTGGACGGTCGTGCCGCGCTCCACCTTCGGCGAGTTGCCGGTCAGGTTCTTGCCATCGACCTTCAGATTCAAGGTCTTGGAGGTGATGGGCAGTCTATTGATGATAACATTGTTCAACTGCGAGCCGTTGACATCATCCCGGGCGTACCACTTGTGGGTGCCGTCCGCGTTGAGCACCTTGTATCCAAGTGCTGTGTCATTCAGAATATTTTTCCACGTCGCGCCCTCTGCCAACGTCAATGTGCCGATCACAGCGGGATATCTCGACCCGGCGAGTTTTGCACCCTTGTAGGCAACGACCGTGTCAATGCTGGCTGTGGTGATGTTTTTCGTGTTGCTCAAGGTGGTGGTGTTTCTGCCCGCAGCCGCCTTGACCGTCACCGCGCCCTTGATGGAATGGCCGTTCAAGTTAAGTCCCGTGTCCTGCGTGCCGTTGATGGTATAATCGCCGGTCACGTCGGCCAGCAGCTTAAATTCTGCGCCGCCGTCTCTGTCTGCGTCAAGGGCTGTCTGCAAATCAGCAAATCTCCGCCACGGGCGGTTGCCCTCGCCATTGTTCAAGGCTGTTTCAGCCATCGCGGGCGCGTTGCAGTAGGGACAGTTGGTGCCATCAAAGCCGTTCTTGCCGCCGTGGCTGCACAACTTTACCACCAGGTCGCAGGTCTGGGAAGCGGCTTCCTCCAGCGTGAGCTGCGTGTCACCACGATAGTAAGCCAGTCCCGCTTGCCCGGGAAGCAGATTGCCCAATGTGATGTTATTATTCAGCCGCAGACCGCTTCTCGAAATCTTTCCGCCGTACAGCTCGACTGTGCCGCCCCAAACCTCCAGCTGGAGCAAAGTGGTATGGTCATTCTTCGGATCAAATACCAGTGTACCGCCGTCCCGCACGGCCACGCCCACCACGCCGTTGCCGCCGCTGCTGTCAATGACCGTCAGGTTGCCGGTGCGAACCTGGCTCGTGGCCGTAAGGCCGCCGACATTCAAGCTGTATCCATCCAGACTGTGTCCGTCCAAATCCAGTGTGAGGGTCTTGCTGACATATATGCCGTCAGGCAGCATCCTGTTTGCCAGCAGCTTCACGGTGTCGCCGTCCTGCGCCGCATTCAGCGCGGACGGCACATCGGTATAATAGATTTCGCCGATGCCAGCCGCAAACTGTGTCCCGCAGACCGCGCACTTGCCGTCTTTACCGATGGTGCTCGCGCCCTCGGCGTTCGTGTGGGTGCAGGACAGGCCGCAGGCGCACTTGTTGTTCACCATGGTGTGAGTGTGTTCCTTGACGGTTACGTCGGCCAGCTCCGTTGCATTGCCGTCCTGCACGTCGTCGCCCTTGTAGAAAGCGTGCACCTTCTGCGTATCCAACAGGGACATGAGCGGCTGCAACTCTTCTGCGATGTAGCTCTTAATGCTTTTGAACGTGCCGCCGCTGATGGCGATGGTTCCGTTGCGCGTGAACTGCACATCGCCAAACGTGCCGTCCGTAATGTTCAGCGTGGCGCCGGAAGCGACAACCCATTCACCCGCGTGTTTGGAGCCGCCATTGACGGTGACGGAAGCACCCTCCAATACGGTGAGGCCATACACCGTGCCGTTGCTGACGGTCACAGAGCCACTGTTCGCGTCGCAGAGAAGTCCCGCGCATCCTGAACCGCCGATCTCGCCGCTCCGGATGTCCAGTGCGCCGGCCATGAACATGAGATTTGAAATTCTGCCGTAAGCGGCCTCGCCTGTAACAGTCAGGTTGCCTGTCGCGAGAGTTTCTTTTTTCTGCGTTTCCTCGTTAGTCTCTGAGAATCCAACCTCGAGGTAGTCGACCGTCTTGTGGTTCAGATCGAGCGTCAAGGTTTTGGTGACAACGGGTACGATGGAAGCATACTGTTCGAACGTAAAATCTTCACCGAGCGCATTGAGGGCGTCTGCATCCGTCACATGGTCTGCCAGCAGCTTGACGGTGTCACCGTCCTGCGCCGCATTCAGCGCCCTGGGGAGAGACTTGTACTGTTTGCCGTTCACCTCGGCTGCATCCGGCAAGCCGATGACGGTGATGGTGGCGCTTGCCTGCACGGAGGTGTTCCCCACCTCGTGAACGAACAGCGTGTACGTGCCACCGGGCGTTTCCTCATCGATCTTGACGGAGACGGTATAAGTGCCGTCGCCGTTGTTCTTCTGGCTGATGGTAAAGTAGCCATTGACCGCGTTGTCCTGAACATAGGCGTTCAGCGTGTCCGTGCCGGTATAATTGGCAGTGAACATGGCGGTCTTGCCCGCGGTAAGGCTCTTGCTCGTTTCGGTCAGCGTCAGGCTCGGCGCTGCGGGTGTGGTGCTGCCCACCTGTTTGTTGGTCAGCTTCTTTGCGATTTCGCCGCCTACTTTATAGGTATCGGTGTCAAAGCCAGCTTCCGCAGCGGTATCGCCGTTCACTGTGGCGGAGCCGTAGAGCGTTTTGGCGGCAGGCTTTGCCGCGCTATCCAGCTCGACCGCCTTCACTGCGCCGGAGATCAGCATATCCGTGCCATCGAAGTACAGCGTGCCCTTCACGCCGACCTTCGCGCCGCTGACAGAAGCAGAGCCGGAAACCACGTTCAGCCCGCCGTCGATGGCAGCCGCAGCGTCAGAGGGCGCGGTCATGTTGAGCGTGCCGCCGTCTACCTTCACAGTACCATCGACCGTGCCGCCGTTCAGCGTCAGACTGTCCGTGGCATCAATATTGCCGGTGATGCTGTGGCCGTTCATGTGGATGGTCGTCGCGGCGTAGACGGTGAGGTCTTCCGTGACGCTGTCGAGCAGCGTGATCTCGCCTTCCTCCATATTGTCCAAGATCTCCTGCACCGTTTCATACTGCGTCCCGCCGCTCTCCGCGACGTAGTGTGTCCCGCCGCTTCCTTCGCCGTTCTCCGTGACGTCGGCGAAGACTGCCGTGGGCAGCGTCGTCAGACAGAGCGTCAGCGCCATCAGCAGGCTCAATACTCGTTTTTTCATAAGATCCTCCTTTAGGATATGCGTATAGGGTTTATATTCAGCCCGTTTTAGCACAGGCACAGCTTTTACAGATCATCCGGAATGAGCCACAGCTTTTTCGCGGCGGTCTTGGCCTCCGCCCGGCGCTTCACGTCCAGCTTGTCGAGGATGTGGCTGACGTGGGTCTTCACGGTCGGCAGCTTCACATCCATGATCTGCGCGATCTCGGCGTTGGACTTGT